>ERZ827181.1742-NODE-1742-length-22047-cov-3.171244_pt1 | contig 22047 bp, 21 predicted proteins | sample MGYA00519778_ERZ827181 | MGnify/ENA primary metagenome ERZ827181 (study PRJEB31778, sample SAMEA3449273) | human gut metagenome | biome: human gut; feature: human-associated habitat; material: faeces | place: United Kingdom | collected 2010/2012 ...
TCATGGGGTTGCCCCCATACGGACCTGAACCGTACGCGTCTGCCAATTCCGCCACACCCGCATGGCTTCTTGCGAAGCGAGTTAGTACTATATCCGAAGCGATTCATGGATGCAAGCACTTTTTTCGAAAAAGCGAGATTTTTGGTTTCGGTGCCATGGGGCTGCTTTCTGGGGGCGCTCGTTTTCGCGGGCGATATCTTCCAAATAAAAATGCCGACACGAGGCCGGCATTTCTTTCGACGGTTGGGGCCTGAGGTGCCCAGTTGGTTCAGAGGCTACTCGTCCTCGTCGTCATCGTCATCGAAGAAGGTGAAATCGTCGTCATCGTCTTCGACCTCGCCGCGGTCTTTGAACGCTTGGCGGGTGCGCCACTCCATAATCACGCACACCAAAACCGAAATCACGAGGCCCGCAAGCACCAGAATGCCCACGCCAGCAAATGACTCGAAGAAAAAGTGGTACAGCGACTCTATGCTCATGACGATCTTCCTAAGTTTTAGATGAGTAATTGCGCCTTGGCGCTTCTGCGATTCTAAACGATTGTGCGCAGAAGTTGGGCGAGACTTGTTCATATTGCAGAGAACCAAACAACCTCGCGGGACGGGGCGTGCGTGCGGGGGAATTACGCGCTTGTGGCGCTTAACGTGTTTTTGGGTGCATGCGGGCCGTTTTGCGCGGGTGCGTTTGCATTTTCGCCGAGGCTTGGCAGATGGTTCGACGAGCCCGTGCGCGGTTGCGTTCGTGCGCTTCGGCGGTCGGTCGCCGGCGGATTAAGGGGGCCGTTAACGAGTGTGCGCCCGAAGACTGCGGGGCTTTGCGGTACTATAAGCGGTCATTGGTGAAGCAAATGCGTCGCGAAGGGAAAGGTTGGTGGGTTTTGAAGAGGCTGGGCGGTGAGATTGAGGTATCGAACCCCCGCAAGCGGGTGAAGCTTGCGCCGGCCGCCGCGTCGCTCGTGACATTTTCTTTTGCGCTTTTGCTTTCAAGTTCGCTGTTGTATGCGGCGCTCTTCCCTGGCTTTTCCATGCCGAGCTCGTATGCGTCTTTTTATGCCGAGAAGAGCAACGCCGCATCGCCTGAGGGCATTATTCGCGCGCTCGTCGGTGGTGACTCGAGCGAGGTTTCTTCCGTTGACGGGAATGAGCCCTCTTCCGACGTTTCGGCCTCTTCTGCGCTTACGTTCTCGAGTTTTTTCGCTTCCGCGATTCAATCGACCGAGGCGACCGTCTCGAAGACTGAATCCGTCAAAACACAAAACCCTTCATCGGACAATCCCTCTTCGGGTGGGGCGTTGGGCGACTCTGACAAATCGGGCCCGTCGGGCGGAAACTCTGATGGCTCAGAAGATTCGGGTGGCGCTGCTAGCGGATCGGGCGGCGGCGCGACGGCGTCGGGTCTTACGGCAGCCGAAGAAAATGAGTTTCACGCGTTTCTTGTTGACCGGTTCAATCAATGCGTGCAGCTTTCTGGTAGCCTGCGCGAGTCTTCGGGGCATTTGCAATACGATGCCGACTTGGGCGATTTCGGGGATGCCGCGCAATGGTATTCCGACATGCTTATTTACGACAACTCGATTGACTCCATGAAGGTAGAACTCAACAGAAAGATTCCCGTGGCCGAGCGTTCTCGCTATCGCAATTTTTGGAGCGAGATTCAGTACATGGTGAACGATTTGGGCACCATGTCGGCCGCGCTTGTGAATCAGTGGGGAATCGCAAAGCAGTCGGGCTCGGCGAGCGCCGTGGATACCTCTGCGACCTATGCGAGTTACCGCGCACATGAAGATAGGGCGAGGAGCTTGGCATGAGTGGTTGGCTTTCGGGGCCGCGCGACTCGCGGCCATTGGGGTATTCTGCGATTGATGGGGGCGGTGACCCTTTTAGCGGCGCTCGGGTAGTGAGCGTTGCGCACTTCGAACCAGCTGCCGGTATGCAGGGCGAAGCGCTCGATTCGTATAAGCGCCGTTTCGGCACGCTCTTCGTCGACGAATCTACGCGTCGTCGCGGCGGCATTGGGTCGGTCGTGCGCGCGACCAATGTGCTTGGCGAGCAGTTCGCGCTGAAAACGCTCGTTATACCCGAGCGTGATGAGCGTGCGAGTGAGGCTGAATACGAACGGTATGAAGCAGGTTTGAAAACCGCGTTTCGTCAGGAATTCGAGTGCCACAAGGCAGTTTCGGGCCTCAAGGGATTTCCTCATTTGTATGGGATGGGCGAGGTCGTGGGCATGCCTGCCATCGTCATGGAATGGGTGTGCGGCGAAACGCTCGCGCATGTATGCGACGCCCTTGCGGTTGACGGGGCTGGCCGCATGCCTACGCTTGTGGCTGCCCAAATCGGCCGCGACGTGTTTGATTTGCTCGCACACCTTGATTTCCTTGAAGGTGGCTTTGTCCATCGCGACATCTCGCTCGCCAATGTGATGGTTCGCACGTCTCGCCTTTCTCTTGCCGAACAGGTCGAGGAGGGCTTTTTCGACGTATGCCTTATCGATTTCGGGTCGTCGACGCCGGAGGAGATGCAGGGCTCGTCGTTTACGAGAGTCAGTTCTCTTACTCGCAAGGCGACGGCCGATTTTGCGCCGCCCGAGATGCTTACGGAGGATATCGCGGGAATCGATGCGCTGCGCAAATCGCCCAAAATCGATGTGTATGCGACGGCGAGCGTGATATACCGGCTCGCCTGCGGACGTGCGCCGTTTGACCTGGAGGCGGAAGCCGCGCAGTCTGTGGTCGGCTCGGGCGATGCGGCCGATTCGAGAGGCGAAAAAGGTTCGGGAAAAAATGCCGAAGCAACCAAACGCGCGTTTTCTCCGTATCGCGTAAAAACCGAGGTCGCTCCCGCCCGCCCCGTGTTCGCACATGCTGCGGCGGCCGATATCGCCGCCGTGGTTCTCTGCGAGCCGGAGGTGGACAAGGCTCTTCGTCGCGCATGCTCGAATGCGGCGCAAGCCCCGAGTGTCGACGAAGTGCGCGATGTGCTCGCGTTTGTCGATGACCAGCTCGCTTCCGTGCTTTTGGCTTGTCTTTCCGCCGATCAGGGGAAGCGCCCCACGGCGCATGAGGCTTTCAATGCGTTTTCGGCATTTTGCGGTCACTATTTGGAAAACGTTGTGCTTTCGTTTCAGGGCGAACCGCTGATCCCATGCACGTTCGATGGTTCGGGCGCAGGATCGATGCGCGATATGTTTGCCGCGCGATTGGCGGTGCGTATCGCCGCGTGGGCGGCTTCGGTGGCAGTGCTCGTGGTTGTAGCCGTGTCGGCGGCGTATTCGGCGGACGGCATGGAGGCGAGCCTCCTTTTGCCCGGCATGCAATGGCAGGGGGCGCTTGAACCTTGGATGGTTGCCCTCGCATTGGCTGCGCCCGTTGTGCTCGGAGCCGTTTTTCGTGGCCCGACCCTACATTCGCGAGCTGGCTTCATTCGGGCGAGTTTCGGTGTTGCTGCGGCGAGCGTGGTTGAGGGCTTCGTTTTGTCGAATGCGACGGTGGCTCCGTCGAGCGCGCATGCGAGTTTGGCGGCGGCCCTTTTTGCGGCCGCTGCTGCGGCATGGTGTCCGTTTGTGGCCGATTTCGCGTTGGCGGTAGTATATGGTCCCGCTCGTAAGAAAATGCGGGGAGCCTTGCCGGCGGGTGCGGCGCCTCGAGGCGTGTTTGGCGCTGCGGCAGTGGCGCTGGAAGAGCCCCAAGGCGATAGGGCGCGCGAAGACGTTTCGGCCGAGCAGGAAGTTTCGGCCGATCAGGAAGAATCGGCCAATCAGAAAGAGTCGACTTTAGAAGACCCAAGGAAAGGAGGCGGTCAGAGTGAATAACAACCCTACGCCCTGCGGCGCCCTGTTTGACGTGATGAAAAAGCACGCTAGCATCAGCTACAAAGAGCTTGCGGGCCTTATTCTGTCGAATCGCCCCCTTTCGGACGGCCGCAGCCCCATAAGCCGTGTCGGCGATAGAACGTGGATTTCGCGCTTCATCGTGCATGCGCCGGCGGGATCGCTGCAGGAGCGTTATTTCTGCGATTACGGCGTGGCGGCGCTTCGCGTCATGGCGCGCCTTCGTTCTCGCACCAATCGTCCCATGCGGGGCAGCGATGTGCTTGTTATGCTTCGCGGCCAAGGGATTCCCGAAATGACAGCCGCTCTTTCGCGCATTGGCGAAGATGCGAGCGTCTTGCGTAACGTGTTCGACCGCCTGGTATGCGGGTCGGGCTATTCCGAGGATGAGCGGGCCGATGTGGCCATGGTGCTGTTCATCTCGGCCGGTTGCATGGGAAGCGCTCGCAAGGCGGCCACGTTCGCGCTTGAGTATGCGCAAACCTCGCACGGGGGCAGGCTCGCGGCTACGCCCGCCATTATGATGCGCGATGATGACGCCGAAGATGTGCGTGAAATAGAGCCGCTTCCTTTGTCGCTCGGCCTTCTTCGCGTCGTTGACGGCTACGTGAAGGGCTCGCCCCATTGGGTCGACCCCGGCAGCAAAGAGATTGAAATTGGCGCGCTTGCTTTGGGCGATGGTGATATCGCCGACGTGGGAGCGGGTGCTTCGGCCCACCACGCGCGTCTCGTGCGCGAAGGTGCGGCCTGGTTTGTGCGCGACCTTGGTTCCACGAACGGCACGGAAATCGTGAGCGGCGCCACGGGCGAGCGCATGGTTGTGCACGAAGGCTCGACGTCGCGGCTGAGCGCGGGCGACCGCCTTGTCCTCGGAGACGATACGGTGTTCATCGTTATTGAGGGAGTGCCAGGGGCGTAAAGCAAATAAACAGAGAGGTGCTGTGCCTGGGCGCCCTTATGGCCGCTTTCGGCCCTCTCTTGTGCAACCTTCGCGCAGGTAGGGCGGCTCGTGGCATGAAGCGTGCGCGTTTGGGCTATACTTTGGCGATATGTTTCTATTGCCCCTCGCGATGCGCGCGGGGCTCAAAGCCACCGAAGGCGGCGCGCCGCGCGCCGCAGCCACTTGAAGGAGTGCCAGGCCATGCTTGATATTCGCTATGTTCGCGATAACCAGGAAGCCGTTGCCCAGGCAATGGCGAACCGCAATTTCCCATGGGATGCCGAGCTGTTCGCGTCGCTCGACGAGCAGCGTCGCGAGGCTATCTCCGCCGAGGAAAGCCTGCAGGCCGAACGCAATGCCGCTTCTAAGGAAATCGGCAAGCTCATGGGCGCTGGCAAAAAGGAAGAGGCCGAAGCTGCCAAGGAGCAGGTTCGCCAGATCAACGAAAAGCTCGCCGAGGCAAGCGCCAAGCGCGGGGAAGTCGACGCCAGGCTCAATGACATTTTGGTGGGATCGCCGAACATTCCGTGCGACGCCACTCCGGTGGGCAAAGACGAAAGCGAAAACCCCGAGCGCCGTCGCTGGGGCACGCCGCGCGAGTTCGATTTCGATTTCAAGCCCCATTGGGATCTTGGCACCGATCTGGACATCCTCGATTTCGATCGAGGCAATAAGCTTTCGGGCAGCCGTTTCACGGTGCTCGGCGGTGCAGGCGCTCGTCTTGAGCGTGCGCTCATCAACTATTTCCTCGATACGCACACGTCCCGCGGTTTCAAAGAATGGTGGCCGCCTATCGTCGTCAAGCGTCAGACCATGTTCGGCACGGGCCAGCTTCCCAAGTTCGAAGACGACGCGTATCACGTTTCTGGCGACAACTTCCTTATCCCCACCGCTGAAGTCGTGCTTACCAACCTGCATGCGGGCGAAGTGCTCGATGCTGCCGATTTGCCGAAGTGGTACACCGCGTTCACGCCGTGCTTCCGCGAAGAGGCTGGCTCTGCCGGCCGCGACACGCGAGGCATCATTCGCCAACACGAGTTCGACAAGGTCGAGATGGTGAAGTTTGCCACGCCCGAAGATTCCGATGCCCAGCTCGAGAGCATGACCGCCGAAGCCGAATATCTGCTGCAGCAGCTCGAGCTGCCCTACCGCGTTATTTCGCTGTGCACGGGCGACCTGGGCTTTTCCGCGCGCCAGACCTACGACGTCGAGGTGTGGCTGCCCAGCTACAACGCATACAAAGAAATTTCCAGCTGTTCGAACTGCGGCGACTTCCAGGCGCGCCGCGCAAACATCAAGTATCGCGACCCCGCGAACTTCAAGGGTACGCGCTACGTTCACACGCTGAACGGCTCGGGCTTGCCCGCGGGTCGCACGATGGCCGCCATTCTGGAGAACTACCAGCAGGCCGACGGCTCCATCAAGGTGCCTGATGTGCTCGTTCCCTACATGGGCGGCATGGAATACATCAAGGCCGAAGCGTAAAAACGCAAAGGCATACGAATGACCGAACCCCTTCGCGATGACACACGGGGCGCTGCGGCGCCCCCACCGCCTCCTCCGCCGAAATACGCGCCGGAGTTGTCGAGCCCTGCGCCCAGTGAGGAACTTCGGCAGGAAAGTGGAAGCGCGCGAGGCTCAGCTGCGTCGCGGGCGAAGCTCAAGGCAAAGGGAAAGGCTCGCGGAGGCAAACGCGTGGTTGCCGCTTCCACGATCGTTGCCCTGGTTGCCGCATGCATTGTTGTCGCCGCCTTGATTTTCGCGTTGTGGGCAATCGGCTTTGCGCAGAAGTCTCCCCTCGACACCCGTCTGGGTGATGTATCGTCGCAAAATTCGTCGAGCGCGCGTTCGTCTTCGTCTGACGAAGCCGCGAAAAACGACGAGGCGAAGCGAGCTATGGCCGATGCGCAGCAGGCTCTCAACGCGCTTGCCGCCGACGAGGATAGCCGGTTCTTCGATTGCGTGCAGGAATTCGTGGACGCATACGATTCCGTCGTTGACGAGAGGAGCTACTCGCTCGCCGATTTGGATATCGACGCCTCCGATTTGGCTCCGCGTTTGCGCTCGGAGTTCGAATGCAAAGTCGTCCAAGCTGATGTATACAACGGCATGGCTTGGGTCGATATCGATGTGACCTCGAAAAACATAGCGAGTGCGGTTGATTCGTTCGCTCGAGAGGTGGCGGGCGATGCCTTGTCGTATGACGATGAGGATGCTTATCGCGCACATTTGAAAGAAGCGCTGCTCGATTCGATCGACAAGCAAAAGCCGCGCACGGTGCGCGTGCTGCTTACGCTCGAGCAGGGCGATGATGGGTGGCAAGTTTCGCAAGGCGACGTGGAATCGCTGCTCGGTTCGGCATGGGGTTCACAGTGAGTTTTAAGAAAGGGCTGCAGTAGGAATGGCCAAGTCTCGCTCGAACGATCCTGATGTGCGCCCTTCCGTGCGTCAGCCCGTTTCGCAGTCCGCAAAAGAATTTCTTGAACCAGCCGATTCGTTTGACCTGGGGGACGATGTCTCCAGTGCCGAGGCGGCTGCAGGAGAGTGGCTTGGCCGCAAGGCCGCGGCGAAATCGCGCAAGAAAAAATCGCTGAAAGAAAAAACCGCCCGTGGCTCGGTCGCGGGTGCGACGACGAAGGAATCGGCGCCTGTGCAGAAAGCTCCTGTCGCACACGATGCGGCGCTTTCGTCGAGCGGGGCCGAGTCGGGCCGTGCCGACGCGTCGTCTTCGCCTGGCGTAGATGCCCTCTCGAATTCCGCATCGGATGAGACGTGCCTCTCCGATGCGGGCTCGTCGCCGCGCAATCGTCCTTCGCGCAGGGGGTCAGTGGCAAAGCCCCGCTCTTCGGAGCATCGCAATCGCATTCTTAAGATTGTCGCTGCGTGCCTTGCGGCAGTGCTTGTCGCATGTGCTGCTGTGGCCGCATTCTGGGCATGGGATACGTGGCTTCGCTTTGACGATTCGGCCGATATTCAGGGCGAATGGCTTACCGCCAACGGCACTGCACTTGTGGTCATCGATGCCGAAGAAATCCATATGCCCGATTCGGTCGATTTCAAATACACCCTTGATACGAACGATAAAACGATTTCTTATACGTTCGTCGACCTTACGGGTGGCGGCTCATACGAGTTCTCGCGCGACCGCGCGATGCTCACTATCACGGAGTCCGACGGGTCTCAAACGGTGTTCCAGAAATACTCCGACTCGACCGATGGGGAGCCTCGCGTGCTTTCGGCCGATGAAGCGGCGGCTCTTATGAATGCTGGTCAAAGCCAGGAAAATGCCACTGCTCAAGGTTCTGGCGATTCAAGCAAAGCCACGGGTGAAGCATCGGCTGAAACTTCCGGTGAAGCAGCTAGTGATTCGGCCGCGCAAACCGAAACGACCGGTGGGTCGGCATCCGCTGCCTCTTCGGCCCCCGCGTTAGATGAAGAGGAAAGTGCCAAAATCGCCGAAGCGCTTAACTCAAGCTCGGGCGATTTATCTCCTGGATCGAATGCCGTGCAGCCTGGCGCGATGGGCGCGGCTGCAGGAGCGTAGCCTTGTTCCCTCAACGAAAGCCGTCTGAATCTGCCAAAGCGCCCGAAGCTTTTCGGTGGGCGTGTCGAATCGCGGGCATTGAGGTTCGACCCGACCGTATGATCGCTTATGTGGAAGTATCCGATGAGCGATTCTGCTTTGCTACGCCGGCGCTTATCGCCGACCTTTTGCCGCGTTTTCCGAATATCCTGTCGCACACGTGCGTGAATGAGCGTGGCGAAACGTTTATGAGCGTGGCTGCAAACACGTCGATTCCCCATGTGCTCGAGCATTTGGTTATTGACGAGCAGGCTCGGCTTGATGAATCGACGAGCAAGGTGGTGTTTGTCGGCAAAACCGCGTGGTCGAATCGTCCTGAGCGCAAAGCGTGCGTGCAGGTGAGTTATGCCGACGAGCATATTGCCCGCCAGGCGCTCGCCGTCGCGCAGCGCGAGCTGAACGACGCTTTGCTCGCGCGGGTCCGCTAGGCAGGCGGTTTTTGCACTGGTGCTTTGTGCGCATGGCCTGGTTCGATGCTCATGTGCTTCGGGCGAACCCGGAAATCGTCTGGGTTTTTGCGCTGGTAGCGCGATATGGGGGCGTCGACGGCCCTATGCGCCGTGCGCACCCCGTTTTCTGTGCGGCGGTCTTTCGCTTCAACATAACGGCAACGCTCGCGTTCGCGCGGGCGTTTTCTTTTATAATGGCGCCAATACGATAACAACGTCGTTGCGTGGCGACGGCGCGTACTCGAGGAGGCAAATATGAACAACAAACTCGGTGTGTTCCTGGCGGGTGGATTGATTGGCGCGGGAGTCGCATTGTTCTACGCACCTCGCACGGGCGTTGAAACGCGCGCGATGGTGGCCGACAAGGCCCAGGCAATGTGGGGTCAGGCTCAGGACCTGGGCGCACAGGTTGCGGTTGACGCTCAGCAGTTCTACGGCAATGCCGCCCAAAATGCCCAGCAGGTCTATGGCGCCGCCGCCGCTAATGCGCAGGCCGCTTACACGAACGTCGCCGCTTCTGCCCAGCAGGCGTACACCAACGTCGCTCAGGGTGCCCAGCAGGCGTATGTGACCGCGTCCGATCGCGGCAAGCAAGCTGCCGACGCTATCGCCCAAGGCGCTCAGGCCGTTGCGGGCCGCGCGCACGAGGCGGCCGAGGGCGTGAAGCCCGTATTCGCCGAAAAGAACGATGAGCTGCGCGCGAAGATTGATGCCGCCCGCGAGCGCATTGCCGCCCAGGTGGCGAAAAACGCAGAGCAAGCATCCGCGAACGCTGAGCAGGTCGCAGAGGAGCTTCAGGCGGAGGCCGCTGTTGAGCAGGCCGTCGAGCAAGTCGAAGAAGAGCAGAAGGCAGAATAGCGCCGCAGCTACAGGAACAGCACAATGAAGGGTCGGCCTTGCGCCGGCCCTTTTCGCGAACGGAAGGGGAGCCGACATGGCTCGTAAGAAGCTGGTGACAAGCCACGATATTCGCAAGCTCCGCGTTGTGGGCGGCAAAAAGGGAACGAAGCGCATCGGTAAGGTGAAGTCGTGCGTATTCCATCCGACCGAGCGACGCTGCATTGGCTTTATAGTGAAGCGCCCCGATTTGCTCTGGATGTTCCACCGCAAAGATATCTTCGTGGCCCTTGGCGGCTTCGATTTCGCCGACGGCCGCATTCGGGTTAAGCCCGATGCGCCTACTTCGGGTCATGCGGTATGTCGAGCTATGGGCCTCGATTGGGATAAGTGCGTTTTGTGGGAAGGCCTGCCAATCATGACCGCCGACGAAACGGCGGTCGGCTTCGTGAACAACATCACGTTCGATATCGAAACGGGCCAGGTCGAAGCCGTGGAGGCGAGCAACGGTGCTACGGCGAAGCTTCTTTTGGGAACGCTCGAGGTGCCGGCGAGCTACATTGCGGGCTTTAAGCGCGGCATGGGTGCCGATTTGGCCGTGAAGGAAGATTCGCGCGAAGCGGGCGAAGAGGTCGTGTTCAAGGGCGCGATTTTGGTCTCCGACGATGTGTGGGAGCTCTCTCCCGAAGGTGGTTGGGCCGAGGCCGCGGGCAAATTCACGGCGAAGGCTGGAGCTCGCGCGAAAGAGACGGCTGCCGCGGCGAAAGAAGCTGCTGTCGCTGCAAAGCCTAAAGTCGAGGCCGCAACGGCTGCCGCGGGTGCTGCCGTGAAAGAGGGCGCCGAGGGCGTTGGGCGCCAGGTGAGTGCGACCAAAGATGCATTTGGGGCATTTAAGGAAGAGTTCAGCAAGGCAGCCGCAGGCGAAGAGACCGAAGTGGGCGAAGAGGTCGCCGAGCGCGAATCGAAAACCAAGGGCATGTTTGCCGCCTTTAAAGAAGAATTCGATAAGGCCAAGGCCGGCGACGAGAATCTCGAAGAAGACGTCGAGGAAGAGTACGACGAAAAGGTCGACGACGAAGGTGAGGCTCTGGTCGAGGAAGCCGACGAAGGCGAATACGAAGAACCCGAAGACGACGAGTACGAAGATGATGACGAATACGAAGATGACGATGCCGACGAGGAGCCTTCTCGTAAAGACCCTGGCATAGGAGGCATGTTCGCCGCGTTTAAAAGCGAATTCGACAAGGCGGCGAAGGGCGAGTAGCTTGGTCGAACGGGCTCCGTTCCGGCGGCGTTCGGCTTTGATTCGCGGGAGCTATTATTACGACAATCTAACGAAATTACGGCAAGACGGTGGCATTCGGGTTTTTCGCCTGGCGCCACCGTCTTTTGCGTCACAATGGCGTCAATGCGCTTGGGTGAGGCGCTTTGATGAAACTAGGTGAACCAGATGGCGATGAATTCGTCGGGCATGACCGGCAAGATTGCTCTGAAAAAAGAAGAGTTTCAAGAAAAGCGCGAGGAGCATCGCGAGAAATACGAAGCGAAAAAAGAAGCCTTCAACGAAAAGTACGAAGTTCCCGTTTCCGAGCGTCCTTCTCTTGCTCGCCTGACCAAGGCCGATATTTTCAAATTGGTGGGTTTGGGACTGTTTTTTGTGCTTATGGCGGGCGTGTGCGTGCTTATCGCGCCGTGGATCGCCGAGCTATCCGAGCCTGACGGTTTGCAACGCGTAGTTGAAGATGTGCGCAACGCGGGCGTCGGCGGCGTGTTCATTTTGCTCGCCTTCCAATTCCTGCAAATTGTGGTGGCGTTCATTCCCGGTGAAACCGTGCAAATTGCGGCTGGCATGATGTATGGCCCGTGGATTGGCGCCCTCGTCGTGATTGTGGGCGCCGTGATTTCGAGCGCCTTCATTTTTGCGATCGTGCATAAACTCGGTGCGCCGTTCGTTCGCGCGATGATTCCCGAGAAGTGGATGAACAAACTCGAGCGCTTTGAGAATCCCGAAAAGCTCGACGTTATGGTGTTCGTTCTGTTCCTCATTCCCGGTTTGCCAAAAGACGTGTTTACCTACCTGGTTCCGCTTACGAACATGAGCATGCGCAACTTTGTGGTGCTCGCGAATATCGGGCGCATCCCGGGCGTGCTTATTAGCACGCTTGGCGCCGACAAGCTTATCGAAGGGGATTACGGACAAAGCGCCATTCTGTTCGGCATCGCAGCGGTTATCGGAATTCTTGCGATTTGGCAGCACGACCGTATTCTGCATGTCGCGGCAAAGCTTAGACTTTCCAAGAAGAAGGGCACTGATCAGGAGAAATAAACGAATTCGGAAGATGCGTGGCGCGGTGCGGCGCACAGGGCCGGACTGCTACACTTGACGGGCTGGGTTGTCTAGCCCGTTTTTCGTTTTTGAAGAGGAGTGCGCGCTATGCGTTTAATTTCATGGAATGTGAATGGCTTGCGGGCCGCGGTGAAGAAGGGCTTCGAGGATTCAGTGCTCGATTTGGACGCCGATGCGATTTGCCTTCAAGAAACGAAATTGCAAGAGGGTCAGATCGATCTTGATCTTCCTGGCTACCTGCAGTTTTGGAGCTATGCCGAGAAGAAGGGATACTCAGGCACTGCGATTTTTACGCGTCGCGAGCCGCTGCGCGCACTTCACGGTTTGGGAGTGCCTGAACTTGATACCGAGGGGCGCCTCGTCGCGTTGGAACTCCCCGAGTTTTGGCTCGTTGATGTGTATACACCGAACGCGCAAGATGGTTTGGCTCGTATAGACCATCGTATGGCCTGGGACGATGCGTTTCGTGATTTCTGCAAGGGGCTTGAGGCCGGCGTGATTCCTGCGGGCGTGCCCGTGCAGGCGCAAGGGGCGGGCGAGGGACATGTGTGCGTCGCTGAGCTTCCGCGCACGGAGGCCGATGAGGTTGCGCATCCGAAACCCGTGGTCATGTGCGGCGACTTCAATGTGGCGCATGAGGAAATCGACTTGAAGAACCCCAAGACGAACCGCGGCAATGCGGGCTTTTCCGATGAGGAGCGCGGCAAATTCACCGATTTGCTCGATGCGGGGTTTGTGGATACGTTCCGCACGCTGCATCCCGATTTGGAAGGCGCGTATTCGTGGTGGAGTTATCGCTTCAACGCGCGCAAGAACAATGCAGGTTGGCGCATTGACTACTTTTTGGTGAGCGAGGCTCTGCGAGCCTCGGTTGAGGATGCCGCCATCCATAACGAGGTTTTTGGCAGTGATCACTGTCCTGTGTCGCTCGATTTGAGGCTATAGAAATAATTTCAAAATAGGGCTTGACCGCGTTTTTGAAACTCGTATAATAATTACCCGCTGGTTCGACAATAGCCAGTTAAATGGGCGGTTAGCTCAGGGGGAGAGCACTACCTTGACACGGTAGGGGTCACAAGTTCAAATCTTGTATCGCCCACCATTTTATATGCGGACATGGCTCAGTTGGTAGAGCACCACCTTGCCAAGGTGGGGGTCGCGGGTTCGAGCCCCGTTGTCCGCTCCAGAAATCTTACAGCCGAGGCAAGCGCCTCGGCTGTTTTCGTTTTCGAGTACGAATCGGGGCTCGAACCGATGAGGTGGAATTCCGTCAAGAAAACCGCCCAGTGGGCGGTTTTTAGGAATTCGCCCGAAGGCTTTAGCCTGAGGGGTCTGGTCGCGCGAAGCGCGGACAGGAATCCCCTCCAGGCTACCATCGAATACTGCAGGTCAGGCGATTGCCTGGCCTGTTTTTGTTGAAAGCCCGTTCTAACGAACGGGCTTTTGTTTGAAACTGTCCGAAGCTGCGTGGCTGGGAATTCTTTTGAGTGCTGCGTTTCGTTCGGCTTAAGAGGGGCTATCGGTCTACTCGCTTTGTTCGCGGGCAAATCCGCCCTTTTTGTTCTGGCTCGTCTCCATCGTTCGATGAGTGCTTCCATTCTCATCTCTCCTGTCATAAAAAGCCGAAATGGGGCCTCATTGCAGCCTCGTTTCGGAAAAAATCGTCTGTCTAGACGTCACTTTAAAAGCGGTTGTTCTTAAAACGCCAGGTCAAACGAATTCAGGCGCGCTTTGTTTGCTCCAAGATTTTCTTCGGGGCGCTTCGTTGCGGCGCTGAGAGGCCCCATTGTGGCGTATTCTGACAATATGAGCCGCAATCGCTGCAATGAGGCCCCATTGCACGGTTTTCTGCCATCAGCCCATGGTTGCCGATTGTTGCCTGGCGCGATTCGTCGATGGGTTTCGGCGGCGGGCATTCAACGCATCGCCCGCTTTTCAATCGGTTCGATGGCTCTTCCGCTCGATTGGGCCGGAATCGCGCACTCCTTCGTATTCGTTACTGTCGGCGCGGGCCGATGCTTTCCGGACCCCCTGTGCCATTCAATGTCGGCTTTCTATCTTGTGGGACGTCTTGGTCGTTTTCTTCTTGGTCGCATTTGTTTTGGGGCGAAATAAAAAGACCGTCAAGGTGGAAAACCGCAACTAGGAGGCAAACCTATTGGCCGAGCCTTAGCTGTCCTGGACGCCTCTAGTCTGTCCAGGAACCGTTCGGGGCTGTTTTGTGCGTAGCCGGCGCTCCATCAACTGTCGATAGAAAAATCGCGCCGCGTTTTGCGGCGCGATCGCTAGCACACGATGATTTCCGGTTCGCTGCCGTGGAACTTGTTCGGAATGGGAGCGTTGCATTCATACGCGATGCCCATGGCGGGGCCGACGTGCACGCCAATGACAGGGCTCGCCGGTACAACGCGGGGCATGAACCCGATAAGCGGCGCCACCTTCTCTTCTGCCCATTTCACAGCTGGCGCTTTGCTGCCAATGTAATGGACGACGAGATTCTTAAGGCCGCTCGGCACCGTATCTTCGCCGAGCACCTGGAGCATTTTTGCAAGGGCTTTTTTCTGCGTGCGGCACTTCGAGAAGGTGCTCGCTTCGCCGTCGTTTACGGTGAGCACGGGCGTGAGGCTGATCATGTTGCCGATGAGTGCGGCGGCTTTTCCGATGCGGCCGCCCTTCTGCAAGAACAGCAGTGATTCGGGGGCGAACACGAATCGCGTGGAATGCAGGCTTGTGTTCGCCGCTTGAATGCAGTCGTCGAGGCTGGCGCCCGTTTTGGCGGCTTTCGCGGCGGCGATAGCTGGCCAGCCCATCTCCATGCAATTGGTCATGCTGTCGATGGCAGCGAAACGGAAGTTGGGGAGGTCATTTTTGACCTCTTTGGCCGTGTGGACGAAGCTTTCGAATGTGCCCGACATTTTGCTGCTGATGAAAATTCCGAGCACTTCGTCGCCCGTTTTTGCGATGCTTTCGACAACTTCGCGAACCTTGCCTAGCGGTGGCTGGCTCGAGGTGGGAATGTTGTCGGCCATTTCGTAGATATCTTTATAGAAGGCATCGAGGTCGGTTTCCGATTCGACGAGCTCTTCGCCATTCCTATTGATGATGAGCGAGGCAACTTCGATGCCAAGCTCGGCGCGAATGTCCTGGGGAATGGACGAGGTTGAGTCGGTGATAATTCGAACCAATTTGTGACCTCCAAGTGCTCGTTATCACGGCGAAAGGGCTTTTAGCGGAAGACCCAATGTGGTTTCCGCTTTGGTCCAATCGTATTCGCTCGCGGTTGATGCTGCGAGCGAGCCAGTGTGGCGCCGCGTTAGAAAGTAATTGTTTCAGTTGCGATGGCGCGAAGCTGCTCTTTTCCTACGATTCTAGCATGCCTGCTGCAAAGAAACGCACAATGCGGAAGGGTTGAAGAAGATTCCGTGAGCCGTCTTGCTTTGCCAAAGGCACCGTCGTGACGGTTGCGCCCTAGATTTCCAAATAGCCCCCTGTGATGCTTTCCCGGTTTGCGGCGATTTCCTCGGGCGTGCCGCACGCCACGATGCGTCCACCCGCTTTGCCGCCTTGCGGACCCATGTCGATCACGTAATCGGCGTTCGCGATGAAATCGAGGTCGTGCTCGACCACCACCACGGTGGCGCCCTGTTCAACGAGTCGCTGAAATACGCCGAGCAGCGTTTCCACATCGCGCGGGTGCAAGCCGATAGTGGGCTCGTCGAACACGAACACGGCATCGGCCTGCCCGCGGCCCATCTCGCTTGCGAGCTTCAAACGCTGCGCCTCGCCGCCCGAAAGCGCGGGCGTGGCTTCGCCGAGCGTGAGATATCCCAAGCCCAGGTCATGCAGGGTTTGCAACTTTTCGTGCGCCTTCTTGACGTCGGCCACATGCGGAAGGGCTTCGTCGACGGAAAGCGCGAGCAGGTGCGGCAAACTGAGCGCCTGGTCATCGGGCGCGCCTTTTTCAAGTCGACGAATTTTCTCGGCAGCGGTGTCGTAGCGCGATCCGCGGCAGTCGGGGCAGGCGATGTCGACGTCGGGCAGGAATTGCACGTCGAGTGAGATTTGGCCTGTGCCGTCGCATGTCGCGCAGCGAAGGCTTCCCGTGTTGTATGAGAAATCGCCCATCTTCAGTCCGGCTGCTTTCGCGGAATCGGTGCGCGCGTATGCGCGGCGCATATCGTCGAGTGCGCCGCAATACGTGGCGACCGTCGAGCGCACATTGATACCGATGGGGGTGGCGTCGATGAGGTTCGCGCGGCGAATGCCCTCGGCCTCAATTGCGGTGACATGCTCGGGAAGCGTTTGGTCTGTTGCCGCCGCGGTAAGCGTGGGAATAAGCGTTTCGAGCACGAGCGTCGTTTTGCCTGAGCCCGATACACCCGTCACGGCAATGAGCCGGCCTTTGGGGATATCGATCGCGAAGGGCTTCACGGTGTGAAGCCCGCTTGACTCAAGATGGATGCGGCCCAGGTCAAACATCTGTTTCGCGGGCGTTTTCGGCCGGGCTGCGACGCGCGCGGCTCCCGAAAGATAGGGGCCGATAATTGATTCGGAATCGTTTGCAACTTCTTCAACCGAGCCTTGCGCTACTAAGGCGCCGCCGCGGGCGCCTGCTTCGGGGCCCATCTCGACAAGATGGTCGGCCGCGCGAAGGATGCGCGTGTCGTGATCGACCATTACCACCGAGTTGCCGTCGGCGATGAGATCGCGCATAACGCCCAAAAGCCCGTCGATGTTGGCGGGGTGCAAACCGATGGAAGGCTCGTCCATCACGTACAGCACGCCCGTAGTTCGATTTCGCACCGAGCGCGCGAGTTGCACGCGCTGGCGCTCTCCGGTGGAGAGGGTCGCGCCCGCTCGGTCGAGGGACAAATAGCCCAAGCCGAGCTCGAGCAAGCGTCGAGCTGTGCTTTCGAACGATTCGCAAATCGATTTCGCCATGGGGCGCATTTCTTCGGGAAGGCTTGCAGGCACGCCTGCGACCCATGCCACCGCTTCCTCGAGCGTCATTTCCGTTGCTTGTGCCAGATTGATGCCGCGAACGATCGGCTGCCGCGCGGCCACGGATAGGCGCGTGCCAGCGCAGTCGGGGCAGGGGCCTTCCGTCAAATACTTCGCCACACGGCGCAGGCCCTTCTCGTCTTTCGCCTTGGCGAGGGAGTTTTCCACGGTGCGCACGGCATTGTAGTAGGTGAAGTCGAGTTCGGCGAAGTTCTCGCCCTTCTTCGCCTTGTAGAGGATGTGCTTCTTCTCGGCCGGCCCGTTGAAGACGATGTCGCGTTCGGCGTCTGTGAGTTCGCGAAACGGCACGTTCGTGCGCACGCCCATGGCGCCGCACACCTGCTTCATGAGGTCCCACATGAGCGTGCCCCATACCACCACGGCGCCCTCGTCGATGGTTTTGCTTTCGTCGGGCACGAGCGCGGCGCGGTTCACGGTGCGTGCGATGCCGGTTCCGCTGCAGGTTGGACAGGCGCCTTCACTGTTGAACGCGAGTGATTCGGCGCCAGGGCCGAAGAATTCGCAGCCGCAATGTGGGCACGAAATGGGCAGCTCGGCAGCTACGTTAAGACTTGGGGGCACATGTTCGCCGCAGTGCGGGCACATGTGGCTGCCGACGCGCGAGAACAGAAGGCGCAGGCTATTCAAAAGCTCGCTTGAAGTGCCGAATGTGGAACGCACGCCCGGCACCGCCGGGCGCTGGTGCAACGCGAGCGCAGCGGGCACGTAGCGAACGTCGTCGACCGAGGCCTTGCCAGCTTGCGCGATACGTCGGCGCGTATAGGTGGAAAGCGCCTCGAGGTAGCGCCTCGAGCCTTCGGCATAGAGCACGCCGAGCGCGAGCGAGCTTTTGCCTGAACCCGATACGCCCGCGATGCCCACGAGCTCGCCGAGCGGAATATCCACGTTCACGTTCTTCAGATTGTGCACACGGGCGCCGCGCACTTCAATGTGGTCGATGTTCTGCATGATTTCCTTTGCCTTAGGGCTCGTGTCGTTTTCTCTTATTGATTATGCCACGACGACAGTGTGTGGCGGGGAAGGGGCTGCGTGGGTCGGAATGCGCTTTCGCGAAAAGCCGTGCTGATTTGAATGGAATGCGAAGTGTTAGGGGCGGGATTTAAACGAAAACCGGGTAAAGGGCGACCTTGATGGTGCGAAAGCCATGCCGTTCTAGGCGGGGTGCGAAATGTCAGAGGTGCGATTTGGGCGAAGGCCAGGCGCAAATCGACCTGGGTGGCTTGGAGCGCAACGGTCCCAGTGGTGGCGGGATCCAGGCCGAGGGGTGCTTATAGGTGCCGATTCTAGCGAGGTGGCGTCGATTCGCTTGCGCGGAGCAGCATGAAAGGCGGGGAATGCGGTGGTGCGATCTTGGCGCTGATTGGCGATTCGGCTGCTTGAATTCCGTGAGGCCGCGGCATTTCCGCTCGCTATTGCAGCAGGTATTTCGTGAGTTCTGCGCGGCTTGCGATGCCGAGCTTCGCGTATGCCATCGACAGGCGGTTTTTCACGGTGCCGGTGGAAATGCCCAGATGATTGGCGATTTCGGTGTTCGACCACCCGCGGCTTGCGAGCATGGCGATGCTGAATTCGGTGGTGGTGAGGTCGCTCGTCACGTGTGCGCCCGTCTCGGGGTTATGCAGGCGCCGCCATCCCTCGCTGAAGCGATAGGTGATATCGATCACGCGCACGTAGTGCTCGGGATAGTCTTCCTTCAGGCATGTTTCGAGCACGCCCTGCAAAAGTCCATGGTGCTCGCCGATTTCTTCAATCAGGTTGTCGGCCAAGGCAATGTTCCACGCGCCCATAAAATGGCGTCGTGCGGCTTCGGCGTCTCTCAGGTTCACCTGCCCCATGGCTGCGACAAGGTGCAGGAACTGCTCCGCGATGGGATATCGCCTCTGTTTCGTCATGAGCGCGGTTTCGGCCATGCCCACACAGCGGCCGTATTCGCCAAAAAGGTACGCGTGGTGGGCGAGCGCGTAAATCCCGAAAAGGCGCAGGCCTTCGGGTAGTGCGGCGATGTGGTTCGCGAACGTGCTCGGCGGATAGGGGGCGGGCAGGTGCAGGAGCACGCTCGAGGCGGCGTCGAAGAGCATGTATGAAGCATGCAGCGCGGGTGTTGCCTTGATTGATCCATCGCCGCGCATTGCTGTGATGTTCGCGAGGCATTCTCTCGTTTCCCAAATTTTTCCCAGGGTAAGATCTGCGTACGCGCAAATGAAATTCGCCGAGATGCGCAAGGCGGGATCGGAGTGGTCCAAGAATGGCGCAGCGTCGGCATGCGCTTCTTCGGGCTGTCCGCGGAAATAATGCGCTTCCGCTCGGGCGATGCGGCCCAGTTCGACATCGTGTGCGGCGATATGCGCTACGGCTTCATCGAGCTTGCCTGGTTCGGCGGCAGCGGACATGAGCGGCATGGGAAGCCGTGTTTCGATAAAATTGTATGTACGCTCGGGCATAGGGCCTCCTTTGGCCGAATGCGGAAAAGAGGAGGTTTGAGCAACCTTCTCCATAATAACGCGGCGCGCCGCGGTGAGCGTTTCTGCTTCGGTAATTTCTGCGTTAATGTTCGTCGGCGGCGTCGAGCTCTACTTTGCGTTAGCGTTCGTCGGTTGCGTCAAGCTCCGCTTCAATTTTGGCGCGGCGATGTTTCGCCTCGTAGAACGCCAGGCACAGCGCACCGAACGTGGCGGCGAAAATCGTAACGCCGAAAACCACGCCTGTTGCCAGGTTTGCCGCCCAGAAAATGTCTTCGAACGGTACGATTTGCGCTTCGGCAATGCAGCGCATGGCGGCAATGGCAAGCGCGCTTGCGGCACCCGTGATGCCGGCGATGAGCAGAAAGTAACCGGCGGGAAGGTGATCGGTTTGGCCAAAACGGTTGGTGTCGACGTAGCCCTTTCGCGTTTGCAGCACGGCGCATATAAGCATCACGATGAAAAGCCACGCGTACATGGCGGCGTCAACGGGACTTGCGAACAGGTGGAACGCATCGTTGGCGCCATTATGCACCCACGCAACCTGTTGGGCTATGATTTGATATGCGAGCAGTGCCAGCATGCCGAACGAAAGCAGTATGAAGCCGAACTCGTAGATTTTGGCGTTCTCGGCTTCCAGACGCTCGTCTTTCGGACCTGCATATTCGCGCCATTTTTGCACGATTTTCATGTTCTGCATTTTCATGGTGTGCTCCTAAAAGAAGAAGGGGTTGGTGTTGATGTCACCGTCGTCTTCCCAAAACAGATCGTTCAGGGTGACGTGCAGCGTTTTGCAGATAGCCACGCATAAATTGAGCGTGGGATTGTAACCGCCCGCCTCGATGAGGCCGATGGTTTGGCGCGTAACGCCCACGGCTTCGGCGAGATCGGTTTGCGAAAGGCCGGCTGCCGCACGTGCCGCCTTCATGCGTAGGTTTTTTTTGCCCGGCATGGGATTCCTTTCATTTTGTGGACATATATCCGTTGCAACATGACAGAAATATATGGCATATGGGATGAAATGTCAACTATAGATTGCATTATGAAAGAAAGAGCTGCTATGAGTTTGAAAGCGCGCTTTCAGGATGGTGCTTGGCGGTTGATCGTTGCTCAAATAATATTTGGCCTGCGCTCGCGATGTGCCCGATTTCTGCCCGCATTGCGTTCGGATCGTTGCCTGCGCCGTGTTTACATCGCGCCCGTTCGCATTCAGCTATTGTCGGCTGGGAACGGCTCAAGCGCAAGCGCGGCACGCCCGCCGTCTCCAACCTAGGTTTGGCCCGACTCAAGTGGCGTCTGCGTCATGGTTGGGCCCTATCAACCTGCGCGGCCATCGGCTTCGTCGTGGTCGACCTCGCGCGGCTCGTTCGCATTGCACTTGCCCACGCACGCTTGTCCTAATTGCTACGATTCGGGGGCGTACTTCCAAATCGAGAAGTGCTGCGGATGGGTATATACGGTAATCGCTCTGCCCGTCGCCGTGCGGTACTCCTGAAATTCGCCCTGGCGAACGAGGCTCCACCCAGTGCGTCCGATATAGGAATACGTTTCGCCGTTATCGGACATGTGGACAAGCGTGATCGGGCGGCGCACCTCGTTTTCGATTTTCATGATGAACTGCATAAGCACGTTGGTATCGAAGGGGTTGAAAAGGTATAGGTGCGTGTAGGGGGCAAGTGGGGTTTCGAGTGCGCTTCCGCAGAGTACGTCGACGTTGGTGAAGCGCCGCGACCAGTTGCGCGCGTATTCGGCGATATCTGGGTCGAGCTCGATGCCCGTGGCGTGCCCGGAAAGCTTCGATTGGATGAAAAACGACAGCACGCGACCCGTGCCGCATCCTACGTCAAGAAGGTGGGATTCTTCAGAAAAATCCAGTTCAGAAAAAAGGTTTTCCAAAATGAAGTACGGCGTGGGCGTGGGGTCGTGGGCGCCCTGCTTCGCGAAGCGTGTCGTACCGGGTTCGGCCAGCGAGCAACCGCACAGCGCGCAATCGCGGCGCTCATCGGCGGCGAAGAGTTGGTCTTTATTGGAAACGTTCAGAGGCGCTGACATGCGCCGTGCGTGGTTTGCGTTCATGCTTGCTCGATTCTATTCGTCCAGCTCGATGCGCAAACCGCTTTTGGTCGCTTTGATGACGCTTTCGCCGAGCTCTTCCTGCAGAATCTTGAAGGCGCGCTCGCCGGTGCAGTGGCCCGTGTAAGCGAGTTCGATAAGAATCGAGAGACCCCATTCGCTTTCGCAAAGCCCTTGCGCCTCGTTGTCGACCAGCACCGTTGCCCTCATCTGCCCCCCCTTGCTCGCGTTCAGATTGGTGGTCTTGTACAGTGTAGCCTCTTTCCCCATGAAAAGGCGAAATGGATGCGAGTGCGAGCGGCCGTTGTGCTCGCTGGCTATCTATGCGCAGGAGCGACCGTTCTGCTCGGCGGTTTGAGTGGCCCTTGGCGGGCTTCGGCGGCAGTCGTTCGTCGCGTTACTTGATGGCGTGGGCGAATTCGGGGCTATTTCTCTTCGCGTCCGATGCGTCGCCCTTAGACAAGGGTTTCACTTTCTTGGGCGGCGGGCTTCCGTGCTACCAAAGCCCC
>ERZ827181.1745-NODE-1745-length-21997-cov-5.450278_pt1 | contig 21997 bp, 18 predicted proteins | sample MGYA00519778_ERZ827181 | MGnify/ENA primary metagenome ERZ827181 (study PRJEB31778, sample SAMEA3449273) | human gut metagenome | biome: human gut; feature: human-associated habitat; material: faeces | place: United Kingdom | collected 2010/2012 ...
ACGACCGCCTGAAAAAGATCGTCCGCGAAAAGACCATGCCCCAGACCCGCAGCGAGAAGGAGATTGCCGGATACCGCGATGTGCTTGCAACGATTCATGAAAGCCATGACTATATTCCGCCTAGGCCGTCCGTTATCTTGCAGCTTCATCGGGATCTGTACAAGTACAGCGATAAGTCCATCGGCGGCAGCTTCAAAAACTCGGATAATGTGATTGCCGAGGAATTGCCGGACGGCCGGAAGATCGTCCGGTTTGAGCCTGTCTCCGCGTGGGAAACGCCGGGAGCGATGGAGTCACTTTGCGACGCCTTCCAGACGGCCGCGCAGGACGCCGAGCTTGACCCGCTGCTGCTGATCCCCATCTTCATTCTAGACTTTCTCTGCATCCATCCCTTCAACGAAGGCAACGGCCGCATGAGCAGACTTCTGACACTGCTGCTTTTGTACCGCTCCGGTTATCTTGTCGGCAAATATATCAGTATCGAAAAGCTGATCTCCGATACCAAGGAGACCTATTACGAGGCGTTGCAGGAAAGCTCCTGCAACTGGCACGAGGGGACGAACGATTATGCGCCTTTTGTCACCTATATGCTGGGCATTCTGGCGGCGGCATATCGAGATTTTGAAAGCCGAATCGAGCTGCTGACCACCAAGGGGCTTTCCAAGCCCGACCGGGTGCGCGAGATCATCAGGAACCACCTCGGCAAGATCACCAAGAGTGAGATCATGGCAAAATGCCCGGATATCAGCCAGATCACCGTCCAGCGCGCGCTGGCAGAGCTGCTGAAATCCGGCGAGATCATCAAGCTCAGCGGCGGACGGTATACGGCGTATGTCTGGAATGGGGAGTAAGTAGAGATGAGAAAATCAGGAGCAGAAAGCCCATCAAGCCAATGATAGAGCCGTCATGCAGGTTTACGGTTTCTGGGGTAAACTCAACACAGAAACAGCCTGTGTGGCCGAATTGATGAGAATGTATCAACGGCTAACTGATTTATAAAGTCAAGGAGACAGATTGCGCAAGATGAGATGTTGAGGTGAGTGGTTTTGTCAGAGCGAAGTAATATTAAATTCTACGGGATACACGATATGAGTTCAGGGTACTACCTAAAGGAAACAGAAGCCGTATTTCAAAATTGGGATAACTATATTAGCAGCACTGACATCAACACAATGCTAGAACTTTATAACATTAAAAAGTTCTTTGATGTTGGAGCACGGCTGGACCACTGGGATGACGAACAGTATGGAGCTTACCATGAGAAAAGTCGATTAATTCCAAGAATCTTGGGTGTATTTTGCACTACGATATCAGATGATAACTTAATTCAGCTCTACCAATCTACGGACTGCAACTATTGGGATGACTTCTGGGAATTGATTTGCGTATACAAGGTATACCGGCGCATTTCACCGGCGATTCTCGAGAAACTCTTAGAAACTGGAGAACATATTGTTTGGCAGATTTTATATCAGAATGAGCTTTCGGCAGCCTTCGGAGAGGTGATTGCAAATCATTTGCTGCATAATAGCGGCACTGCACCGCACTTAGTTTCTCATTACCTGACGCTACATGGACGAGATGATCCATCGCTAAGCTTTCCAAGAGAGTTCACCCAGAGTATGCGCGACAAGGTGCTTGCGGAGTTTGTTAATCGTGATGATGCAAATATCAACACTTTGCAGTTGGTAGCGCAAGCACAGAGCTCAGGCGTGTTCCCATTATCTGACAGGCTTCGCCGAGATGCTAAGAAGAAAATGAAAGCTCTTCAAGAAAAGTTGTTCGCGAATAGCCCGGGTATGACCTATGGCGCAAATGTAACTTTTAAGTCAATACCGAATGGCTCGGTCGAAATGTCATATGACCGAGGCGTAATTTCTTGCGCATATAGCAGAGAGTGGATTGAAGAAAATCAAGACTATCCGACATTGTTGAATAATTTCATCTATTTGTTTGAGTACGTGGATCGCTGCTTCCGTTGCAGTTTTGTTTCACTGAAAAATAAACTAGGAGTGTTTGAAAGAACTCTGGGTGCAAAGGGTAATAAAGAGTATGTAATAGGTATAGATTTTCGTTTAAAACAAAGCCTCAGTTCGCTTCAAATGGCTGCATATAGCCAAGAACTTCGCCGTCTAGGAATTCAAATTGAGAACATCTTCCAATGGTTTTTTGAAGAATATTTAAGAACCAATTTCGGAGCGAATGGCTTTACATATTTTCCGCCTTCTTCGGGAACATCGTTTGCTGAGAAGTGCAAACTCATGTGTAGCGCGATCGATGGCATTCTGAAACAATATCGCTTATATTGTGAAGACGGCTTTGTAGATCGGGAGTTGCTGGAGATGTCTTCCGGACATGTTGTTTTTAGCGAAATTCCAAGTATGATTAGGAATAAATACGCCTATGCTGCCTCGGAAACTGTGCAAAGTGAGATGTTTCTTCTGTTTTCGGACCAATCAATGATGAACTATACTGAGAAAACGCGCAGTAAATATCAGACATTGCCCGAATTGCTACTATCCGAAAAAATGAAGAAGGAAGATTTCCGAGACTACCAACGTAAGAGCTTAGACTGGTTGCTTGAACATTCTGATTTGGCTATCTCCGAAGATGGATATATAACGATTGAGGAAAAACGAGTTTCCGTTTTAAAAGATCTTTTCGTAAGCGAAGTTATTTGTCCAATTTATTATGGCAGCGAACTTCGTGAGCAGGTTGACATTCTTGCTGCATCGGGGGATTTACGCTACAAAGGCACACTGTTTTCCGGACCAGAACAGGACTATTTGAACTTTATGCTGAACAAAGCGGAATTCTCTAACGGCTTTGATTTGCGTAATAGATATATTCATGACACCTGTACGCTAAACGAAGAAATGCAGCAGCAGGATTATTTGGAGCTCCTAAAAATAATGGCGCTGATTATAATTAAAATCAATGAAGAATTTTGCAAAAAAACTAAAATAGGTACCGATTAACAGTAGTGAAGGCTACAAGAAGGTGATCCTTCGCATTTTTACCCCTCCCGAATCCCCACGGCTTTGCCCTCATCCTCCGTCACTATGTACAATCCAGCGCCCATCTTTTTGACAGATCCAGCATGGCAAAGCAGAATCTCTCCCACCGTGCCAATGTTATCTGTGACGGGTCGCCCTCGCGGATACGCAGGGTACGGCGGATCTCCTTCGGGATGACGATCCGCCCGAGGTCGTCAATGCGTCTGACGATGCCGGTTGCTTTCATATATTGCTCCTCCACTTTATGCGTTCGAAATCACATTGCTTTTGTCTGCAAACAATGGGGAATTATGCGAATAGAGGGCAACAAAGCGGAAGGCAGTTTGCAAATTGCACATTGTGATCCACATATGCGCATAACAGGCTGCATTTATGAGGTAAGAAGGCTTCACCGGTTGACAACATCAACATTTACGGATACAATAATTCTATCTAATCGCAAGCGGGACTATAGGAAATAGATGTATAAATCCGGCCAGCCTCAGCTACTGTCCCGTGCTTCGCATTGCCGCATAATTATCGTTCCACGTTCGATAACAATAATTTATGTTTCAATCAATCTATTCAAAGCCTTTGTCGAATATTATTCTGGCTATCGTTATAGCCATTGTCGCTTGGGGATATCTGCGCACAAAAGTTCAGCTACGCAGGTGGACGATGGCAAATTTTGTGTTGTTTTGTGCAGCTGTCATAGCCATCCTCTACGCCACCATTCTGAATCGCACACCTGGCAACTACGAGCTCATCCTCACCCCTTTTGCCACCTTCACCGCCGCCCAGCAGCAGCCGGAACTCTACCGCGAGATGCTGATGAACGTCTTTCTCTTCTTCCCGTTGGGGCTGACGCTCTCGAATGCCCTGCCGCAGAAGTGGCACCGTTGGGGCAGAATCATCCTCACAACGCTCATCGGCTGCATCCTCAGCGCGGGAATTGAGTACGCCCAGTACCGCTGCGCGTTGGGGCTTGCGGAGACGGACGACGTGATCTGCAACACCTTGGGCGCGTTCATCGGTTCCACCTCGCTGCTCATCGCCCACGCCATCGAAAAATCCAGAGAAAGGGTTCGGCACACGAACATGACCCTGACCACCACCGAAACACAATTCCTGCATATCGCCAAAGCTGCCATCTCCGGTGGAGATCTGCCCGCCGAAAAGGTGGACTGGCCTGCCGTTTTCGCGCTGGCGGGGCAGCAGAAGCTGCTGCCGATCCTCTTTGAGGCTGCCCGCGCAACGCCTGCCGCCGGGGAGAACGCCGTGCTGTTCGCTGTGACCAAGCAGCAGGTCATCGGGCAGGTGCTGAATCAGACCGTGCGCTCGGCGGAGTTTGCCGACCTCTATCGCAAACTGCGTTCGGCGGGGCTTCATCCCATTGTGGTCAAAGGGCAGCTTTGCAGCCGACTGTATCCGCAGACCGACCACCGCATCAGCGCGGACGACGATCTTCTGATTCCAGACGGCGAGTTCATGGCCTGCCACGAACAGCTTCTTACGAACGGTTTGACCACCGATACGCCTGCGGACGAGCTGGCGTCGGCGGACGAGGTGTCTTACACAAAAAAGGGCAGCCTGCTTTACATCGAGCTGCACCGGCATTTGTTTGATTCCTCTGAGGACGCTCATGATGATCTGAACCACTTCTTCACCGACATCAATCCCGTCGAAACCGACGGCTTTCTCGCCATGCCGCCCCACGAGCACCTGCTGTACCTGATCCTGCACGCCTACAAGCATTTCGTGCGCAGCGGCATCGGCCTGCGGCAGTTTTGCGACATTGGCCTGTGGGCGCGGGCGTATCACGTGGAGATCGACTGGCAGCGCCTGCACGAGCAGTGTGAGAGCGTCCACGCGGCGACCTTCGCCGCGGCGGCGTTTTGCATCGCGGGAGACTATCTCGGCATCGAATTTGACCTGCCTGCGCCGTGGGACGGCAGCATCGACGTAGAGCCGCTGCTGCACGACACCCTCTGCGGCGGCGTGTACGGCTCCAACGACCTAACGCGCCTTCATTCCTCCACCGTCACGCTGAACGCCGTGAAGGCCAGTCGCACCGGTGAAAAAAGCAGCGTTCTGAGCACGGTGTTCCCCAAGCGGGAGTATCTGGAGCATCGCTATCCGTATCTGAAAAAGCATCCGTATCTGTTGCCGGTCGCGTGGGCGCAGCGCCTCGCGCACTACGCCAGTGAGAAGCAGTCCGGCGCGGACAGCAGCGCCTCCGGCTCCATCAAGCTGGGAAAAGAGCGGATCGAGCTGATGAAGCGGTATGGAATTATGGACTGATAAAAAGACATTGCGGGGCGCTGCAGCGCTCCGCAAAAAATCTATCCTTGCAGTTTTGAAAGGAATTTGGACAGGAAACCGCTGTCACACAGCTTGTATTTTTGCACACCTAATGATAAAATAGTTCTAAACGATCCGGATCGCATTTTGCTGCAGCCGGCAAGGAGGGAGTCCTGTGAAAAAGAGCAGCACAGATACCTGCTGCCTGACTTTACCGTTAAAACTGGAAAAGTGGCAGGAGGACCGTCTTGCCAAGCGCTTTGAGATCGCGCGGCAGCTCTATAACACGCTGGTCCATGCAGAGCTGAAACGGCTTGTACAGATAAAGCGGACTGCCGAATATCGGGAGAATGAACGGAAAATACGGACATTGGACTGGAATAACCCCGCGCATCGGACCGAACTGGAGAAGCTATACGAAGAACGGCGGAAAAGTCTGAAAAAGGCCGGGTTTACGGATAATTCCTTTACTACAGATATGGGAAAATATTACAAGCACTTCCGTGACAACATCGGCTCGAGCGTTGCCGTTCATGGGATCGCACCGCAGGTCTGGGCGGCCTTTGATAAGCTCCTGTTCAAAAAGGGCGGCAAGAAGGTACATTGCAAAAGACCCGGTGAGGTAAATTCTGTGCAGGGCTACTCCAGAACGGGAAAAAGCGGCGGCAGGGAGATCATGTTCCGCGGGGCCTACATCGAGTGGAAGGGCCTGAAGCTGCCGCTGAAGCTATCGCCGGACAATGCTTACGAGACCGATATGCTGCAGCGCAGAGTAAAGCTTGTCCGATTGGTCCGCCGGCCCGGAAAGCGCAGAGACCGCTGGTATGCCCAGCTCGTTCTGGAGGGGAAGCCTGCGATCAAGGCCGATCCCGTTACCGGAAAAGCGGTTCACCCTATCGGCAGCGGCCCCGTCGGGCTGGACATCGGGCCGCAAACACTGGCGTATTCCGCCGCCGGGGTGGCCGGACTCGTCGAACTGGCAGATCGGGTACAGAACATCGAGCAGGAAAAGCGCTGCCTGCAGCGAAAAATGGACCGGAGCAGAAGGGCAACCAACCCGGATAACTATGCCGAGGACGGCACGATCCGGCGCGGTGTCAAGTTAACACATAATAAGTCCAAGCGATATCGGAGGAACCAACAGGAACTGAAATATCTGCAGCACCGTCAGGCTGAAATACGAAAGCTCCAGCACATTCAACTGGCGAACCATTTGCTGTCCTTGGGTGATCATTTCTATGTGGAAAAAATGGAATGGTCTTCCCTGACACGCCGGGCAAAGAAGACCGTGATATCTGAAAAGACCGGAAAGCCCCGAAGCAAAAAGCGGTTTGGAAAGTCCATTGCCAACAAGGCACCCGCCATGCTGATCGAAATATTGCGGCAAAAATGCAAGTCTCTCGGGCTGCCGAATGTTGTAGAGATCAACCCGGCAGACATCAAAGCAAGCCAATATAATCATTTGACCGGTGAATATGTTAAAAAGTCTCTTTCCCGGCGTTGGAACGATATGCAGGACGGTGAGCATCTCCAACGTGATCTCTATTCCGCCTTCCTGCTGCAGCATTATGACTCTATGTCAAAAGCTCTTGATCTCGATTCCCTTTCGCGGGACTACCCCGCCTTTGTGCAGTACCATCATCAGGAAATCGAGCGCCTGCACGCTCTCCCCAAAACGCCCGCCAGTATGGGCATCCGCAGAAGCATTGCCTGACGCGAAGGGCAGGCAGATATAAAATGCCGGTGCCGTTCGCACCGGAGAAAACCGGTCGATTGTCCGTCCGGGGCTACCGTTAATGGCAGCAGAGGCTGCTTTGGTAGCAGAAGAGCTCGGGAAAATAGTCAGCGCGCAGCAGATCTTCGTGCTGCGAAAAGCTATCTACCGACTCACAGCGCATTCCACAAATCCGCACGCGGTGCTTTATGCACATTTGCCGTTGTGATCCGCACGGAGTGCACTGAGGCAAAGCGCTTGTTGTACGACAGATCGGCGAGGATCCACGGTTGTGATCCGCACGGAGTGCACTGAGGCAAAGCCTGCTCGTTTGCGCCTTCTTCGGGCTGCGGCAGGTTGTGATCCGCACGGAGTGCGCTGAGGCAAAGGATGTCGTACCGGCGGCCCATCGGCTCATCGCGGTTGCGATCCGCACAGAGTGCGCTGAGGCAAAGCCAAAAAACCGCCCGGCCATCTCCGTCAGCTCCGTTGCGATCCGCACGGAGCGCGCTGAGACGAAGAAGCAAGTCGTTAAATACACGCTAATTCGTCAGGAATTACATCCGTATTGAGAAGTTGCTCTATGATACCAGAGGGACTTATTATAAGACCCGGAATCGCACCCATCTCTCCACCCTCACGAAAGGACCCAGACGACCACGACCGGATACATTTACATTCTCACGAATCCCTCCTTCCCGCAATATGGGAAGCTCGGCTATGCGACGGATGTAAAGCAGCGGCTCGCGGAGCTGAACCGCAGCTCGGCGGTCCCCTTTGCGTTCCGGGTGTACGCCACCTACGAGGTGGATTCCGCCCTCTCGGACAAGAAGCTCCACTCCATTCTGGGCAAGCTGAACCCCGATCTGCGTTCTGCCGAAGAAGGAGTAAAGCCGCATCAGACATTCTGTCATCCCTGCAAACGTCAAATTATTCTACACAAGAGGTCCCCCATGCTGCCCGTAAACGAATCCGACTGGAAGCTGTTCCGCAAAAGGCTGCCGGAGTGGCAGGAGCGCTGCATGGAGCAGCTGGCCGAATCCTACGCGGCCCTGCTGGCCGGGCCCGGCAAGGCATCCGACAAGTTCTGGGAGCTGGAGAAGAGGCTTCGCAAGGACAAGAAGCGCGTCGGTGTCGTGGCCGATGTCAGCCGCTCCAAAATGTACTATAACCTGCTCTATCTGCTGGGTGACAAGACCATCACGCTCGAGGACCTCGCAGGCTTCAGCCCCGACCTGCGGGAGCGGCTGGCCATGATTGCACGAGATCACTTTGTGTGAAGGCTCCCTCATATAACATAAAGACGGAGGGCTGCGGCTTTATGCTGTGGCCCTCCGACCATACCACGCAAACCATGCAAAGCGGCTGCGCTCCGAAACCGGGGCGCAGCCGTTCCTTTTCCCTATTTTGTAACGTTTTCAATGTAGCGCATGAGGATCGCCGCAACCTGTGCGCGGGTGGCGCTTCCCTGCGGCTTGAGCCAATCGCGGCCGTCGTATTCGCGGCTGCCGCCGATGATGCCCTCCGCCACAACCCAGCGCATGGCATCGCTGGCATAATCCGACACGGCGTTCGCATCCGGGAAGCCGGACAGATCAGCACGCTCCGCGGACGCAGCGCCAACCTTCTGCGCATAGCGGAACAGGATCGCCGCTGCCTGCTCTCGGGTTACGCGGCCATTCGGATCAAACTTACCGCCGCCGATGCCGTTGACCACGCCGTTCTCCGCTGCCCATGCGACAGCCTGCGTGTACCACTCGCCGCCCGGAACATCCGTAAAGGGGTTGGCAGCAGCCTGCGGCTGTCCGGCATAGCGCCAGAGGACCGTCACAAGCATCGCGCGGGTCATGCTGCTCTCCGGCTCAAAGCTGTATTCGCCTGTGCCGTTCATAAGACCATTGTCGTAAGTATACCGCACGGCCGAGGCATACCAGCTGTCCGGGCTGGCATCCGTATAGGGGGCTGTTGTCCAAACCGCTGTGGGGTAGCTTAAAGTTTGATCAAAAACTGTCGGTCCCCATCCTGAGGTTCCTTCCCGGTAATAAAACACCATGCCGGGGATCGCAGCAACGAAGTCACTTATTGCATTGCTGCCAGCGAAGCTGAGCCAGCCGATTTCAGGCAGATCTCCCATAAAATAGACGTGCTTGAGTGAGATACAGCCAGAAAAGGCGCGCTCACCGATTGTTTTAACGCTCTCCGGAAACACGATCTCACGCAGTGCGGCACAGTCTCTAAAAGCGGTAGAATCTATTGTTAATAAGTTCTTAGATAGTCTGACTTTGCTAAGATTCTTGCAGCCGTCAGAATAGTAAACTTCTGTTACGCTGTCCGGCATCCAGATTTCCGTCACACCGTCATGTTCATGAAATCCGTTTACAATCCGCGTTCCATCCTGCAGGACATACTTCCCGCGGAAGCCCCCCGGGCACTCTTTAAACTCCAGGTTTCCGGATAAATTCTTTGTCGTGTATAACCCGCCATAGGAATCCGTAGAATAAAAACGATTATTCGACTCCACCTGAAACCCGCGGAAATTAGGGCTGCCTAAACTGATGCACCTTTCAATGTTCACCGTAGATTTGGGAATGGTAAGCCCGGTCAGATTGGGGCAATCCGCAAATGCTCTCTCATCGATTCTGTAAAGAGAGTCAGGCAGTGCAACATCGTGGACTAAGGAGCCTTCAAACGCTCCCTCACCGATTTCTCTCGTCATAGCACGGACTTCATAGCTTCCGGTTCTACCCGCAGGGTACCGAATAAGCTTGGTATCCCGATATAGGGCCCCCGCCTCATCGATCTTATAAAAAGTGTTATATTCACTCAGATCAAATTTTGTAAGACTTATACAGCCTGCAAAAGCACTTCCGGAAATATAATTTACATTACCCGTGATTTTGATATCTTTCAGGCTTGAGCAGTTTTTGAATGCATTCTCATAAATAGCTGAGGCCGAAAACAGATTTACACTTTCGAGCCGGGTACAGTTTTCAAATGCTCCGCTTGGGATTTCAAACATACCAGCTTTCAGGGTCACCTTTCGAATATAATCGCTGTAATCGGAAAAGCGGACCTTCATCTCGTAACCTTGGACCATATCTCCATCGCCTTCAAAGGTCAAAGCGCCGGTTTCCTTGTTGATCACGGCTACACATGTATCCGTACACGAAAGACGGATCTCCTTGTCAGTTTCTGTCACCTCCGCAGCGGCGGCAGTGGGGAATGCCGGAACAAGAAGCGCACAGGCCATTACGGCACACAGCAGGAGCGCAAGCAGTCTCTTTTTCATGATCGTTCCCTCCGAAATTCAGTCAGACAGCACCGTGTCCTCACTCCGCCATCTGCCGTTTTTAGTATATAACGCGCAGCACAAAAAGTAAATAACAAATTACAGTTTATTAGGCATATTATCCAAGAATGTTATACCACGGCCATCATTTTTCCGCTATCCTCTCTATTTTCTGCACCATCAAAATCGCAAAACTGGGACCGGCTTGTCAAAAAAAGTCCCTCTGGGGCTTTTTCGCCAAGCTGCTTTCAGAATTGCAACATCAAATTTTGCAGCATGATTTTGCAGTTCTGCCGCTGCGGCGGGTGATTGAACGCGAAAGGAAACCCTGACGGTTTCTTCCCTCCGAAACCTTTGGCTTGGCGGGTTTTCTGACAGACGAAACCGGGGCCGGCTCTTTCGAGCCGGCCCCGGTCGCATTTTTCCCGTCAGATTCCGTTCATTTCCTGGAACAGGTAGCAGTAAGAATAGTTCCAGCGGGTCAGATAGAACGAGCCGTTAGAGTAGCGCAGGTAGGCATTGCCGAAGCCGAGACGGTTATACCAGTACGAGACGCTCGTGCCGGACGTGCTGATGCGCAGAGAGGAATTGCCGGACTTATAGAGGTAATACGTCGTCGTGCCGCTCTGGAAGCTGAAACAGCCGTTGGAGTAATCCCAGAGCATGCTCTCGGTCACGTCGGAGGTGATCCGGCCGTTTTCGATGGTGACGGCCTGCGCACCGATCGTCGTGCCGTCGTGCGTCATGGCATAGTAGCCGCCGCTGGCGTAGACCGTGAGAACGTAGCGGCCGCCGGACGTGAGCCTGCTCACGGAGTCATAGGTCGCGGTCTTCACCGGCTCGGAGTAGCTGTCGCCGCAGGCGGAGCAGGTGTAGACGTAATTGCCGTTTTCCTCCGTGCGGACATAGCTGTGGCCCGTTGCCGGGATCTCCTCGGTGTAGCTTTCGCCGCAGGCGCAGGCATAAGTGCGGACGCCGGGCGTCGTGCACGTCGCCGCCGTGGTGACGGTGGCCGTGTAGGCATGGGCGTGGACCGTGACGGCATAGCGCACGCCGCCGATGACGGTGCGGGTCGCGCCCTCGGCCACGCCGGTGATCGTCACGTCATAGCCCGCAGGGACCGCGCGATAGAGCTGCCACCGCTCGTTCGCGTTCGCATTGCCGGGATAGGCGCCCGCAAACGTTGTGCTGTAGCGGTCGAGATAGGTATCGCTGAAGCGGATGGAGAAGGCGCTGCCGAGATCCGTGATCGTGAGGACCTGCGGCGCAGTGGTCAGCGTCACGCTTGCAGAGCGGGTGCTCTCCGTGAGATTCAGGTAACGGCCGTCCGCACTCTGCACGGTGTAGCCGCCGGAGACCGCCGTGACGGTCCACAGGGCGTTCGACAGGTCGCCCGTCGTGCTGTAGGCCGCGCAGGTCAGGCCGCTCACAGTGCCCGCGCCGTCCCAGGAGCTGTAGTACGTTGAGGCCGTCGCCGTCAGCATCCGGTCACCGCTCACGAGGAGGAACGTCCCCTCGGCAAGCTCCGTCACCTGCTGATAGCCGCCGGAGAGCGCCTCGATCGTCGTCGCAGCGACGGCGGGATCGGCGGACTCCGTCACAGCGGCGTCCTCGGTGTGGAACGTGTAGGTCTCGCCCTGCTGGAGCTTGACCTCGACCGTCGGCAGGATGGCCTCGGTGTAGGTATCGCCGCAGCGCGTGCAGGTGTAGATGCGGTCATTGCCGTCCTCGGTGCACTCATAGGAGTGGCCCAGCGCACCGACGACATGGCCCGTGCGGCGGTCGCCGCAGTTCCTGCAGGTATAGGTCGTGTAGCCGTCTTCGGTACAGGTCGGAGCCGTCACGACGGCTTCGTAGTCATGGCCGAGCGCGGCCACCTCGTCTGCCGTGTAGGTATCGCCGCAGGTCGCGCAGGTGTAGGTCGTGTAGCCCTTCTCCGTGCAGGTCGGAGCCGTCACAACGGCCTTGTAATCATGGCCGAGCGCAGCAACCTCGTCCGCCGTGTAATGCTCTCCGCAGCGCTTGCAGGTATAGGTCGTGTAGCCCTTCTCCGTGCAGGTCGGGGACGTCACAACGGCCTTGTAATCATGGCCGAGCGCAGGCGTCGTTTCGGTATAGGTGTCGCCGCAGACGGTGCAGGTATGGACGGTCTTGCCGCCCTCGGTGCAGGTTGCCTCGCTGCCGGAGACGGTGTAGGTATGGCCCGTGGCCGGGAGGGTCTCGGTGTAGCTGTTGCCGCAGCGCGTGCAGGTGTGCGTCACGGAGCCGTTTTCCGTGCAGGTCGCAGGAACGGTGGTCTCCGCATAATCATGGCCGAGCGCAGCCACTTCGTTCGCCGTGTAATGGTCGCCGCAGCGCTTGCAGGTATAGGTCGTGTAGCCCTTCTCCGTGCACGTCGGAGCCGTTACGGCGGCCGTGTAGCTGTGGCCGGTGGCCGGAGTCGTTTCGGTATAGGTGTCGCCGCAGGTCTCGCAGCGGTAGGTCGTCACGCCGTCCTCGGTGCAGGTCGCGGTGGTCCGGCTGACCTCCTGATAGCTGTGGACATGGTCGGCCTCGACCTCGATGACATAGCGGGTGCCGCCGATGACGTAGTACGTCGTACCGGCAGCCATGCCGGTGAAGCGGACCTCCGTCATGGGAGCCGTGCCGGTCTGGACCGTGCCGGAAGCGGCGGCGCGAGTAAACGTCGTGCCGTCATAGCTGCCCCAGGCGATCTCGGACAGCTGCCACCAGTAATTGCGCGCCGTCGTGAGGGCGACCTGAATATAGCGGAAGCTCTCAACGGAGGACGGGACGGCATACGTCTTCGTCACGGCCGTGCTGCGGCTGCTCGTGAACGTGCCGATCGTCGTCCATGTGCGGCCGTCGGACGAGAGCTGGACGTTGGCATTCGTGCAGTAGTCGCCGTGCGCCGGAGCACTGATCTGCACGGCGTCAAAGCGGACCTCCGCGCCGAGGTCGACGCGGGCATACATGCCGGACGTCTGGCTGCTGGTGGACCAGTAGTAGGTGGAGGTGTCGCCGTCGATAAGTTTGGAGGCGACGCAGTTGTAGCCGCCGTCCGTATAGCCGGAGACGGAGGCCGAGGCACTGGCGGAGTAGGACACCTTCGTGCCCGTGCCCTGCACCACGGTCAGCTCGCCGCGCGCGATGGTGGCATCGCCCGTGTGGGTGAAGGTCTGCTCGCCCTCGAGCGTGTAGGCCTCGGTCGTCTTGCCGGTCTTGACGGAAACGTATTCGCGCGGCAGAAGCTCGGAATGCTGCTCGCCGCAGCGCGTGCAGGTGTAGATCGTGTCGCCCGCGTCGTCTGCCGCCGCGTAATCGTGGCCGAGGGCAGGGACGGTCTCGGTGTAGCTGTCGCCGCAGTCGGCGCAGGTATAGGTCACGCTGCCCGCCTCCGTGCAGGTCGCAGCCGTCGAGGCAGTCTGACGGTAGTCGTGGCTCTGCGCGGGAGGATCGGTGTTGATGGAGCCGTCGGCGTTGAAGCCGCCGGGCACAACGGACGTGTCCATGCCGCTTGTGTAGGCGCCGTCCATGGCGAGGCCCATGGCGCGCAGCGGCAGGCGGATTTTCTTGGCTTCCTGCGTCTGCGTCTCTGCGCCGGGATAGTCGCTCCACATGCAGAACATGCCGCCGATCACGGAGGAAGCACTCAGACTCGTGCCGCACACCTTATAATTGCTCCAGTTGGCGGCATAGGTATAACCATTGTCGAAGCTGTCGTTCTTGCCGAGGACATAGTAGAAGTCGCCTGTCGTGTTGATAATACGGAAGCCATCCGAGGCAAGGTTGGCCGCCGTGCGGGGTGTGTAGCCGCTCCAGCCGCCGGACCAGTAGCACACGACGATGTCGCGGTCGAACGTGTAGGTCGTCGAACCGACCGAGGCGCTCATCTTGTTGGCAAACTCGATGCCGTCATTAAAGGCGATGGGCGTCATGCCCGCCTGCTTGACCATGGCGGCAAGCTCGTTGACATATTTGATGAAGTAGCCATACTTGCCGCTGTTCTGCAGGCTGCCGAAGCCCATGGAGCCGCTCGTGTAGCGGTCGTTGGCGTATTCATCCGCGCCGAAGTTGAAATAGCGGCAGCCCTTGCCCGCAAAGTAATCGACATACTTCTGCAGGAAGGCCTGCGAGAACCGGACGGCCGTGTCGTTCGTCACGTCGATGGTGCGGCTCGAGCCGTTGTAGCTGCAGTTCGTCCCCGTCAGGGAGGACGCGGCATACAGCACCGAGTCCATGTGGCCGGGGCTGTTCAGCAGCGGAATGATCTCGATGCCGGCTTTCTTGGCCGTGGCAAAGAACTCGTCCATCTCGCTTTCCGTCCACTCGCCCGAAGATGCCGTCGTGTAGGCGTTGTTGCCCGCGCGGATGGCAGAGGCGACCGCGTCGCTGGAATACGTTTTGCCGCCCACGTTGAGCGACATGTCGTCCAGCAGGAAGCGCATACCGTCATTGCCCACCGCGAGCATGACGTGCGTATAGCCGTCCGCCTTGGCCTCATAGAGGAAGGCCTTGACCCAATCTGCCGAAAAATATTTTCGGCCGCTGTCCAGCATGGCGATCTTCAGATAATCGCTGCCGGAAGCGAACGCCACCGTCGGCAGCATGCACAGCAGCATGCAGACCGTCAGCAGCAGCGCTAACAGTTTCTTTCCCGCTTTCAATGGTTTCTCCTCCTGTATCATGTCTCTGTTCGGCGATGCCGAATCCTGATTTGATCATACACGAGACATTCTCATTTGTCAACAGGCAGTTCTTTTAGCATAATTTAAAGTTAACTATCATTATTCTGACTCATGATAGACCACATTCCTGATTATCTCATTTCTGGCTGCGTGATTTTATTCACGCCGGCACATCTCGTTACGATACGGAATGTGACGTAAAATTCCGGCGATTTGTTTCGTCCAATGAAGTTGGCGGCGGGTTTTCTGACGAATTTTTTCCACCCCTCTGCAGAGGAATTTTTGAAAATTTTGTTGACATTTTTGCGCGATCCGTCATAATGGAAGCAGAAGCATACCGTTCTCACCGCCGTGCTCCCCTGCTGTGGTGCACCAGTGCCCTCTTCGTTTGAATGCCCCTGTACAGGGCGCTCGATGAGCGCCATTGGCAGACGCAATTGGTGCCTGCCATTTTATCGGCGGCCCGTTTCGGCTTCCAGCGCATAAAGGCCTACCGTCCCCGCTTTTTCAGCATCCTCCGGTCGCACAGGTCGATGCCGAACGACACGGCGGCGCTCAGGACAGCGAGAACGAGGATCATGGCGTCCGTGCTGAGGTAAGAGCCGGTCGCGTCATACAGCGCGCCCGCGATCGTGCTGCCGAACGAGGCGAACAGCAGGTTCGTCACCACGACGGAAAGATTCACGGCGTAGTGCCGCATACCGTAATACGAGCTGACAAAGGCTGCGTTGGCGGGCGTGACGCCGCCGTAGGCCATGCCGCCCAGCAGGAAGCCGGCGATGAGCAGCGGGAAGCTGCCGAGCTTCAGCGCACCGATGAGCACAAGGCCGGTGAGCAGGAAAATGCCGCCCACGAGCTGCATGGTCCGGCTGCGCCCCAGTCGGTCGAACAGCCCGCCCAGCACGACGCGCCCGGCGGCGTTCGCCAGCGAGATCATGCCGACGGCCGTGGTGATACCGCCCGGCGAGACCGTTCTGCCGATCTCCCGCGCGATGGAGGTGGACTGCGACACGAGGGCCAGCCCTGCCGCGCTCAGGAGTACCGCCCAGAGATAGTACAGCCAGAACGCGGGCCGCCGCAGCATGGCCGCCGTGCCAAGCTCTTCTGCCACGGGGTTTACATAGCGCTTCTTTTTCGCGGCGGGCGGCGGCGTGAAGTCCGTGCCGGGCCGCCGGAGCAGGAAGCCGCAGGCCGCCACGAGCACGGCCGTGATAATACCAAGCACGACAAAGCTGCGCCGCCAGCTGCCGACCGTCACCGGCGTGAAGCGCTGATAGAGCTTGCCGATGAGGAAGCTGCTCAGACCGAAGCCCATGAGCAGAATACCGGAGACGAGGCCCTGCTTGTCGGGGAACCATGCGCCGACTGTCCCGAGCACGGCGTTATACGAGAAGCCGGAGGCCAGCCCGCAGACCACGCCGAAGCCGACATACAGCATAGGCAGCGAACGCATACTCGCCGTCAGCAGGAAGCCCACCAGAAACAGCAGGGCGGATATCCAGAGGAAAATTCGCGGGGAAATGCGCGCGGAAAGCGCGCCGCAGGTCAGGCCGCCAAGGCAGAAAAAGCTCATCACGATCGTAAAGGTCAGGGAAAGCTGTGCGGTGGTCCAGCGGGGGAACTCTGCGGCGATCGGCCCGGACAGTACGCTCCACGCGTACACCAGGCCCGAGAACAGAAGTACCACGCACCCGACTGCGACGTAGATCCATCTGCTTGCACTTCTCATAGGCTGCATCCTCCATTTTGGGCCATCCCCCCAATTTGGTGCGGAGATGGCCCGCATTTTGTTGTATCTTGGGGTTCTGCCTCCATCATATCACAGAAACGCCCGCTTGCCCATACCCAAATCAAAATTCTGCCTGCTGCGGTGCGGTGTCCGTGAGGGACGGACAGAAAGGAAGGCAGGAATATTTTTGAAAAACCCTCTTGACAAAGCCGTACTAGTGTATTAGTATATTAGTACAATAACACATTGGAGGTGAGCCAATGGCATGGAAACTGAATCCGGAGCGGCAGATCTGGCTGCAGCTCGTGGATGTGCTGAAGTTCCGCATCGTCTCCGGACAGTATCCGGCAGGCGTGAAGCTGCCGTCGGTGCGGGAGCTGGCCGCAGAGGCCGGTGTCAATCCGAACACCATGCAGCGCGCGCTCGCTGCGCTGGAGGAGAGCGGGCTCGTCAGCGCCCAGCGGAACACCGGGCGCTATGTCACACAGGATGAGGCGTGCATCCGCGAGACGCGCCGCTCGCTGGCGCAGGCCGAGATCGATGCGTTTTGCGCGCGGATGCGGCAGCTCGGCTACACGCAGGAGGAAATTGCAACATTGTTTGGAGGGAATGAAAATGAATGACATGCTGGTCTGCTGCAGCGGCCTGACGAAGAGCTACGGGGCAAAGCCCGCGCTCGACCACGTCGACCTGCAGCTTGCGCCGGGCAAGATCATCGGCCTGCTCGGGCCGAACGGCTCCGGCAAAACGACGCTCATCAAGATCCTGACGGGCCTGCTGCGCCAGACGGAGGGCTCCGTCGCGATCGACGGCAAGCCGATCGGCCCGGAGACGAAGGCGCTCGTGAGCTACCTGCCCGACCGAATGTATTATGCCGGTTGGATGAAAACGAAGGATATGGTCAACTTCTTTGCGGATTTCTATCCCGATTTCCGCCGCGAGCGCGCCGAGGCCATGTGCCGTGCGCTGGGCATCGGGCTGGATATGCGCGTGAAGACGATGTCGAAGGGCACGAAGGAGAAGCTCCAGCTGCTGCTCGTCATGAGCCGCGCCGCAAAGCTCTACCTGCTCGACGAGCCGATCGCGGGCGTCGATCCGGCCGCGCGCGACTTCATCCTGCAGACGATCCTGACGAATTATTCGCCCGAGAGCACCGTCCTGATCTCGACGCACCTGATCGCGGACATCGAGCCGGTGCTTGACGAGGTGATCTTCCTGAAGGAGGGCCGTGTCGTCCGCCACGATTCGACCGATAACATCCGCGGCGCCGAGGGCAAGTCCGTCGACGAGGTCTTCCGCGAAGTCTTCCGCACGATCCCGATGGGAGGTGAATGGCCGTGCTGAGCAAGCTGTTAAAATACGATCTCCGCGCAAATCTGAAGATTTTTCTGTTTATCTGGCCCGCCATTCTGGTCTTCGGCCTGCTCGAGCGCGTTGCCCTCATGGCGGAGCTGCCGGTCAAGATCTCTGCCATTTTTGTGAATCTGACGACAGTGCTGTTCGTGCTCGCGGTCATTGCCGCCTGCGTGTTTGCGCTCGTCATCTCCGTCATCCGCTTCTATTCCGGCCTGCTGCGTGATGAAGGCTACCTGATGTTCACGCTGCCGGTGCGGCCGTGGCAGCTTGTGCTGTCGAAGCTCCTCACGGCCCTCCTGACGCTGGTCGTGACGGGCCTGGTCAGCTTCGTTTCCGTCGGCATCCTGTTCGGCGGTATCCGTGGCTTGCTGCCTTCCATCCGCACCTCGCTGGAGCAGAGCTTCGGCGGGATAATCAACGGCTGGGGCATCGCCCTGCTCGTCCTGCTGGTCGTGGTGCAGGTCGCGGTGTCCGTGCTGCAGATCTATCTGTCCTGCTCCATCGGCCACCTGTTCCGCCGCAAGCGCATCCTGTTCGCTGTGCTGTTCTACTATGCCATCAACGTCGTGCTCGAGACGGTTGCAGTCACGTCCATCATCGTGCTGAGCAACTTTGAGCCGTTCTGCCGCTTCCTTGTTCAGCTCTCTGCCGGCATGAGCGCACCCGGCTTCTTCAACCTGTTTATCGGCGTGATGCTTGCCCTGCTGGCCGTGCTCGGGATCGTGTACTTCTTTGTCACGGAGCGCATCCTGCGCCGCCATCTGAATCTGGAATAAGGCTTTCTGCCGCGCTGTGCAATGCCCCAGGTTTGTCATTGCGAGGAGGCCGTAGGCCGACGTGGCAATCTTGGGAAGGCACTGGCAGTTCGTACAGGGCGTCGATAAAACCGTAAAAACCGATTGTGTCTGTAGCGGCGCTCAGTGAGCGCCTTGCAGACCGGCAAGATGCGCTGTATTGATTCTATGGCGTGAAGCCCTCAGGCTTGTCATTGCGAGGAGCGAAGCGACGTGGCAATCTCGCAGAATCCGAGCGGATAACAGGGAATTTTCGGCGAAAACGCAGCTGCCTGCACGAAATTGCCACGGCCCCTTCAGGGCCTCGCAATGACACGTCAAGTAGTGCCAAGGTGCACCAGCGCCCTTACGCGGTTGAATGGCCCCGTACAAGGCGGTCGCTGACCGCCGCTACAGGCCCCGTCGGGGGATGGTTCCATTTTAACGACAGCCCGTACCGATCGTTACTGTACCGCCGGGCACGGCTGTCCGCTCCCCTACATAAAAGGACTCCCGGAGCCTGAACGGCTCCGGGAGTGTTTTTATCGTTATCGGTTTTCACACAGCAGGCGCGGGACGGCGTTGTCCGCCGTCTCATACACGGCCTCATAATCCGTGTCCATGCATGAGAGCATGGGGGAATCGGCCGTATAGCGCACGCAGGTGCCGCAGGCGGCGCTCAGCCGCCGGGGAACAGGCATCATCTGCGCAGCCACGCCCGCCGCGGTCAGCGCCCGGCAGGTCAGCAGGGCGGACAGATGCGTGTGGAATGTCGCGATGTACGCGGTCATTTCTTCAGCGTCAGACGGGTATCAGGCCCCTCCGGCGCGGAGGTGACGGTGTAGCCCTGACGGTTGGCATAGCGCGTGACGTTCTCCACGGCGCAGGCGTCGTCCAGCAGGACCTCGATCTCGGCGGGGTGGCCGTCCTTCACCGCCTTCTGGACCATCACGACGGGCATGGGGCAGAGCAGACCTCTTGCATCGACCATGTTATTTCGCCTCCTGTTTTTTCACGAATTTCGGAAGGTTGAGCACGGAAACGGCCAGGCAGATCACGATGCCGGAGACAACGGCGATCTTGCCGGTGTTTGACAGGCCGCCGCGGACGAACTCACCGGCGGCGTTCGTGGAGTCGGCCGTACCGGCCAGACCGAAGTTGTGGGCAGCCGCCGCACCGGCGAGCATGCCGAACACGGTGACGGTGGAGTCGCCGTTGCCGCTGCCGGCCAGAATGAGCTGACGCAGCGGGCAGCCGCCGAGCAGCACGGAGCCCCAGCCGACGAGCGTCATGCCGAGGAAGTTCCACACATGGCTGCTGTGGGCGATGGGCTGGAGCTGGAAGCCCCAATGGAACTGCTTCGTCACCAGATTGCCGATGAGGGCAACGAGGAAGATAGCTACAAAGCCGGACAGCAGCTTGAAATCGCCGAACATGACGGCGTCACGGATGCCGCCTGCCATGCACAGACGGGAGCGCTGCGCCAGCGCGCCGATGACCATGGACAGGGCCAGAGCCAGCCAGACAGGCGCGTGCTTCGAGCCGGGGCCTGCCTCGCTGAGCTTGAAGATGACGGGGACCGTCAGGAACAGCAGCAGGATGACCGTCATGCTGACGGGGAGGACGACGCCCTCGAGCGGGACGGAGTCATAGGAGCGCTTGAGTGAGAAGCCCTTCTTCAGGAACAGCGTACCGGCAAAGATACCGGCGCCGAAGCCGGCCAGACCGACCAGCGCGTTGGCATCGCCGCCGGCCAGACGGAGCACCATGCGCAGCGGGCAGCCGAGGAAGGCCAGCGCGCCGATCATGACGAACGCGCCGAGGACAAAGCGGAGCGCGGGCGCGGAGCCGGACTTTGCGCGGAACTCCTTCGTGCAGACGGACATGACGAACGCGCCGAGCACGAGACCGATGATCTCCGGGCGGATATACTGCACCTTTCCGGCGCTGTGGAGGCCGAGCGAGCCTGCGATATCGCGCAGGAAGCACGCGATGCAGAAGCCCATGTTCGTGGGGTTGCCGAGCGCCGTTAAGATGAGCGCCGCAAGGCCCACTGCGGCGCCCGCAATAATGACGCCCAGATGTACTTTTTTCATTTTCTCCAATTCTCCTTTTTTGATCGTTGACAAAATCAACACTTTTTGTCGAAAACCAGTATATCGGTTTATCTTTTGAAAAACAAACGGGATTCATAGATGAAAGAGGGGGAACCATCGTTTTTTTCGATGGTTCCCCCTCTTTTCTTCAAATCACCAGCTCGTAAAAGCCGTCGACCTCCAACCCCTCCGCCTCGGTCAGCGCGGCGAGCGCGGCGCGGTCCTGGACCTCTGCGCGCCACGACATACCGCAGTCCGCCGTCAGCTCACGCGGGACGGGGATGAGCCGCCCGGGCAGGCCCTTCGCCCGGCAGAGCTTTTCCATCGCGATGGCCGCGGCCGTCGTGTGGAAGGTGATGACGAGCCATAGCTTTTTCTCTCTCATGTTGCGATCTCGCGGAGCGCGGTGACCGCGGCGTCCGCTTCCTCTTCCGTATTGTACCGGCCGAAGCTGAATCGCACCGCGCCCTGCTCCTCAGTTCCGAGCGCCTTGTGCAGGCGCGGCGCGCAGTGCGCGCCCGGGCGGGTCGCGATGCCGTAATCCTCGGACAGGATATCCGATACCTCGCCCGAGTCCATGTCGCCGATGTTGAGCGCGGCGACCGCCGTGCGCTCATGGTCAAAATCGCCGTAGAGCGCCACACCCGGAATTTTCTTGACGCCCGCGACAAAGCGGCGCAGCAGCGCCATTTCATGCGCGTGGATGGCCTCAACGCCGGTCTCCTGCAAAAAGTCGAGCGCGGCGTTCAGCCCCGCGATACCGTGGCCGTTGAGCGTGCCCGCCTCTAGCCGCGTCGGCATCTGCTCGGGCTGCTCGTGGAGATAGGTCTGCACGCCCGTGCCGCCGACCTTCCAGGGGTTGATGTCCACACCCTCGCGCACGCACAGTCCGCCCGTGCCCTGCGGGCCCATCAGCGATTTGTGCCCCGTGAAGCACAGCACGTCGATGTGCATCTGCTCCATGTCGATGGGCAGCACGCCCGCGCTCTGCGAAGCGTCCACAATGAACAAAAGGTCGTGTTCGTGCGCAAATGCGCCGATGCACGCCAGATCCA
>ERZ827181.1759-NODE-1759-length-21818-cov-4.119607_pt1 | contig 21818 bp, 22 predicted proteins | sample MGYA00519778_ERZ827181 | MGnify/ENA primary metagenome ERZ827181 (study PRJEB31778, sample SAMEA3449273) | human gut metagenome | biome: human gut; feature: human-associated habitat; material: faeces | place: United Kingdom | collected 2010/2012 ...
AAATACCGACCTCCAATCGTTAGATTTTTAGGTCTAACTTTTTGGGGTCGGTACAATCATTTTCCATCCTCGGGCTTACTGTTATTCTAATGCAATAATTGAAATTACTGAAGCTGAGCCAGACGTTCTTTTACCTGAGCCATCATGCTCTGATATTTTTCCAGTTTCGCTTTCTCTTCTTCGATTTTCTTTGCCGGTGCTTTATTGACAAAATTTGGATTCCCAAGCATTCCTTCGGAACGTTTCAACTCGCCAGTCAGACGTTTTTCTTCTTTCTTCAGACGCTCGATTTCCTTTGCCACATCGACAAGTTCTGCAAACGGCATATAAATCGTACCTTTATCGATTACTACTGAAACCGCATCTTTCTCAATACCGGTTTTGTCAGCCTGAATCGTTACTTCGCTGGCATAACCAAGTGTTGCAAAGAATACTTTGTTGGTTTCGAAAATGTCTTTTACTTCGGCATCTTCTGTCACAACGATCACTTTTGCTTTCTTACTCGGTGGTACATTCATCTCGCCACGGACATTTCGGATTCCTTTTACGGCTTCCTTGATACGCTCTACGGCATCCATGTCTTTTGCAAAATTCATGCTTTCCGTGTATTCCGGCCAAGCCGAGATCATGATCGAATCGTCGTCATTGTCCATCAATGTGCAGTAAATTTCTTCCGTAATAAACGGCATATATGGATGAAGCAGTTTCAACGCATCGATCAATACCTTTTTCAAGGTGTAAAGTGCTGCTGCCTTTGTCTCATCTTCTTCATTGTAAAGACGAGGTTTTACCATCTCAATATACCAGTCGCAGAATTCTTCCCAAATAAAGTCATAAATCTTCTGAACCGCGATACCAAGATCGTAAGTTTCCATCAACGCTGTGACATCTTTTGCCAGCTGGTTGCATTTTGCAAGAATCCATTTATCCGCCTGCGTAAGCTCATCTGCGGACACTTCTTTATTCGCAAGTTCTTCATTTTGAGCAAAATTCATCATGATAAAACGGGATGCATTCCATACTTTGTTGGCAAAATTACGGCTTGCCTCGACACGTTCCCAATAAAAACGCATGTCATTTCCAGGTGCATTTCCGGTAACCAGTGTCAGACGCAGCGCATCGGCACCATATTTGTCAATTACTTCCAATGGGTCAATACCATTTCCAAGGGATTTACTCATCTTGCGTCCCTGGGAATCACGTACCAGACCATGAATCAATACCGTGTCAAACGGCACCTGACCGGTCTGCTCGATTCCGCTGAACATCATTCGCATAACCCAGAATGGAATGATATCATAACCGGTAACAAGCGTGTTGGTCGGATAGAAATATTTCATTTCTTCGGTATCGTCCGGCCAGCCAAGTGTGGAAAATGGCCACAATGCGGAACTGAACCAAGTATCCAATGTATCCGGATCCTGACGCATCTCCTTGCCGCATTTTGGACAATTACATGTCTTTTCCTTGGTTACGACAAGTTCTCCGCAGTCATCACAGTAAAATGCCGGAATCTGATGGCCCCACCAGAGCTGACGGGAGATACACCAGTCACGGATATTTTCAAGCCAGTGGAAATATGTCTTATTAAAATGATCCGGTACAAATTTTGTCTCGCCATTTTTAACCGCATCAATCGCCGGACCTGCAAGTGGTTTCATCTTTACGAACCATTGTTTGCTGACACGAGGCTCTACCGTCGTACCACAGCGGTAGCAGGTTCCTACGTTATGATCGTGATCTTCTACTTTTACCAATGCGCCTTCTGCTTCCAGATCTTTTACGATGGCTTCACGTGCTTCGTAGCGGTCCATTCCGGCGTATTTCTCGTATTCATCGACAATCTTCGCGTCGTCTGTCATTACATTGATAATTGGCAGATTGTGGCGAAGTCCTACTTCAAAGTCGTTCGGGTCATGTGCCGGCGTGATCTTTACGACACCGGTTCCAAATTCCATATCTACGTAATCATCCGCAATCAACGGAATCTCGCGGTGAACCAATGGAAGGACAAGCATTTTTCCAACCAGATCTTTGTATCGTTCATCGTTCGGATTGACAGCCACCGCCGTATCTCCCAAAAGAGTTTCCGGACGGGTTGTCGCCAAATTGATATAACCGCTTCCATCCGCAAACGGATAGCGCAGATGCCAGAAATGTCCCTTCTGATCTTCGTACTCTACCTCGGCATCGGAAATGGATGTCAGACAATGAGGGCACCAGTTGATGATACGCTCACCGCGGTAGATCAATCCTTTATTATAAAGTTTTACAAATACTTCCTTAACGGCTTTATTGCAGCCCTCGTCCATCGTAAAACGCTCTCTGTCCCAATCACAGGAAGAACCCATTTTCTTAAGCTGGGATACGATACGTCCGCCGTACTGTTTTTTCCAGTCCCAGGCACGCTCCAGGAATTTTTCACGTCCGATATCCTCTTTCGTGATTCCCTCGTTTCGCATCGCCTCGACGATCTTCGCCTCGGTCGCAATCGACGCATGGTCGGTTCCCGGAAGCCAAAGAGCTTCATAACCCTGCATTCTCTTAAAACGAATGAGAATGTCCTGCAGCGTATTGTCAAGGGCATGTCCCATGTGAAGCTGTCCCGTGATGTTTGGTGGCGGAATTACGATCGTATACGGTTTCTTATCCGGATTTACTTCCGCATGAAAATACTTCTTGCTGATCCATTTGGAATAAAGACGGTCTTCAATGTCTTTTGGATCATAATTTTTTTCCAATTCTTTTCTCATGATTACCTCCGATAATAATAAAAAAACTCTGGAAGAATACCTTCCGGAGTCATTCGCTTCAATCAGGTACCTTCCCTCTATAAGGGCGGCAGAGCCGCGGTACCACCTTATTTCAAATAAATGCAGGTTTCCTCTCTCCTGCGTTTTATTCCTCATTCTGCCGATAACGGGGCGAACCGTGATCTTCTACACACATCTGCTTCAAAGATCATGCTCCGAAGCTACCTTCCACAAACCACTTGCCGGATTTCTTTCAGCCGGTGAAAATCCTCTCTGCTGGCGTTTCTTTGTGTACTCCTCTTCTTCCACGCATTTCACTTATCTTTTATAATAGGGGGTTTTGGGGGAAATGTCAAGAAAAATTTGTTGCAGAGTTTTATTCCAAAACCAGAGCCCGTAGTTTCCCCTTGCAAATCTACAATTTCTACTCCCTCGAATAATACTCCTTCCCCGTTTCCAAACATATTCCGGCGAGACGTCCGTTATGTGAGCAGGCACCACAATCCAAGGCAATATGATTATATTTACGATAAATATAACCGGGCCTGTCATTTCCAAGAATTGTCTGTGTTGGTGTATGGCCTGTGATCACGATTTTATCTTCGTAATAGGGCATCTCATAATCGGTGCGCGTCCATAGCAGATCATCAATGGTATACTCTTCGATCGGCTTTTTATAATAAAAATCATTCAAGCCGGCATGAACCAGAAGATATTTTTGTCTCTGGATTTCCAATTCCGCATATGCTTCAAAATCGCCTATAAAATCAAGCACTTCCTGACGCTCTTCCTTCGACAATTTACAAAATTGATCCATCGTCGTTTTTCCTCCGTTGCGAAGCCAGTCAAGCAGTATCGTTACCTGATTTTCATCAAGCGTTTGGATAAACTCTTCCGTTATTTCATTTAACATAAGTTTCAGACTTTCCAGTGCCATCCATTCATGATTTCCTGCGATACATACACAATTTGGCAGCGTCATCAGATACTGCAATGCTTTGATGGGATCCGGTCCACGGTCCACGACATCCCCCATCACATACAGTTCGTCATTTTCATTGAATTTCATCTTTTCCAGCAGGACTTTCAGCTGTTCCAATTGTCCATGAATATCACCGATTACATATGTCGCCATTTTAGCTCCTTTCTGCGTTTTCATTTATTCCTGTAACTTTTGCAAAAAATCCATTATCTCTCTGTTAAAATAATTTTCTTTTCCGGCAAAATGATGATCCGCGCCTTCACAAATAGCATAATGTAAAACATCCGAACGTATAAGATCCAACAATTCAATATAGCGGACAGACGGGTCGCGTTCCCCATAAAGCATACGTACCCTTTTTCCACAAAACGCTTCTATTCCTTTGCGGGTTTTGTACCAGTTTATCATAAGAGGACCATTGATCAAAAGCATCCCCTTTATCCGGGATTCTCGATATCCTTGCTGCGCGCCCACCAGTGCTCCATTTGAAACACCTATAAAATATATATCGTCAAGTTGCTGTTGTTGATTAATAAACGCTATCTCTTCCGACAGATCACTTTCCCGCTCAGGCGGGTTTGCAGAAACACAGACGGAATAACCAAATCGATCATTTATCGCATGGGAAATCCGCACATATTTATCCTGATATCCATAAATACTCCCCCCTCGTCCTGTCTTTATAAATACAAGCGTTTTACTGCCATGTATAAAGCCATATTGAGTTTGTATTTCCTTATCGTATTTCATCGTATTCCTCCTAACTCAAATACTTACTGTGAATTTATTTCCGAAATATCTTTTGCCACAAAATTTACATTAGCGCAAATTGTTTATATACATCTATGTCCGGCGATCTATCTCATCTTATTCATTACTGTTTGGATTCTGCAACGTTTGGCAGGATGTTGGCTTTTGGGCGCACATTCGCTTTTTAGTGAGGACTGACCGATCATCCGTAAAATATTATAGGCCGGTATCGTTAATTCGAGTACGAGTTCATTGGTCTCAAACTTACCGGATGGAAGCCTTTCTACATCCATATCCGTTTTGATCTCACTGTGATATTGTTCGCATTCACTATGAGCATGATACCCCTTTATAATATCGTCATCATTCCAGTCAAGATTTGTCCAAAATGTATTACATTCAATATCAGGCATGATCAGAAGCTGGCCGTTTTTATCCATGGTGCGTTCTATTACTTTATACACGATCCGCGTGGTGACCGTTTTACTGTTTCCTTCGACATCTGTATAATTAACGGCTTTCCATAAGGAACCAACATATATGGTTTTTCCCTGGCAAAGCAAACCGATATAAGAAAGAAGGATGTCACCGTTTTTAATCTGACTTTGAGAACGTTTTCCATCTACTTTCATTGTATTACATTTTTTAATAAAGCGGCTTTTTCCAAGCAGTTGTCCGACAAGAGAAAGGCCGCTTGGAGTGATAAGACGCTCCTCTGAAAGTTGAACAATTTTTTCAAACGTATCCATAGCTACCATCCTCCTGTTTGTCTGAATTGTTTTTTGATGATCTCATAATACCAGAGGGTAATGTACATTTTTTTGTACATTATATTAAACAGAAATTAGCATTGCCATAAACAGATTATCATTGTATAATAATATCAAATCATCCATTTGAAGGAGGCAAAATCATGAAAAAGTTTTTATCAATTGCACTTATTTTCACCTTAGTTTTTAGTACTTTTGCGATTGTCCCATCCACGTCATCACAAGCTGCGACAAAACAGATCCTTATCGCACGTTTAAACGGCAATACGTTGACTTGCCACAAATCAACTTTTAATACCAATTTAAAAGGAAACAAAGACTGGCAATGGGAAAATATCGTAGGCTACGGAAAGAAACTCTCTTACAAAGTTTCACCAAAATGCAAATTTTATACTTTAAGTGCGGACAGCGTCACACTCAGCAAAGTAAGCCGCAGTACTTTTAAGAAAAAGCTGTATGACTATTCAAAACAAAGAGAAAATGGTGTTACTTATTATTGGGGAACCGCCGCAAAGATAACGATCAAAGGCGGAAAAGTAGTGAAAATCCAGCAAGTATTTCAGTCTTAATAAAAATGGCAGGAGAGCGAATTTCTTTCCTGCCTTATTGTTATCTTTCATTATAAAACCGGGTGATCGCCGCCTGCGCTTCTTCCGACTCATGTTTTTTACGAAACCGCTCACGGTCCTCCAGGATAGCAAGCATTTCATCGACCACCATTTCTTCGGTTGGGGCACTGAGGCGGTACAGATAGCCTAACATCCGTGTCGCCGTATAATCCGTATTCATGTATGTAAACGCAATTTCCCGGCTCAATTCCTCATCAAAACCCTTTTTCAAAAGCAGCCGATATACTTGTTTGCTCATTCCCGATGCCATTTTTATCCTTCCTTTCATCACCACGCCGTTCCGTCAGAAAAACATCCCTTGGGATTTCTGCCACCGAGAGCAAATTTCTTTTTCTCCGGAATCGTATTTTTCCAGCCCAAATAGAAGGCTGTCACGCGGTCCACCTGGTTGACAATTTTGTATTTTAATGTTTTTCCTCTTTTTGTAAATGTCGAAAACATAATATCATTGGGATATTTCTTTCCAACATGACGAACCAACGCCGAACTGATTCCATCCGTAATCGAAGTCATATACAGGTCTCTGGCTCCAAACAAATGTAAAATCTCATGTGCATATGTCGCCGCTCCCTCTGCCTCTTTCTCATATTTTGAAAAAAGAGCACACATTTCATAAAAATTCTTTTTGCCATCTTCCATATAATGTACCGAGGTCGAACTCACACCGGATTTATTGATAAATAGCAAAAACCCAACGCTGTCCGTGCCATATTTTTCGCGTATCTCATCCACATTAATAGACTGTTCAATACGTGTCTGCATCTGGTCGCTGAAACGATTTAATTTTTTCTCGGAATCGTCTAATTTGGTCTTTGTTTTCACCTCATACTGCAAGTCAGGATTTGCATAAGAATCTGCCACCAATGTCACATTTTTCTTATACCTCTTCCCCTGTCGTTGGATAAATGCTGCTGCCGCTTTGAGTTTCCGATTGGCATCCTTTTTTTGTTTTTCATTCCACTTGCTGTCGGCATCCTCCACAAAGATACTGACCAGCACCGATTTTCCGATCAGGACGCCGGCACTTCCTGTCTTTTGTGTTTTCCACTGTGCCGTCGTTTTGGCCGCCTGTAAAGTTGGCGTCATTGTTTGCCATAGTGTTCCCATAAGCAGACTTATAAGCAGTGCAGCTGACAATATTTTCCTACTCATACTTTTTTCCCCCACTCACTACATTTCGTGAAATTCCCTGCAAATAGCAGCGAATATTTTCGCAGACTTCATCCGCACATCGTTTTCTCGCCTCACACGTCGCCCACGCAATATGCGGCGTGATGATAAGTTTTGACGAATCCTGTATGTTCAGCAGCGGATCTCCTTCTTCCATCGGCTCCTTTTCTAAGACATCCAGTCCGGCTGCCGCAATTTCACCGTTTTGCAATGCTTCTGCCAATGCTTTTTGATCGACGATCGGACCTCGTCCGAGATTCAGAAGCACCGCTGTGTTCTTCATTTTCCGAAGTGCCTTGGCATCCACTAATTTTTCTGTCACCGGTGTAAGTGGCGCATGAATTGAAACAATGTCTGCCTGCTCCAGAAATTCATCCCACGTCACACGTTGATATTTCGGATGGTCGTGCTTTCCTGAAGTGGAATAGTAAATGACTTTGCAGCCAAATGTCTCCGCGATCTCTGCCACCTTTTCTCCAATCGCGCCCATTCCGATGATGCCGTAAACTTTTCCATCCAACTCATGAAACGGTTTCGCAAAGTGGGAAAACACGTCACTTTTTGCATACGTTCCGCTTTTGACAAATCGGTCATAATACGCCAGTTTTTCATACACATAAAACAACAGTGCAAAGGTGTGCTGCGCCACCGACATGGTCGAATACCCTTTTACATTTGTCACCACAATTCCGCGGCTTTCCACATAAGGCATGTCCACGATATTGGTTCCGGTCGCCGTCACACAGACCAACTTTACATTTTTTGCCTCTTTCAACAATTCCTCATTCACGGGAATTTTATTAACAATGATAATATCCGCATCTTCAATCCGCTTTGCATTTTCTGCCGGCTTGGATGCCGGATATTTTACTACCTCGCCAAGTTTGTCAAATTCTGACAAGTCTACATCTTTTCCTAATGTATCTGCTTCCATAAAAACGATTTTCATAGGTTTGTACCTCCTGGTTCCCTGCTAGATTAACATTTGCTTTAACCCTAACATCATTTTATATGGTAATGTAGGAAACGTCAAATGCTTTTTCTTTTTTGGCGTGTACCGCCACCCTCTCTCAACGGCGAAGGGGCCGCTCCGCACACGCCACAACCTTGCTTTTCTTTTTTGGCGTGTACCGCCGCTCTCTCGCAACGGCGAAGGGGGCGCTCCGCACACGCCACAACCTTGCTTTTCCTTTTTGGGCGTGTACCGACCCCCTTTCGTAACGGCCAAGGGGGCGCTCCGCACACGCCACAACCTCGCTTTTCTTTTTTGGCGTGTACCGCCACCCTCTCGCAACGGCGAAGGGGCCGCTCCGCACACGTTAATCCACTCATTTTTTGAAAACATTCCCTATCAGCTTATCAACCGCCTTCGTATTCATTGGGTTGTCAAGCGATTCAAAGGTGTATATAATATTATCGCCCTGATAATATCCATTTTGCGTATAATGATTTATCTTCGATAATGTCTTTCGGCTATATTCTGTGTCCCCCATCATGCCAAAGTGCTCCCAAATAATTTCTTTTCGCTGCCGTATATCAAGACAGCAGAAATCCGGATAAACCATTCCGAAACCCTTCAAATAAATTGGACGTTCATAATGATATGGAATATTTTGTAAAAACAATTTATCCGCAATGATCTTTTCTGACTTTGACCGTACCCTCTCGCCGCGTTCGGTATAGATTTCCTGGCTTCCCTCCTCAAAATCTTTTCTATCATAAATGATCTGTTCCCACTCTGCAATATACTGTTTATCCCTTATCAAGAAAGGCTCCACCAATTTCTGTCTCGCTATTGGCAGTTCATCGTAAATGTCATATAACTTGTCTACATCGAACTTTCGTAAAAACGTATCAAGATATGTTAGATCAGAACACACTTGAGACAGTAATTTCTTATGATAATCCCTTTGCGCAATCTGCTTTGCTAAATTCCAGTCCGATTTTCTCAGATATTTTCGGATGCCATCTTTTTTCACATAAAACTGCTGTGTTCCACGGCAGTTTTTACTATGTAACGCTCCTTCCGGTGCTTTCCGCAGTTTCTCCGCTAACTTCACTCTCAATTCTGCAAGCCACTCAGCAGTTTCCTCTAATTTTTGAATTGTAATCCTATTTTCCATTCAATATCCCCCTTTGTATTTTTTCCTTTTCTGGATTTTTTGATTTGAAACAAATCAGAAAAATAGATATATTGGTTATTATACCATGTAAATAAAAAAGCGCAAGTACAATTCACATTAAAAATATAAACATTTTTACTTTATTTTCTTAAAAAAATAAATTTGTTATTGAAAAAAATTTACTTTCTTCGTATAATAGAGGGTGGATAAAAACGTTAATACTACTTACCATATAGGAGGTTATCATGGAAAGTTACCAGAACTTAAGTAAAGAGCAGCTGCTGGCACTCAAATCCGAGTTAGAAGCCAGCTACGAAGAAAAGAAGGCATTGAATCTGCAATTGGATATGTCACGTGGAAAGCCGAGCCCAAGCCAGCTTGATGTATCCCTTGGCTTGATGGATGCATTGAATTCAAACTCTGTATTGAAATCCGAAGACGGTACAGACTGTCGCAATTATGGTGTATTGGATGGGATCCCGGAAGCTAAGAAATTGATGGCTGATATGATGGGAACCACCGCAGACCACATCATTATCTTTGGAAATGCAAGTCTTACCATTATGTATGATTCGATTTCCCGCTCCTACACTCACGGAGTTCTGGGCAGCACACCATGGTGCAAATTAGACAAGGTCAAATTTCTTTGCCCGGTTCCCGGATATGACAGACATTTCGCTATCACCGAGCGTTTCGGTATCGAAATGATCAATGTTCCAATGACGCAGGATGGTCCGGACATGGACATGGTTGAAGAACTTGTTGCAAATGATGACAGTATCAAAGGAATCTGGTGTGTTCCAAAATATTCCAACCCACAGGGATACTGCTACAGTGATGAGACAGTTCGCCGCTTTGCCAATCTGAAACCGGCAGCAAAAGATTTCCGTATTTACTGGGACAATGCATATGTCATTCATCATTTGTACGAGGACAATCAGGTTGAGATTCCGGATATCATCAGCGAATGTGAAAAAGCCGGCAATCCAAACCTTGTTTATGAATTTGCTTCTACTTCAAAAGTAAGTTTTCCTGGTTCCGGTATCGCCGCCATGGCAGCTTCTGCGGAAAACCTTGCTGATGTCAAGAAACAGATGACAATTCAGACAATCGGTTATGACAAACTGAATCAGCTTCGCCATGTGGCTTATTTCAAAAACATAGACGGTTTAAAAGCGCATATGAAAAAACACGCGGATGCGATGCGTCCAAAATTCGAGGCTGTTTTGAAAGTGCTTGACGAAGAACTTACCGGTGCTGAGATTGGAAGCTGGGTAAAACCTCTCGGCGGTTATTTCATTTCGTTTGACGCGATGGAAGGATGTGCCAAAAAGATTGTTGCCAAATGTAAAGAAGCCGGTGTTACATTGACAAATGCCGGTGCCACATTCCCATATGGCAAAGATCCGAAAGACAGCAATATCCGTATCGCCCCATCGTTCCCTACTCCGGAGGAAATGGCCGTTGCTACTGATCTGTTTGTACTTTGTGTAAAACTTGTCAGTGTGGAAAAATTGTTGGAGAATAAATAGAAAAATGATAAGGCAGGTATTCTATTGTAAATATCTGCCTTTTTTGTATTGAAATCAAAATTATTTTATTATATACTATAGTTATATTTAAAATTTTACCTTTGTTAGCATGTCAGGCTGTTATTTACAGCACTTATTAACGGAGGTTATGACTATGAACAAAAATCAACAAAAAACGAAAGCAACACTTGAAGCATTGAACATTATGATTCAACATGCTTCCGAAGGACCATCTGGCTTTTGGACAGAAGATCATGAAGGTTGTGGCAATCCTAAAATTTTTCCTGAATTTGAGGTTGGCCTAACCAAAGGTAATTTAGTACAAAAAGAACATCTGATCTGTCCCTGGAACACAAATATTTTATATGGAAATCCTAAGGGCACTATTCAGACGGGATGCTACTATTCTTGTTCTATAGAAAAAGCTAGATATCTTTCAGAAAAAATGTTGCGGGATGTGCTCTTGCGTTTTCGAAAGCGCTTATTAAATGGTGCTTATGAAAATAAGAACCATATCGCGCCTTTGCTAACCACTTCAGAAATAAACTACATCGAAAAGCAGGTGAAACAAGCAGAAAAAAAAGCACAAGATAAAGAGGATAAAAAGCGTTCAACTCGTTTAAAAAAAGCTGCAGGTCTAATTAGAAAGTATCCTGAATATAAGGAAATTTTTTCTACTCATTACGGTGAAAATATAGTATTCATGGGCTACGATGGATCGATTGATTTTAGTCCGCAGAGTTATCAAGATATTAAGGCGATGAGAGGGCTTTCCTATGACGAGTATATCGAGCTGCAAATTAACTCATTCCATAAAACAAAGGGGGCATTGGAACAATGTTATTATAATATTCCTTTGCATTTTAAAGGACACATCAAACATATAAATAGACAAAAAGGGTATCTTTGCATTGATCACCTCACAGCCGATGGGATGTTTGCAGATGGTGAATGCTTTACCCTTAAGGAGGAACATGTTTGGATGGAACTTTCCGGTTTTGAAAAGTATACTGTAGGCGACTACGTTTCGTTTTGGGCAGAAACCTATCGCTATGTTAAAACAAGCCATGGAAAGCAGCTTGATTTTGGCCTCAAAAAACCTTCTGAAATAAAAAAAATCACTCCTTCGACGAAAAAGAAGAAACAATGATTTCAGATATTATCTCTTATTGTAAAAAACAGCCACATGTTAAACATGTGGCTGTTTTTTACATTTATTTCCAGCACTCATCAATCCTCAAACGGCCGGATCCGATATCTCACGCCCAAAGAATCACAGATTTTCTGGCATTCCTGCTCTTCTTCCTTCGTAATCGTCGTTTCCACCGTCGTCATGACAACTTCCGGGACATACTTTGTCGCTTCTTTCGCAAAATCAAGCATTGCCTGAAAGGATTCGATACCGAATTTGTTGCGGGTCAATTTGTAATATTCTTCCGCATTTGGCGTGTTCAGACTGATTGATACCGTATCAATTTTGCCCTGTAAAAGCGGCGTAATATCTTTTCCGTGAATCAGACTGCCAAGTCCGTTGGTGTTGATGCGGATTTTCTTGCCAAATTTCTTTTTGGCAAATTCTGCCACTTCAAGCAAGTCATCCAAGCGTTCTGTCGGCTCACCGAAACCACAAAATACTATATCTTTGTATGTGTCCGTTGGAAATTTATCAAATTCTTTTTCCACTTCTTCCACCGTCGGCTCGCGGTCCAGCCACAAACTTCCGGAGTGTTCGATCTCTTCGTGTGTCTGTCGCAGACAAAATGTGCACGCACATGGACATTTATTCGTAAGATTAACATACAAATTTCCGTATGCCGGATATAAAATCGTCATCATAATAATTGCCTCTTTTCTCCTACATAGATTTCATCAAATTTACCATCTCAATGGCTGTAGTAGTTGCGTCGTAACCTTTGTTTCCAGCTTTTGTGCCGGCACGCTCTACCGCCTGTTCGATATTGTCTGTGGTAAGGACACCAAAGATCGTAGGCACGCCTGTATTCAGACCAACCGTTGCAATTCCTTTGCTGACTTCTGCACAAACATAATCATAATGAGAAGTAGAACCTTTGATTACAGCACCAAGACAGATAATCGCATCGTATTTTCCAGATTCTGCCATCTTTTGTGCTGTCATTGGAATTTCAAATGCACCCGGCACCCAGGCAAGATCCACATTGTTCTCGGTATCTACTTCATGACGGCGAAGAGCATCTTCTGCTCCTCCGACAAGTTTCGACACGATAAATTCATTGAACCGCGCTGCCACGATCCCAATTTTCATTCCTGTTCCTACTACATTTCCTTCTAATACTCTCATAATTTTTTTCCTCCATTCTTGCCTTATTCCGGCTTTTTATAATTTGTCATATGCTGCATTTTTTCCTGCTTTGTAAGCAAATATTTGAAATCTTCCCGTTTGGGAGCGATCTGAATCGGGACACGCTCAACGATATGAATGCCATAACCGTTCAGCCCCGCGATTTTCGTCGGATTATTGGTCAACAGGCGAAGTTCCCGTACACCGAGGTCATACAAAATCTGCGCTCCGGTTCCATACTCTCGAAGATCCGGTGCAAATCCAAGTTTTACATTGGCCTCCACAGTATCGTACCCCTGCTCCTGCAATTCATAAGCTTTTAATTTATTGATCAAACCGATGCCGCGGCCTTCCTGACGCATGTAGAGAAGCACACCGCGTCCCTCTTTCGCGATCATCTTCAATGCATTTTCCAGCTGCTCCCCGCAGTCACAACGGTTCGATCCAAAGACATCGCCGGTCAGACATTCCGAATGAACACGGCAAAGTACCGGTTTCCCGTCCGTGATGTCGCCCATCGTAAGTGCGACATGGTGCTCACCATTTAATTTATTGACATAGCCGTGAATGCGAAATTCTCCATATTTTGTCGGCAGTTTTGCATTGGCTTTTTCCTCTACCAAAAGTTCGTGCTCCAGACGGCGTTTGATAATTTCTTCCACCGTAATCACGGTATAGCCGTGTTCTTTGGCAAACTCCAGCAATTCCGTCGTTCGCATCATGGTGCCATCTTCGCGCATGATCTCACAGCAAAGTCCACATTCTTTCAAGCCGGCAAGTTTCATAAGATCTACCGTCGCCTCCGTGTGTCCCGCGCGTTTCAGCACACCACCTTCGCGTGCCTGCAATGGGAACATATGACCCGGTCTGCGGAAATCTTCCGGTTTTACGCCATCTTCCACGGTTTTCATCGCCGTAAGAGATCTCTCAAATGCGGAAATTCCGGTTGTGGTATCGACATGGTCGATGGACACCGTAAATGCGGTCGTGTGGTTATCCGTATTTACTTCCACCATTTGCTCCAATCCCAGTCTTTTACAATATTCTGCACTCATCGGCATACAGATCAGTCCTTTGGCAAGGCTCGCCATCGCATTGACATTTTCCGGCGTCGCATGCTCTGCCGCACAGATCAAATCTCCTTCATTTTCACGGTCGGGATCATCAATGACCAGGATCAGTTTACCCTGTTTCAAATCTTCAAGCGCCTGATCTAATTTTCCAAATTGTTCTGACATAATTGTCTCCTTTCCGGATCAAAATCCGTTTTCCAATAAAAATTCTCTCGTCATGGTACTTTTTTTAGGTTCTTCCTTTTTAGCACCACAGAGGCGTTCTACATATTTTCCAATAATATCGCATTCCAGATTTACGACATCTGAGACTTTTCTTTCGGAAAGCGTCGTCTCTCCCTGCGTGTGAGGGATAATGGACACCGAAAAATCTTTCCCGCTGACTCTGGCTACCGTCAAACTGATTCCATCGATGGCAATCGAGCCCTTTTCCACGATATAACGAAGAAGCTCCTCGCCCGCCGAAATCCGGTACCAGACTGCGGTCTCGTCTTTGGTAATTTCTTCCACAATCCCGGTCCCGTCGATGTGTCCTGCTACGATATGTCCGCCAAAACGTCCATCCGCCGGCATCGCCCGCTCCAGATTTACACGGCTTCCTTTTTTCAATCCTGCCAGTGAACTCCGCTCCAGCGTCTCCGCCATCACATCCGCTGTATATCCATTGACATGCATGCTCGTCACCGTCAGACACACGCCATTGACGGCGATGCTATCACCGATTTTCGTTCCCTCCAGCACTTTCTTACACTGAATTGACAGGACAGCGGACTGCACACCTTTTTGTATCTGCTCGATACTGCCAATTTCTTCAATAATTCCGGTAAACACAACTTTCACCTCATTTCACCACATCTCCACGGATACAATAATCCGCGCCAAGATGGAGTATTTCCTGATTTTGTAATACGACGGCATCTTTCATTTTTTCAATGCCGTCTCCGCCAACCGGCGGCAAAGCATTCTTTCCGCCGATCAATTTCGGGGCGATATAGGCATACACACGATTCACAAGTCCTGTTTGCAATAAAGAACCGTGGATGTTTCCTCCGCCTTCCACTAAAATGCTGTCTATCTTTTTTTCGCCCAATGTACGAATCAATTTTTCCAAGTCCACATGAGCGTTCTTTTCGGAAATCTGCAATAATTCTACTCCTGTAGATTCCAGTTTTTTCTTGGTTCCTTCCTCTGCGTCCGTGTACGCAGCGATGGTTCTTATCTTTCCCGCCGTTTTCACAATCTGACTATCCATCGGCAGACGCAGATGCGAATCGCAGATCACGCGGATTGGATCCACGCCTTCTTCCGTCCGGCAGTTAAGCAATGGATCATCTGCCAAAACAGTATCAATGCCGGCTAAGATCGCCGAATATTTTTTTCGCAAAAAATGTACATGCTCTCTTGCTTTTTCGCCGGTAACCCACTTCGAATCCCCGTTCGCACTGGCAATTTTTCCATCCAATGTCATCGCATACTTCATCGCCACATACGGAAGCCCTGTTGTAATATAATGAAAGAATATTTCATTTAATGCCAGACATTCTTGTTCCAATATACCGGTAATGACTTCGATTCCGTGTTCCCGCAGAATCTTTATTCCACCGCCGTCCACTTTAGGATTCGGATCCAGCGCTCCGACAAATACGCGCCCAATCTTTCTTTCTATAATGATGTCAGTGCAGGGAGGCGTTTTCCCCTGATGGCAGCACGGCTCCAGCGTAACATAGAGGTCCGCACCTGTCAGATCTTCTTTGCATCGTGTAAGAGCATTTCTTTCTGCATGAAATTCCCCGTATCTTTCATGGCAGCCACTCGCCACTAATTTCCCATTTTTTACCACCACGCAGCCAACCATTGGATTGGGAGACGTATGACCCATAGCTGTTTTTGCCAGGTCCAGCGCCTGCTGCATATATTGTTCTGCTTCTGTCATCCGGATTCTCCTTTCTGCCGGCACGGCGACGGGGTTGCCCAAACAACGCGGCACGCACTCTTCGCGCCTTCGGTGCTCATCGTCGTGACAGTCGTCACATATTCGAGGGTTGCCCAAACAACGCGGCACGCACTCTTCGCGCCTTCGGCGCTCATCGTCGTGACAGTCGTCACATATTCGATAAAATTTTCGCGATGTTTCGTGCAAGCACGACATCTCAAAATTTTACCGAATGCGTGCCTCGTTGTTTGCACGCAAAAGGACCCCTGTCGGGGTCCTGAAATTTACATATCACTATTGAGATATCTTCTTTCATCCAGACTATACTGTCGGCTTTGGAATTGCACCAAATCAGCGATGGCTCTGCCATCGGTCGCGGGCTGTTACCGCCGGTGAGGAATTACACCTCGCCCCGAAGATCATTTTTCGTGATTCATTATAGCACAATGCCGTTTGTCTTGTCAAACAAAATTCATTCTCTTTTCCTCATAACCTGTTTTTCTATTACTGAAAAAACACACTTATCAATGAGCATTCCTATCAAAATAATAACTATCATAACAAGCATAACTTGATTAATGTCAGCAAGATCTCTTCCCATGATCAGCGTCTGCCCTAAACCAAGCGACGTCGTCATGACCTCTCCTGCCATTAATGCACGCCAGGCAAATGACCACCCTTGCTTCAAACCGGAAATCAACTCCGGCAAACATGCCGGAAAAATCACATAGCGATACATCTGCTGCTTTTGCGCTCCCATTGTAAGCGCCGCTTTTTTATAAATAGACGGAACATTTCTTATCGCATTATCAACGGAAATGGCTATACTAAATGCAGCCCCCATTACAACCACAAAAAGAATGGCCTCTGTAGATAATCCAAACCATAAAATGGAAAACGGAACCCAACAGACACTGGGAAGTGTTTGTATCCCAAGCACAACCGGTTTTAAATTCTTTTGCAAATACGTAAAATGATTCATCAATAAGCCAAGTAAAGTTCCAATAAGTACTGCTGCCACATATCCGGCAATTCCGCGAAGCAATGAATATCCCGCCGCCTGTAACAAACTTCCGTCTGATACCAATCGGATAAAACATTCCCCCACTCCCATAGGCGAAGGTACGGAATATGACTTAAAGACAGCAAAAACTTCCACACCAAACCAATACACCCCCTGCCACAATGCAATCAGTAAAACAATAAAAAGAAACATTCCCATTCGCTTCACATCCTTTCTTGCACCGCTGACTGTTGCACTGCATCCAATAATGCATGACGCAATTCAACAAACTGCGGGTCATATACATAGCGGGGACGGGGAAGATCAACCGGAATAATGTCTGTTATATTTCCCTGATCTGCTGATAACACAACCACTCTTTCCGATAGATAAACTGCCTCTTCAACACTGTGTGTTACAAACAAAATGGTTTTTTTCGTTTCCATCCAGATACGCTGTAATTCTTCACGCAAAGAATTAGATGTTTGCTTATCCAAAGCAGAAAACGGCTCATCCATCAAAAGAATATCGGAATCCATGACAAGAGCTCTCGCAAGCGCAGTACGTTGCCGCATTCCCCCTGATATTTCGTGTATGTAGTAATCCTTGTATTGCTGCAAGTGAACCATATTTAGATAATATTCTGCCTTTTCACGCCGTTGTGCCAGCGGAATTTTAGCAAGTTTCATACCAAATTCTACGTTTTCCTGTACCGTCAGCCATGGAAACAGTCCATGCTCCTGAAACATGACCGTGCGGTCTGCCCCGGGTTTGGTAACCTCCCTGTCATCCAGACTTATTCTTCCTGAAGACGGTTGTTCCAATCCGGCTGCCAGATTTAAAAGTGTACTCTTTCCACATCCGGATTTTCCGACAATACACACAAATTCCCCTTTCCCTATTTTAAGATTTATATCCTTTAATGTAGCTGTTTTGTTATTTGAATATGTTTTGCTAATGTTTGAAAATACCAAAGACATTGCTATTTTTCTTCCCCCTTCTCGATTTTGGCATACAGAAAATCCTGTTCCGGAATTTCCCGAATAAATCCATGCTCTTTACTCAATTGCGCAAAAGCTTCTATCGCATCCGGATTGTACTCTGTCTGAAAAATAATTCGTCCAAATGCTTCCTTCATTATTTTTTCACTTAAAGCTTTTCCTGTAGCATTGTTCAGTTCCTCATTTACTTTCGTCTGCGCATTTTCCGGATCTTCATTGATCTGACCGGTTATCCGGTTATGTTCTTCTAAAAACTTTGCAACAAGTTCCGGATTGCTTTCCATGAATTCTTTACGCACAACAACAACAGCCACATCGTATTGCCCCTCCAAATAAATCTGCTGATAATCGAGCACCATCTCCGCACCTTGTTCTAAAAGAGTTGCACCCCACGGTTCCGGCACAAGTGCCGCATCGATATCTCCTCGCTGCATAATATTGGCTACATCCGCATTGGCAACAGCATTAACCGTCACATTTCCCCCTTCTGTCACCGGTTTCAGATTGTTATCCTTCAACAATTTCAGCAAACTCAAATGCTGTGTATTCCCAATTTGTGGTATAGCAACAGATTTTCCTGCCAGATTCTCGACTGACCGTATACCGGCCCCTTTTCGCTGAATCAAAACAGCACCACCCTTTGTCGCACCGGCTAATATCTGTACATCCCCTTGAGATTTTACATTTGCGCTCAGCGCCGGAACCGTCTCAAGAGTGTTGTCCACTCCAGACCACCGTTGCCAAACTCCCGGTCTTTCCGAATCCATATGGCGTATTGCAAAAGAATTGCATTATCTTCCCAACACAGCTGCTCAGGAACTCCGAAAAGGAAGCACTACCTGTCCCGCTCCTTTTTCAGTAGATATTTTTCTCACACGATTTGACTCGCTTGATAAAGATCCTTTTTTCCGCGAATTGTATGTTTATATTCAGGATGAACTTCAAAAAAATGGATGTCTGTTGGGAGAAATGCTCAGCACCGTGGATATTCTTCACACAAATGCCGATTCTTCTTCACACATAATTCCGTACAAAACATCGCAATTAGTTGAAAACGAAAAGAACTCCCATACCCCGGCTTATATTTCCCGCAAATCAAACACAGGACTTATTATTTTGGGGAAGTGTCCACCGGAATTAATCACCTTTGCAAAAAAACGCTATTCTTATATCACCGGCATAGACCGCAACCCGACAAACTATGAATATGATGAAGTAATCTGCAGCGGAGAATCTGCTGCTAAAACCGCCGTCGAATACTTAATCTCGCTTGGGCATAAAAAAATCGCCTATATTGGCGACTGTACCTATGAATCCCGCTACATCGGTTATTATCAGGCGTTACTGAATCACCGGATTCCACTGGATTATAACTTTGTATATCCAAGTACGCAAACCGAATCCGAGGGGTTCCAGATAATGAATCGAATTTTAACTTCAAACAACCGTCCCACCGCGGTTTTCTGTGCCAATGACTGCACTGCGATCGGTGTATTAAAATCTATAAAGATGTCAAAAAAACGAGGATATCACCCTTCTGTCATATCCATTGATAATATCCGGGAATCCGAACACACATCACCCCTGCTGACGACCATCAATATTCCCAAGAAGCAGATGGCACACCTCGCCTTAATGTTGTTATTGGACCAGAGAAAAGGAGAACACAAAGAATGTGTCCGTATAGAGCTTCCCAGTCGTCTTATCAAACGTGACAGTTGTTCGTATTCTCCGTATTAACCTTGATTACGTAACTACGCTGCCACTATATCCATTTCTATCCAATCGGAATCGCAATCTTCACTTCAAATTTTTGCTCTTCCACATCTATACTCATCATACCGTTGTATTTTTCCACAACCTTTTCCACCGACCAGATTCCCACACCATTACCAGTATGCTTCGAAGATTGAAACCGCCTTCCCCGCTTTCTGATCTCGCCTTCGTAATAATTTACAGACGAGATCAGATACATCGCGCCTTCCTGCTTGCCATAAAATTCAATTTTTCGTTTTCCCCGGGCAAGTGTCCTTGATGCATCAATGGCATTTTCCAGCAAATTTCCGATAATAATACAAAATTCCACTTCGGGAACCGGTAAATTTTCGTCGGCAGAAACACGGATTACTGTTTTTATCTCACTCTGGTCTGCATTGTCCTCGTAATATTGCAGCAGTGCATTGATAACCGTATTTTTGCAAAACAACGTTCCTTGACTGCGTCCTTTTTTATGATACTCACTGAGATTTGCTACATATTCCGAAACTTTTTCTACTTTTCCCTCTTTGGCAAGTGTATCGATGGCATGCAGATGATGTCGGAAATCGTGGCGGATCCGACGATTGTACTCCACTGTCTCATTTACCTTTTCCATATGGCTGACCTGTATTTTCATCTGCTTTTCCATCGCCTCATACTGCTTTTGCAGCAATTCCGCCTGCTTTACATTTTGAAGAATCCGTCTCCACAACACAAAACCGCTGGCAAAGATCATAATGATCGTCGCCCACTCAGCAAACCATCCACCATAAATTGGTTCAAACTTCGAATAAATACGATCCCACATATAACTACAGGCGTAGAATAACGAGCCTGTCAGCAGCGGAACGCCTTCTGTCTGCTGACGGTAAACCGAAATTACAGATCTTCCTACAAGATAAAATGCAATGACAATCTTATACCAGAACACAACAAAAGAAAAAACCACCTCCAGGCGCAGAGTAAGCCGAGCAGAAAAATTTCCGTATAAAAACACGATCACGCACATAACTGCAGCCAGCACTGCTATACCATAACCTACTCCTTTTTCCATAATATGTCTGGTTTGTGTCAGACGGTTATGCAAAAGCACGATTAAAAATGTTATCACATACCCAGACATCAGTTCAAGCGTGTACCACGGATGCACCTGACACTGCCAGAGGTAGTGAACCAGCGGATATCCCATAAACAAAATGCCACTAAATGCAATTCCGGTAAAAATCATAACATTTTTTCTTTGTTCCTGCTCCTTAATAGAACTTCGAAACTTCACACAATAATACAGTGTAAACAAAATACTGAGTGCACACAATACAGCAATTGTCGTATAAAAGATGATACGACGGTACACGTGGTGAAGTACCACACTTTCTTCGCCCAATGCCGGTGGATATGTCATTCCGCTGTAATAATGGGATTCATCTCTCGTCTCCAGAAGCAGTGTACACTTGCCTGCTGCCTCAAAGGAATAGACTTTCGTCTGAATCCCTTCCCGGTAATTTTTGTCACCCTCTCCGGGCTCCCCACATTGTCCGACAAGTTCGTCATTGACGTAAAACCGGTAAGCCGAGTATATTTCAGGAATCTCAATGGCATACCGCGTCTTTTCTGCTGCAAGATTCAGATGAATCACGTACGTTCCACATCCATGTGCCCCGCGATAGGGATTGTGGTTTGAATAATTATTCACTTCTCCAATCTTCACATATTCCATGTAAGCCCCCTTCGTATTCCCATTTTTCAAATCCTCCGGCGTCAAAAGCGCCCCATAATAGAACTCCCAGTTATCGTAAAGATACTGGATTCCCTCATTCGGATCATTTTTGTATTTATTGTCATTCCAGTATAAAAAGGTAAAAAAAGCGCAGGAAAAAAGTATCACAACACAAAATGTTATCTGTAATACTTTTCCCTGCCGCATAATGTCCTCCAGTCTTTCTAATTATCATCTACGCTTCCGGTACCGTCGAACTCCGCCAATAGTACCTCCCGTAATTACCGCTGCAACTGCTGCCAAA
>ERZ827181.1762-NODE-1762-length-21766-cov-2.800838_pt1 | contig 21766 bp, 16 predicted proteins | sample MGYA00519778_ERZ827181 | MGnify/ENA primary metagenome ERZ827181 (study PRJEB31778, sample SAMEA3449273) | human gut metagenome | biome: human gut; feature: human-associated habitat; material: faeces | place: United Kingdom | collected 2010/2012 ...
ACCTGCGTGACCCGGAAGGCAACCAGTATGAAGAAGTAGAAAAGTAAAAAAAGCAGGCACGAATCACCTTTTTCGGGAATCGTGCCTGTTTTTTTACGTATGCATCAATTTCAAAAATTCATTCTCCGGCATTTCAACACCAAGTAGTGTCTTCATCATCTGAAGAAATACATCATGGGTTTCTTTTTGAGCGTTCAGACAGACCATGATGACCGACAGTTTATCATCCTCTTTCCTCTTGTTGCATTACTTTTTGTTTCCCCTTACGCTGTTTTTACTATAGCATATTTTTCTCCTGTTTGCACCTACCTACAGGACTGCTACTAGCTACTCTCTCAAGATGCAGCGTATCAAAAAGGGAGCTTCCGCTTCACAAATTTTTATTCGTTAAAAGTGTATCATTGTGAAACGCTCGTTGCGTCCGCCAGAGGAAGCCTGTGGATCTGCCCGGAAGAAGTCTCCTGTGACTATTTTGACTGGTGCGAGGGAAAACTTTCCGCGATCAACCAGTACCATGGCGAATACATGGCGCAGTACAACTGGGCTGAGTTTACCAACGGGGAGCTGAACTGGGGGAGAGGCCGATAAGAAATTCACACAAATCTGACTATTTATGATATACTGAATGAAATGCTCTTAGTTCTGAATTCTTTTATGCTCCGGCACAGATCTTTCGGGACGAAATTTTACTTTTCTATGTCGAAATCCACCATTTTTTCGACATACGAAGGAAGGAACGTTATGAAAATTATTTTTATCCGCCACGGCGAACCAAATTATGAAATTGATTCTCTGACCGAAAAAGGCTGGCGCGAGGCCGAGCTGCTTTCGAAACGCACAGCAAAATGGAATGTCACCGATTTTTACTGTTCTCCGCTTGGCCGTGCGAAAGATACGGCTTCTTTTACACTGAAAAATGCAGGCCGCGAAGCCGAAATTCTTCCATGGCTGCGGGAATTTGATGCACCTGTCATTGACCCGGAAACGGGAAAACGCCGGATTCCATGGGATTTTCTGCCGGATGTGCTCGATGCAAACCGAGATCTCTATGACCAGGATCTCTGGACGAAAAATCCGATTATGCAGACCGGAAACATGGACGAGAATTACCATTTTGTGACCGACGGACTCGATGCACTGCTTGCGCGCTACGGCTATGTACGCGACGGTTACCGCTATCACGCTTCGGATGAAACAAACCGCGAAGCCGTCATCGTCTGCTTCTGCCATCTCGGCGTCACCTGTGTGGCACTGTCGCATCTGCTGAATATGACGCCGGTACAGCTCTGGCAGGGCATGTTCCTGGCACCGACTTCCGTCACAATCGTCGGAAGCGAGGAACGCAAGCTGGGTGAAGTATACTTCCGCTGCCAGACCGTCGGCGATGTCCATCATCTGCTTTCCGCGGGCGAACCGGTTTCGTACTATGGAGCCTTTAATGATCCATTTCAGTTTTAAAAATTACAAAAAGGAGTCTTTTATCATGAATGAAGCAAAATTTCAGGCAAAATTAAGAGAATATGCAAAGCTGATCGTAAAAATCGGCGCAAATGTACAGAAAGGACAGCGTGTCCGCCTCCAGGCCGGCGTCGATCAGGTTCTGCTTACCCAGATGGTGACAGAGGAGTGCTATCAGGCGGGCGCAAGCTATGTGGAAGTGATCTGGGAATGCGGTGAGATCAACAAAATGCATTATCAGTATGCCACCGCAGAAACGCTTGGCGCGGTTCCGCACTGGGAAGAAGAGCGTTTCAAACAGATGACGGTTGATCTGCCGGTTCGCATTTTCATCGACTCCTCCGATCCGGACGAGCTCGCCGGCATTCCTGCGGACCTGCTCTCCACCGTTCGTCAGATGCGTGGAAAGGTCATTAAAAAATACCGTGACCAGCTCGATGGAAAGCATCAGTGGCTGATCGTTGCCGCCGCTTCTCCAAAATGGGCAGAAAAAGTATTCCCGGGCGAGCCGGAGGATATTGCTGTTGAAAAACTGTGGGATGCTATTTTCGACTGTGTTTACTTAAAAGACGGCGAAGATGCAGAAAGGATCTGGCAGGCACACTGCGACCTCATGACCCAGAAAGCCAGCTGGCTGAATGAGCAGGCATTCCACAAGCTGCATTACACCAGCAAAAACGGTACGGATTTCACCGTTGAGCTGATTCCGGGCGCAAAATGGAGCGGCGCCGGTGATATCAACCATATGAACAACACCTTCTACGTTCCAAACATGCCGACCGAAGAAGTCTTCACCAGCCCGATGAGAGGAAAATGTGAAGGCCGTCTCGTTTCCACAAAACCTTTAAGCTGGTCGGGACAGATCATCAACAACTTTACCGTCGATTTCAAGGATGGAAAAGTCGTTGACTGCCACGCAGAGCAGGGCGAAGAGGTTTTGAAAAAAATGTTCGCCATGGACGACGGTGCTGCAATGCTCGGCGAGGTTGCACTCGTTCCGAAAGAATCTCCGATTAACCAGTCCGGGCTGATGTTCTTTAATACCCTTTTCGATGAAAACGCATGCTGCCACGTTGCCGCTGGCGCCGGTTTCCCTGAGGTGCTCGATGGATTTCTGGAGATGAGCAACGAGGAAATTCTGGAAAAAGGTGTGAATGATTCTCTGATCCACGTTGACTTTATGGTTGGATCGGATGACCTGCACATCGTAGGTATCCGCGAAGATGGAAGCGAAACCGATATTTTTGTAAATGGTACCTGGGCAGAGTAAATCTGCTTTTTTTCGCAATAGAAGCAGGGGACTTCCTTTATTTAGTCAAAAAAACAGACCCGGGGCAATCTACCGTTTTTTGTAGACTGCCCCGGGTTCTGTTTTTGAAAAAAATCAGTTTCCAGACTTCCCTTTTCTCATATAAGGATTTCGATACAGCGAAATCACAAGCTCCACAGCCATGAAGCACCAAATGATCGGTTCGCACCAGATTACGGCGCTGTAGTGGTAGCGTGGGATAAACACCATCGCAAAAATAATTTTTCCGAAAAGCTCAATAAAACTCGACAGCAGCGGAAGAATCTTTTCTCCGAGTGCCTGCAGTGCAAGGCGGCTGCAGTTGACGAGGCCGAGCGCAAAGAAGAACGGAATGGCTACACGGAGGTAGCGGGCTCCGTTTCCGAGGACAGTCGGGTCGGACGAGCCGGAGATCAGATGAACCATCGTCGGTGCAAGCGGCGTGACAAGGAGAATCAGGCATGCGGTCACGCTGAAGCAGAAAATATAAGCATAGCGAATGCCTTTCCGTACGCGCTCCCAGTTGTCCGCGCCGCGGTTCTGTGCCACATATGTGTTGACTGCCTGTGCCATCGAGGAAAGCGGCATCATCGAGAACGAAAACAGCTTTCTTGCGGCAGTATGTCCCGCAATTGTTTCATAGCCGAGGCTGTTGATGCCCGGCTGCAGGACAATCGAACCGACATAGATAATACTGCTCATAAATCCCATCGAAAATCCCTGTGCCAGAAGCTCCATGTACAGTCCGCGATCCGGTTCAAAATGACGTTTTTCCGGAAGCAGAATTTTTGCTTTGGTAACAATATAAATCAGGCAGAGCACGACGGAAATTCCCTGCGCAATCACGGTTGCAATTGCAGCACCGCGAACACCCATGCCGAAAGAACGGATAAACAGCAAATCCAGTACAATGTTTACCAACGATGAAATAATCAGGAAAACAAGCGGCATAAAGCTGTTTCCGATTGCTCCCAACAGACCGGAGCACAGGTTGTAGGCAAACATGACAAACAGAAAAACGGATAGAATTGAAATGTAGCTGTAGGATTCTTCGAGGATTTCTGCCGGTGTTTTCAGCAGCCGCAACAGCGGATGCATGAAAATCGTTGCAAGAACGGTGACCACCAGTGTAACGGTAATACCAATAACGATACAGGATGCAACGGATTTTTTCATCCGTTCCGTCTCCTGTCTTCCAAAGCATCGCGCCGTGACGATCGCGAGCCCGTTTCCGACGCCGAACGTAAATCCGGTCATCATTTCATAGATCGACGAGCAGGCACCCATAGCTGCAATCGACGAATCGCCGAGTGTATGGCCGACAATCAGTGTGTCCATCGTGTTGTAAATCTGCTGAAATACACGGGATGCCATGATCGGAAGTGCAAAAAGAAGCAGAGATTTCAGAATCGAGCCGTGAAGCAGATCAACCCGGGAACTCCGCTGGGTTTGTGACTGTGACATAAAAAATTTCCTCCCTCAAAAATACTTCATTGTTCCTATTATAACAGACGGGAGTAACTACCGGACAAGGAATATCTCCAAATCTGTAAAACAAATACAATAACACAAAATTTTACAGATTTTCATACTTCTTCCTCTCTTTCCTTCTCTTAGAGCGTGTCGTTATTCTTTTCCCAGTAAATACTGATAAATATCTCTCTTCGTTACGCCACGGTCTTTTGCCACAAGCTTCATCGCCTCTTTCCGCGCAATCCCCTGGTCTTCATACCGTTTCATATGTTCCTCAATCGAAATTTCCTCAAACGCAGCCTTCGCCTCGTCCTCGATTTCTTTCTGGCTTCTGCCTTCGATCACAAGAACGCATTCGCCCTTCGGATCTTCCTGCTCGTAGCGGGTAATGGCATCTTCTATTGTGGTCTGCCATGCTGTCTCATGCTTTTTCGTCAGTTCCCGACACAGTGTCAGGCGGCGGTTGCCAAGGATTTCCAGCAGTTCCCGCAGCGTTTTCAGCAGATGATGCGGCGCCTCGTACACGATCATGGTTCGTGTCTCGTTTTTCAGCCGCTCCAGCGCCAGTTTATGTTCTTTTTTATCCGGCGGAAGAAACGCTTCAAACACAAATCTTCTCGTCGAAAGTCCCGACAGCGTCAGTGCCGTTACACACGCACACGCCCCCGGCAGACTCGTCACTTCGATTCCGGCTTCGTATGCCATTTTCACCAGCTCCTCCCCCGGGTCTGAGATTCCCGGTGTTCCGGCATCGGTGATAAGGGCAATGTTCGTTCCCGCCAGCAGCTTCTGCACCAGCTCGCGGCCCTTGTCGTATTTGTTGTATTCATGGTAACTCGTCATCGGCGTATGAATCTCAAAATGGTTCAGCAGCTTAATGCTGTTTCTCGTATCCTCCGCCGCGATCAGATCGACCTCCTGCAGAATGCGGATTGCACGGAAGGTCATGTCCTCCAGATTTCCAATTGGTGTTGCACACAAATATAATTTTCCTGCCATGTTCTTATCTCCCGTCTCCATATAATTCCCGGATGTCCTTTGTATACACGCCCGGCGTCTCATACACAATCAGCGGTTTCTCCACGGTAATTCTCGGATTCCCGCCTTTCATCGCCTCGATCAGCACCATGTTCGGCTCCTTGTCCACAAACGGATAAACGAGCTGCATCCTTTTTGGTTCCAGATGATATTTTTTCAGCGTCGAAAAAATCTCCGCCAGCCGGAACGGCCGGTGCACCAGATAGAACCGTCCTTTCGTCTTTAAAACCGCCGATGCCTCTTTCGCAATATCATCAAACGAGCACAGCACCTCATGCCGCGCAATCGTCTTCGCCTCAAGCGCATTCGTCAGCCCGTGCTGCCCCGTCATGTACGGCGGATTGCACGTTACCACATCAAACACTTCTTTTCCAAACTGCTGCGATGCCGTTTTCACATCTCCCTGGAAAATCTCAACATCATTTTCCAGATGATTGTACCGCACACTCCGCTGTGCCATCTCGGCACTGTACTCCTGAATTTCCAGCCCGGAAAAATGCTCGCCGTTTGTCTTCGCCTTCAGCAGAATCGGCACAATTCCCGATCCCGTGCAGAAATCCATCGCCCGCTCCCCGCGCTTCACCTTCGCGTAGGATGCCAGCAGCACCGCGTCAATGCCATAGCAGAAAAGGGATGGATTCTGTATCATCCAGTAACCGTTCTGCAGATCATCGAGCCGCTCACCCGGCTTCAAAAATTCTTCTTTTCTATCCAATGAAAATCCCTCCTCCTGCTGACCGCCCAGCGCCGCATCACACAAAAAGAAGCGTCAGTTTTACCCGGCGCTTACTTTTTTCAAAATGCATTCCAAATCAATCTTATTCCGGCTATTTTGCCTCTTCCGAAGAAGCCTGCTCCCCGGAGCTGTTTCTGTCTTTTTTCTTCTCTTTGCCTTTTTCCTTCTTATGCTTCGGCTTGAACTTGAGCTCTTCCACCGGGCACTCCCGCATTTCCTTCTCATCGTTCACATCCACCAGCACTTTTACGAGCTGACGAAGCACATTCACACCGGAAACCTCACCTTTCATGCCGTCCGGCAGCGTTACGATATCGCCGACACCCGGCAGCTTGCGGTTCAGGTATTCATAGGTTTCCTGCTCGTTTTTCAGGCAACACATCAGTCGTCCGCAGACACCCGAAATCTTCGTCGGGTTCAGGGACAGGTTCTGCTCTTTTGCCATCTTGATCGAAACCGGTGCAAACTCAGACAGATAGGTGTGGCAGCAAAGCTCTCGTCCGCAGATCCCGATTCCTCCGCGGATCTTCGTCTCATCTCTTACACCGATCTGGCGAAGTTCGATCCTGGTACGGAATACCGCTGCCAGATCCTTTACCAGTTCACGGAAATCAATTCTTCCGTCTGCGGTAAAGTAAAACAGCACTTTATTGTTGTCAAAGGTATATTCTGCATCGATCAGCTTCATCTCCAGTCCATGCTTGTGGATCTTTTCCAGACAAATCTGAAATGCTTCTTTTTCTTTTTTGCGATTCTTTTCTTCTACACGGCGGTCATCCTCTGTCGCCAGGCGGATCACCGTCTTAAGAGGCTGGGTGATCTCTTCATCCTTCACTTCCTTCGGTCCCATCACAACGTTACCGAATTCTACTCCTCTCGCGGTCTCTACAATTACCTGATCGCCACGCTTCACCTCAAATTTGCCCGGTGAGAAAAAATAGATCTTTCCTGCAGTCCGAAAACGGACTCCAATTACTTTTGTCATTCCCTAGTTCTCCTTTATTGTCAACAGAAGAAGTTCCATGACAAGATCAAAGTTGACATTGGCGCGCAGTCTCGCCTTTGCTTTCTCAAGTGCTTCCAGAATTGTCTCAATTCCTTCATAAGAGCTCTTTTTCGCACGCTCCCTGATACTGTCGATCTCTTCACTGAAAATCAGTCTGTCGATATTCATTGTTGCTTTATAGATCAGAACATCACGATACCAGATCATAAGGATGTCCAGATAATCTGTGATCTCAATCTTGTAAGCGGAAATCCGTTTCACAGCTTCCACCAGATCACCGAGTTCCATGGTATCGATATTCTTCAGCAGACGAACTGCCTCATCTTTAATTTCATTAAAATGCTCAGAGCCTGCCAGCATAGCAGCTTTTCCAATATTGCCCTGTGCAAATGCAGTACACACGTCTGCCTTGTAATCAGGAACCTGAAGCTGCTCCATCAGATACCTTTTCACAAGCTGATCCTTAATGTTACGGAGCTTCAGCATAACGCATCTTGAGCAGATCGTTGGGAGCAGACTGTTCGCATTCTCTGTAAGAAGCAGAATTACCGCATAAGCAGGTGGCTCTTCGATTGTCTTCAGCAGAGCATTCTGTGCCTGTACAGTCATCATATCTGCATCCGGCACAATGTAGATCTTGTATTTTCCATTATAAGGCTTCACCTGAATATCCCCATTGATCTGAACCCGGATATCATCTACACTGATGCTGTTCGGCTTTTCATGCGTTACCCAGATAATATCCGGATGATTGCCGCTGACTGCCTGCTTGCACGAATGGCACTCATAGCACGGTTCTGCTCCGCCCTTTTCACACTGCAGAGTCTGTGCAAAAAGACCTGCAAGCATCTTCTTTCCAGATCCCTTCTCGCCGTTCAGAATATAAGCATGTGATACTTTATCTTCTATAACTGCGTTCTGTATATACTGAATGATCTCGCTATGTCCTACGACATCTTTAAATCCTGACATATTATCACCCTCTTCTTTCTTACTATTCCATTAGTATAACATAAATTTATGCAGATACCTAGAGCAAATTCCTGTGGTCTTTCTGAATTATTTCTGAAAATTCTGCGAATTTCGCTTTGTAGGTATGTTGAAATCATATCTTCTGCACACAAACTATCTTCTCAATAATAAAAGATGACAACTTTTCCGATATGTTTTATAATAAGCATGAATATATAAAGCTTCTGTATCCAATGATGTAATCGGATTGCTCCATTTCCACGCAATTTATTCTTTTGATACTTACATCATACAAGATGTTGGGGTCAAAAGGTATTTTGGTCAGACAAACTTTATATAAGTTTCTTACACAGAAAGGGGATGAACTCATGCTGGAGGTAAAAAATCTTACATTCCAGGTGAATGAAAACGGAATAGAACGAAGTATCGTAGAAAATATCAGTTTTAACGTAGAAGACGGGGAAATGCTGGTGATCACCGGTCCGAACGGAGGTGGCAAATCCACACTTGCAAAAGTGCTGATGGGGATTGACCAGGCAAGTGCCGGACAGATCATCTTAGACGGAACCGATATCAGTGATTATGATATCAACCACAGGGCAGAAGCCGGAATCGGTTACGCATTCCAGCAGCCACCACGCTTCAAAGGAATGACGGTAAGCAAGCTTTTATCACTTGCGGCTGGAGAAGATCTGACAAGAGATGTCTGTTGCAGACTTTTAAGTACCGTTGGACTTTGTGCCAACGAATACATTGAACGTGAAGTAGACGGAACCTTATCCGGCGGTGAAATGAAGCGGCTGGAAATTGCAACCGTTCTCGCAAAGCCGCACAAACTCTGTATTTTCGATGAACCGGAGGCCGGAATCGATCTCTGGAGTTTTTCTATGTTGATCGAACAGTTTGAAAAAATGCACAAAGAGAAAAAGCAGAGTCTTATTCTTATTTCCCATCAGGAAAGAATCATCCAAATGGCTGACCGGATCATGGTAATCGAAGGCGGAAAGATTGCTTCGATCGGACAGACCGCGGATATCCTTCCACAATTATTAGGGAAGACAGCAGATTCTTACAGCTGTCTGAAATGTAGATAACAGGGGAGGAAGATACAATGACTTTATTGGATAAAATTACAGAAAAAGTATTAGCTCAGATCGATGATACCGGTTTTACACAGTCCGGTGCATTCAATTTACGACATAATGGGATCGCGCTCTGCCACGGTGACAGTGAGCATATTAAAATCAAGAAAAAACAGGACAAGCCGGGAATCGATATTTTCATCGATGGAAAAACAGACGGCGAAGAAGTTCATATTCCGGTTGTTGTTGACGCAAGCGGAATGACGGACGTTGTTTACAATGATTTTTATGTAGCAGAAGGTGCAAATGTAACTATCGTTGCCGGATGTGGTATCCACAACAGCGGATGTAACGAAAGCCGCCATGATGGTATTCATACTTTCCATGTGGAAAAAAATGCAAATGTACGCTATGTAGAAAAGCATTACGGAGAGGGTGAAGGCACCGGAGCCCGTGTACTCAATCCCGTTACCGAAGTTTATCTTGGTGAAAATTCTGTATTTACGCTGGATACTGCTCAGATCAAAGGAGTCGATTCTACGGTTCGTGAAAATAATGTACATCTGGAAGCCGGTTCCAAGCTTTATGTCATTGAAAAACTGATGACACATGGAAAACAGGAAGCTACTTCAAATATGATGGTGGAACTGCTCGGAGAAGGCAGCTCTGCGCAGATCGTATCCCGTTCGGTCGCAAAAGGCGAATCCAGACAGGTCTTCCATCCGAGGGCTGTCGGAAAGAACCGTTGCCATGCACATGTTCAGTGTGATTCTATTATCATGGATCATGCAGAAGTAAGTTCAATTCCTGAGATCAATGCGAAGCATGTGGATGCGGCTATTATCCATGAAGCTGCGATCGGAAGGATCAATGATGAGCAGTTGATCAAGCTGCGGACTCTTGGAATGACGGAAGAGGAAGCAGAAGGGGTGATTATTGAGAACTTCTTGAATTAGAGTCATACGTGTAGTAGTAAAAGAGACGAAAAAGACAAAAATTATCCTCTGGCTATGCTCAGTTGCACTAACCATTCCACCGAGCCTTTGAAAGCATCAATTGTGTCAGCAATGGCTTCCACAATTGATTAAGTCTCGGTTTCATAGTGCAAAATTCGCAGATCCAGAGGATAATTTTTGTCTTTTTCTGTGTCTTAACTCCACTACATTATAAAATCTTATTTAAGTTTCAAGAATTTCTCAATGCAGGGTTCACCTGGCCAGGTGGGGCCTGTCTCGCTTGGGTGTTGAAATCTCTACTGTTCAAGTATCTTTTTACAGATTTTCTCAAGTACGTCTTCAAGATTTGTGTTTTCGTAGCGTTCTGTGATTCCGGCGTGGGCGAGGTTTTCTTCGGAGAAATCTTTGGAATCGGCGAGAAAACGGCGGCACATTTCGGCGTATTTGGGTTCTTTCTGGGTTTTCTCACGGGCAAGGGCGCGGGTTAAACGCTCTCCGTCTTCTACCTCGATGTAAAGTGGAACTACTTTTTCGTTTCCAAAATAGGTTTTCAATTTTTCATAGGATTCAAGGGTTCCGATCATGAGATAATCCTGATTTTTTTGTTCGAAATTGAACTGTCCGTCATCAGCGGTGAAATAGTGCCAGATACCATAAACTGTATTGTAAGCACGTTCTTCGATCAATCGGTCTTCTGTTTTGAACTTTTCAAGTTCAGTTTCGTCTGTAAAAAAATATTCTTCGCCTTCTTTTTCTCCCTCACGCCGTGGACGGGTTGTATAGATCGTTACATTTTTTAACTGTGGCATTCTTTTTCTCAGTTCTTTGTAGATTGTGTCTTTCCCCGTTGAACTTTTTCCCATCAGATAATATATTTTACTCATGTTTCCACACCTTTATCTTGCCTTCCGTCTGTATTCCTTCTATTTGGAGATTCTGTGTTTCATAATAACAAAGAAGTTCTACTGCTTCCCGGCTGATCCGCTCTCCGGGTACGATAACCGGGCTTCCCGGTGGGTAGAGATATGCGTATTCCAGAGAAATGTGTCCTTCACTTTCTTTCCACGGAATCTCTTCTGCTTCTCCGTCTTCTTCCCGTTCTGCTGCCTCCTGCGGTGTAAAATACTGCTCCAGTCTAGGAAGCTCTCCGGAAATCTCTATGCTTCCGGAAACGGCTGTTTTTGCTTCCAGCTGATCGTCTATTTCCAGTAACGCAGATTTTAACCTGTCCAGTCCTTCCTGCGTATCTGCCACAGTCGTCATCGCAAGTACATAGGTTCCTCCGGTCATTTCCATTTCCAGATGATATTCTTTTCGCAGCCGGTCCGCAAGCTCCGGACTTGTAATATTTGCATTTGCTGTGGAAATCACAACTTTGGAAATATCATAATGTTCTGTACGGAGAATCTGTAAATGCTGTAATGGCTTCAGTTCTTCTCTGAACTTTTGCAGCCTCTCTACATAAAGTTCAAATGCTTCCTCACATTTTCCATCCAGGAAATCCACGCAGGCATCCAGGCTTGCCATGAAAATATACGACGGACTGCTGCTCTGCAACATATCCAGATATTTCTTAATTCTTCTTCGATTGGCAAGCTTTCCGTTGATATGCAGGATTGCAGTCTGTGTAAGAGAAGGCAGTGTCTTGTGCAGACTGTTGATCACCACATCTGCTCCCAGATCATTTGCGCGCCCCGGAAATGCCGGATGAAATCCAAAATGCGGTCCATGTGCTTCATCTACGATCAGTGGAATCCTATACGAATGTGCCACTTCCGCAATTCCTTTCACATCCGATACCACGCCATCATAATTTGGAGATACGATCACAACGGCTTTGATATCCGGCTCTGCAGCAAGTGCTTTTGCCACATCTTCTTTGCTGATCTCCCCGTTCATATGCATGGAAATATCAAATTCCGGATACACATAGCGCGGTACAAGACCATTCATATAGATTGCATGGTAAATGGATTTGTGACAATGGCGTGCCACCAGAATCTTATCTCCCCGGTGCGTACATCCCATCACTGCACTTAAAATTCCGGCAGTACTTCCATTTACCAGAAAATGACTTTCCTCTGCCCCAAATACCCTTGCGGCTCTTTCCTGCTCCTCTTTTAAAATACCATCTGCGTGATGCAGATCATCGAAACCATCGATTTCCGTGATATCCAGATCGTATGGGAGTTCAATTCCAAGAAGTGCCTTGTTTCTCTTATGTCCCGGCATGTGAAATGCGTAAAAATCGCTCTCGGAATATGCTTTTAATTTATCGTATAGTCGTTCCATTTTAAACCTCTTTAAGTCTTTTAGAAACATCATATAATTTTTCTTCCAAAAACGCAAGAGGACGAAACGGTTCTCCCATTTCGTCCTTTCCATATATTCCGGCTTACACAGCTACAATCTCAAACACTTCCGCCTGGAAATCTCCCTTATCATTCACGCCCTTCTTCCATACACCGGACGCAGAATCGGACAGGATCATTCCGACTTGCATCAGCTCATCGCCATAGCAGTCATAAGCATATCCGCTGACCTTATAACAGGTATCTTCTTTCAGCCCTTTCAGCTTCAGTCTCTTAAATCCAACATTGACCGGCTGCATTACCCGGTAATAACCAACCAGCGCCTTCTTCTGATCCTCCGATACGATCATCCATGCGGTCTCATTTCCCTCAAACGGACTCTTCAGTCGATAGAAAGTTCCTTTCTGGATCAGATCTCTCTTCTCCTTCATAAATGCGATCTGACGGCGGATTTCTGCCTTATCTTCCTCGCCAAGCTTTAAAAGGTCAAGCTCATATCCAAAAGTTCCAAAGTAAGCCACATCTGCTCTTGTCTCGAGCGGTGTCACACGGTTTGTCTGATGGTTCGGTGAAGCTGATACATGGCTTCCCATACAACTCACCGGATAAACCATTGAAGTTCCATACTGGATTTTCAGACGTTCGATTGCGTCAGTATCATCCGAAGTCCATCCCTGCGGTGCGTAGTAAAGCATTCCCGGATCAAATCTTGCCCCACCACTTGCACAGGATTCAAACAATACATGCGGAAAACGGCTGGTCAGGCGCTCATACAGTTCATACACACCAAGGATATATTTGTGGCAGACCTTTCCCTGATACTCTCTGTCATTTCCATTGGAGAACACCTCTGAAAATGTACGGTTCATATCCCATTTGATATAAGATACCGGCACTTCTGCAAGAAGATTTTCCAGCATGTCCCCGATATATTCACGTACCTCTTTCTTAGAAAAATCCAGTACATACTGTGTCCGGCTGTGGCAGATCCGCTTGCCCTGTTCTGCAAGAAGCCAGTCCGGATGCGCCCTGTACAGATCACTGTCTTTGTTTGTCATCTCCGGTTCAATCCAGAGCCCGAATTTTAAACCTTTGGCATTGATCTTTTCTGCCAGCTCCTTTAACGTTCCTTTCAGCTTTTCCTCATTCGGATACCAGTCGCCAAGGGAAGAAGTACTGTCATCTCTCTTTCCAAACCATCCGTCATCCAATACAAAAAGCTCCATTCCAAGATCTGCTGCCGCATCCGCAAGTCCCAGAAGCTTTGGCGCATCAAAATCAAAATAAAATGCTTCCCAGCTGTTGATCAGGATCGGGCGAACCTTATCTCTCCAGGTTCCCCTTGCCAGACGTGTGCGGTACAGCTTGTGAAAGGTCTGGCTCATTCCGTTAAGTCCGGCTTCCGAATATACCATTACCATCTCCGGTGTCTGGAAGGATTCGCCTTTTCCAAGTGTCCACTTAAATCCATTTGGATGGATTCCCATCAGCACACGGGCGGTATCATAATTGTCTACCTCTGTCTGTGCAAGGAAATTTCCGCTGTAAACCAGACTGAAACCGTAGACCTGCCCCTGGAACTCGTCTGCATTTTCACGCGCAAGTGCAAGGAACGGATTGAACTGGTAGCTACTGCATCCGCGCATACTGTAAATACTCTGGATACCGTAATCCAGCTTATGTCTTCTCACATGGCGCTCTCTCGCCCACACACCGGCAAGATCGATCATCTCATAATCCTTGTCCGGCAGATCCACACAGGCGCTCATTGCAGAAAGAAGTGTGATCTTTTCGTCAGAATCACATTCAAAACGTACACTTCTCGCGATCACCGGAAATGCTTCATAGATCGTATATAAAAGGACAATTCTTGTATTGATACTTGTATCCTCCAGAACCAGTTCCAGAGTCTGCGCCTCATCATCACTTTCTACATAAGTCGCCGGAAGTCCTTCAAGCTTTGGTTTGCCATCATAAATTTTATGCTCTTTATATACAAACTCGACTACATGGCTTCCATTCTCCCGCTCGATCTCATATGCCGGAAAACGCATATCTCCGCAGCCGAAAGTCGGATACTCCTGCTTGATATTCTCCAGTGAGAATGTAGAATTTCCCTCGAAAGCATACGGTGACATATCACGCATCGCATATTCAAAAAGATGGCTGAAATCTTCTCTGTGTGTCAGGCGTTTTCCATAGTAGAGCTGTCCCGGCTGGTCGTTGTCAAGGATCTTGATGATATAGCTGATCTCCTGGTTGTAGAGATGAAACTCTCTTGTTTTTTCATTGTATATGATTGGCATATCGTTTCTCCTCATTCCGTATTGTATAACGTTCATTTTTCCGTATTATCTGTATAGTATCACTGTTGGTTTTTCAGCGTCAATGATTCCTGCGGATAAATTTGTAAAAACGTACACTCAAAAAAAGGACTCTGTCCTTTCCTGAAAGACATCATCCCTTTTCCTTTCTTAGCAGATTTATTTAATTTTCTCTTTGTATTCTTCTACTCTGCACTACTGTCCACTTTCCATCCAAGCGCCTTCTCCACCGTATCGATCAGTACCCGGCTTACTCTTTGTGAACCGTCCATCTGTACATAATAGTAGGTCGCACTGTCGTCCTTGCTTCCCACATAGAATGTAACTGTCTTTTCCTTGTCATCATCCGACGTATCCTTGTAAGTCAGCTCCACCTTCGTCCGCTGATCTTCCGCAAGCCCGTAATTGCCAAGCGTCGCGTCCGTCACATGATAATCTGCACAATCTGTAAAATAGAATCCGGAAAGTGCTGTCATAATACTTGTGACAGTATCTTCCTGATCCTCATTGTCCGCTTCATAGGTTTTTACCTCGTCACCCGGTTTTGTCACAGTCTCTTTTACAAAGTTATCGGATGTAACTGTTACAAAGCTATCCTTTTCAGCAACATCTGCAAGCTGCCATACCATTTCCGAAATCAGATCAGCCGATACCGTGTACACTTTTTCTGTTCCATCTTCCATGAAATAATAATTTTCTCCGGAAGCATTCCCGATTAGAAATTTATGTGCCTCGCCATCCTTTCCGGTCAGCGTAAGATTATATTCCGGCGAATCAAATCCATAGTCCGAAAGGTCATCTGGATTCTTGATCTCTTTTACCGCCTGAATATCCGAAAATGCATCTTCCATATTTTGCATACTGCTCTCCGTCAGTGCGATCGTGGTGTCCGGCGCATACTCCCAGGTATCATCCTCTTTTACAAAGGACATTTCTTCCCCAGATGCTTCTTTATACTCGATCGACTCCAGCGAATCTGTCTCAAAAATATGCACCACTGCGTTTTCTTTTTTCTTCTCTTCTGTCTCTGACTTAGATGTATTCCATTTTTTCAGCCCGAAAAATGTAATGAGCAGAACAAGCAGTACGAGCAGAAGGATTCCTATTGTCCTTGTTTTTTTCTCCATCTTTTTTCCTCCTGCCTCTTACGCTTTCCGTCTTCTCATCCAGATCACAAATCCAAGGATCAGAATTGTAAGCGGAATAATAAAGATCACAAGGATGCTGAATGCACCTGCATGCATCGGTGTGTTGGTCTCAGTCGAAAGACTCTTCGCTTCAATCGCAACATTGTTTACATTATCAAAATTCTCTGTCACTGAATTTACAAACAAAGTCAGGTTATCCAGTGTCGTCAGCTGATCTGTGATATCCGAGCTGATCATAGATGCAGAAGCAAGCACCGTAAGTCTTGCTGTCTTTGTGTCTGTATCCGTTGCATCACTCTCATCGTCTTCATCCTCGCTGTCCGAATCTGAAGAATCCGCAGAAATCGCATTGGTAGAAACGGCTCCCAGGATATACTGTCCCTGTGTCTGGTCATTTTCTGTCACTGCATATCCACTGTCTGATGTCTGCATAAATGGGGTAACCGTCAGATTATCATTATCCGTATCTGTTTTCTCCATACCAGGTGAATTCAGCAGAAGTACCATTTGATTGCTGATGCCGCTTCCCAGGTCACCACTCAGAGAAAGCTGTGGGAAGATTGCATAATAATTTCCCTGGTAGCATCTCTGGGTATCTGCAATATAACCGCTGACTTTTTTCAGTCCATAATCCGACATAATTCCGTCCAGATTTGGTGTGTCTGAAGTCGTATCTCCAAGGATCAGATAAACCTTTCCGCCGTCACTCAGATATTTCTCAATAATTGTCTTTTCATCATCTGTAATATCCGATGTCGGTGCATAGAGGAACAACAGGTCACAGTCATCCGGGATTTCCGGACTCATACTCAGGTTGATTTCTTCCGTCTCCAGATTATTCTTAGTAAGCAGATCACTTACCGAACTTGAAAATGTCGCTTCTCCGTGACCACTGGTCCGGTAAATCTTGCTTGTTTCCTCGCTGGTTACATAATTGATCGCACTGGTAAGCTGTCCTTCTCCGTCGAAAGAACTTTCACTGGCACTTCCGGTCGTATAATAAGAGTAATAATCGGACTGGATAATATCTGAAAATGAAATCGTTGTAGACTTTCCGGTTGCATCACAGGACACAACGATTACATTCCCATCGGTATTATATTTCTGAAGAATGGACGGATGCAGTACGCTGTCCACCCATTCCACTTTTACTTTGCCGGAAAGCGCCGCATATTTTTTCACAAAAGTCTTGATCCTGGTATCCACAGAATCCTGTTCTGCGATCACTTTCAAATCTACTTTTTTATCCAGCTTCTTCAGCATTTTTGTGGACACGCTGCTGATATCGTACAGATTGTTGCTGCTGATATCAATATTTCTTACTTTTTCCGGAAGCTGTCCTGCCACCAGATTGATCACGATCGCAATTGCAATCACGATCACTGCAAGCCCTACGCTGTAAGTTCCGTTCCGGGAAGACTTGCTGCTGAACATTTTTTTGATTTTTTCCATGTCTTCTCCCTCCTAACTCCAACGTCTTTTCTGAATGGACTGCATGGTCAGGAAGATAAATACACCTGCCACACTCAGATACAGGATCAGCCCACTCACATCGAAAAGCTTGTTATATGCTACGTTGTCAAATACATCTGCAAGATACAGCTTCTTCATGATGTTGACCAAAATATTTTCAAATAATGAAGATTTTACAAAGCTTACGATCACAACCGCAACAACTCCGATTGCTTCGATAATTCCTGCGATCATCCAGTTTCCCGTCATCCGGTAAATGATCAGCGCCACAATGGTAACGAATACCACAATACCGATCATGCCGCTTGCAGCTGATGTCGGGAGGAAATTGATCAGTCCTCCCCAGAGATAGATCAGAAGCAAAACGCCAAAGGTTGTTACTGCCGCAATGATCTGGCTTTCTGTGAGTGACGAAAGAAACATTCCGATTGCCAGATACACGCATCCGAGCAGGAAGAACATCAGGATCGACAGATAATCCACCTTCAGATACGCCGTTCCAAAGCTCTTAATGATAATTGGGAAAATGCAAAAAATCAGGCACGGTACCGCAAATACCGTCACCATCGCAAGGTATTTCCCCATCACGATATCAAATAATTTTACCGGTGCGGCAAGCAGAAGCTGGTCTGTCTTGTTCTTCCGTTCCTCCGCAAAGGAACGCATGGTGAGCATCGGGATAATGATGATCAACACGTAGTTGATATTCATCAGAACATATGAAAAATAGGGATATCCCGAATTTAAGTTGTACGCCATAAAATAGATTCCCGTGAAGATCACAAGGAAGGCGATCAGGACATAGCCTGTCATTGATTGAAAATAGGATTTTAATTCTCGTTTATAAATTGCTGTCATTTTCGAGATCCTCCTTTTCATCCTCACTTGTCGGAACGGCATTTTCTTCCGGCTCTTCATCCATCTCAGTCAGCTCGTTCTCTTCTGCCTCTTCCTGCGCATTTTTCTTGTGCCGCTTTGCCATCCGGCCTTTCTTTTCGCCGTCCTTCATCGCTTTTGCTGCTGCAGGTGTGCTTCCCTGCGTCAGCTCCAGGAAGACATCCTCCAACGTCGTGCGGCTGTGATACAACATAAGTAACGGGCAGCCCTCCTGTGCAAATGCCATAAATACTGTTTCCCTGATATCTTTTCCATCCTTCGGGAACAGACTCGCTTTTACCGTTCCTTCTTCTTTTCCGTGTTCCACGGATGCCTTCTGCACATTACCGATTGTGCCGATGACTTTCCGTACCGTATCTTCATTTCCCTTTGCCAGGATTTCCACAGTCTGCTGATTCGTCAGAAGCTTTTCCAGATTCTCCGGTGTATCACTTGCCACCAGTTTCCCTTTGGAAATAATCATAATATAATCACAGACTTCCTGGATCTCTGCCAGAATATGCGAGCTCAGGATCACGGTATGCTCTTTTGCCAGCTCGCGGATCAGTTCACGGATTTCAATGATCTGCTTCGGATCCAGTCCGACCGTCGGTTCATCCAGAATGATGATCTCCGGGAATCCAAGGATTGCCTGCGCAAGTCCGACTCTCTGCTTATAACCTTTGGACAGGTTCTTGATCAGCCGGTCCTGTACATCCATGATCTTTACCATCAGCATGACCTTCTCAATCTGCTCTTGCCGTTCCGTTTTTGGGATCTTCTTCAATTCCGCTACGAACCTCAGGTATTCATTCACCTTCATATCCGTGTAAAGCGGTGGCATCTCAGGCAGATAACCAATACATTTTTTTGCTGCCTCCGGTTCCTCCAGTATATTGTGCCCGTTGATCAGCACTTCACCTTCTGTGGCGCCAAGATAGCCGGTCATAATATTCATCGTTGTGGACTTTCCGGCACCGTTCGGTCCGAGAAAGCCCAGCACCTCATTTTCCTTTATGGTAAAGCTGATCCCCTTGAGCGCAGCCTTGCTGCCGTAATATTTGGTTAGGTTTTGAATTTCAACCATATGATTGCTCCTTTCTGCAAAAGCCGTTTTGTCGGCTTTTTACAACTCATTTTATTATCGCAAAATAATATGTTCTTGTCATATATAAAGTGTAACAGTATCATGAAATATGGGAATAATGGATAAAACGGATTCTGCAACCGTCAGAAAAGCTTGTAAGTATCGCAAAAGCAGTATGGCATATTTGTGTGAAAGTGCTGTGAAAATCCGGCGGTGAATCGGCGAAAATGCAAAATGAGACGGAAAAAGTGCGCAATGACAGAAAAATGTGGGTCATATTGCACAAAACAACGAGCGTGAAACTGGGCAAAGCTACAAAAATACAAAATTTCACAGCTGGAATTTGTGCAAAGGGTTGACATACTTTCGAAAGGGGTGTATAATTTTTGATATGAAAGAAGGCATCCTTGTGTGCGTCCTGTGAAAATGGACAAAGGATGCGTTCAAAAACATAAGCTGCTGTGCCCGCCGGATCCTGCCGTGAAGAAAGGATGCGAACACAGCGGAAATCATCATTTCCTACATTTATCTTTCAGAGAGGGGAATTCCTAAACTATGCAATTCAAGAAAAGCAAAACATTTCTGGCTGCTGTTCTGGCTGCTGCAATGACTTGCTCGGCAGTTCTGCCGACCGCTGCATCTGCTGCCGCTGGTACCAGAACCAAAGACGAGGCATACGGCGACAAGTCCTATGCACAGCGCTTTATGTCCCTGTACGATGACGTTGTTACCAACGGTGTACAGAACGGCTATATGTCCAGCACGAACACCGTTTCCGACGGTCTGGGCATCCCGTATCACTCGGTAGAAGATCTGTGTATCGAGGCTCCGGACTATGGTCACGAAACAACTTCTGAAGCACTGTCCTACCTGGTATGGACCGCAGCAATGCGTGATAACATCGTAAACGCTGCAAAGAACGGTGAAGTTGAAGTAAAGAACGTAAAGGACGCTTCTACTGAGACTGTCGGCGACCTGGCTAAGGCTTGGAAGACCATGGAAGCAACCATGATCCCGGATCAGCAGGGTGGCAACTTCATGCAGAAGGGCAGTCAGCTGAGCGCTACTTACAGCGATGAGTGGGAACAGATTGAAATGTACCCGACCGATATGGCGCAGGGCAATACCGCACAGAACCCGATCCACCAGAGCTTCTGCTCTCAGTACGGCAGTGATAAGGGACTGTACCTGATGCACTGGCTGGCAGACGTAGATGACTGGTATGGCTTTGGTGCTGTAAACGGCTCTCAGGGCGCACAGAGCGCTGTATCTACAAGCGGCGGCGGTCAGTTCACACTGATCAACACCTTCCAGCGCGGCGAGCAGGAATCCTGCTGGGAAACTATCCCGCACGCTTGTACCGACCTGCACAAGTCCTATGGTATCAGAGGCAACGGCGGTATGAAGGGCTTCTTCAACACCGAAGCTACTCCGGCTGAACAGTGGTCTTATACCAACGCACCGGACGCAGAAGACCGTGCAATCCAGGCTGTTTATGATGCAAACAGATGGGGCGTAGGCGATCAGACTGTTAACTCCAAGTGGGGCGGTAATCAGTCTATCTCCGCACTGGCTGGTAAGATGGGTGATGAAACCCGTAATAATATGTACGATAAGTACTACAAGGAAATCGGCTGCCAGGATAAGTGGAAGCAGGGCGGATCTGATAATGGCAAGCATTATCTGATGAACTGGTACACCTCCTGGGGCGGCGCAATGGACGGCTCCTGGGCATGGCAGATCGGTGCATCTCACTGCCACGAATTCTACCAGAATCCGCTGGCTGCTTATGCACTGGTAAATGACTCCAATCTGAACGCAGGCATGAAGGCACAGGGCGCTACTGAGGACTTCGAGAAGTCTCTGAGCAGACAGATGGAACTGTACCTGTGGCTGATGTCTAAGGATGGTCCGATCGCCGGCGGCTGCACTAACTCCTGGAAGGGACGTTATGAAAAGTATCCGTCTGATGTGTCCACATTCTACAACATGGCTTATCTGGAACACCCGGTATATGCTGACCCTGGTTCGAACCACTGGATCGGTAACCAGGTATGGGCTGTACAGCGTCTGGCTGAACTGTACTATGTTGTGAAGTCTGACAATACCAAAAATGACCCGATGGTTGGCGACACTGGTCTGAAGCTGAGCGAGGCTCTGGAAAAGGTTCTGGATCGCTGGGTAGGCTGGTTCATGGACAACACCATCCTGGGTACTGCAAATGCAACCAAGACATTCTCTGCAAAGTATGAACCGTATGACACCACAGACACCGAGTTCACTGTACCGGATCTGACACAGGGTGTAACTGATGACGGCGAGTCCTTCTCCATCCCGTCCAGTTTGATCTGGTCTGGTCAGCCGGAGACATGGACCGGTAAGTACCAGGATAACAACAACCTGACCTGCACCATCGTTGGCTATGGCGACGGCGACCTGGGTTGTGTATCTTCTCTGGCAAACACTTTGATCTACTATGCAAAGGCAAAGGGCGTTAAGACTGACGACATCGCTGCTGCAAAGACTTCCTATGAGAA
>ERZ827181.1766-NODE-1766-length-21750-cov-8.009265_pt1 | contig 21750 bp, 14 predicted proteins | sample MGYA00519778_ERZ827181 | MGnify/ENA primary metagenome ERZ827181 (study PRJEB31778, sample SAMEA3449273) | human gut metagenome | biome: human gut; feature: human-associated habitat; material: faeces | place: United Kingdom | collected 2010/2012 ...
CTGAACTTATTTGATTTTCGTTATTTTGTTCCATTTATAAACAGAAGAAAGAAAGGCATAGATATCAATAAAAACTATTCACTTATTAAATTAACTGATGAACACGGCTCTTTCATTTACTTGTAAGGGCGGCGTCTGCCCGCCCGAAAAACATCAACCGCTCTATGAGTGGGCGCATTCGGGCAGGAAAACCCTGCCCCTACAGAGGTAGTTGGTAAATGCGGACAATCCATTTAGCGTTTGAAATGAAAGAGCCGTGACTGATAAAAAAATTTAATGACAAGAAAAAAATCGGCGCACATCCCTGCGCACCGATTCCATAGATTACTAATTTAAGTAAAATGCTCGGGAACGCTTTCCCGATATCTATTGATAGAGATATAAAAAATTGCATTAATAATTGATATTGCTACTATTGTCAATGGTAGGAGGATTCCCGTCATTACGATCTCCCTCAGGAGTACCAACAATATAAGCGGCACGGATACGAAATACCTTATTACGCCGAGCATAGCCACCCTCATGTTCTTCAGAGACTCCCATATTTCCCTGATATGGAGTATCCCATCGTCCGTTTATTTTTTCATAAGGTTTATCTGCTTCACTGGTAGCGTGACTAAATGCAGGATTTGCATTCGGTCCTTGGTAGTTTGACTTTGTAGCACGGGCATAGTCTGAATGTTCTCCTGTCCATGTTATATTGTTTGGATCTGAACTTCCGCCATTTTCTCCCCAGTTACCTGGATTAGATGACCAATACCAATTGTCCTGAAATTCAATAAATGTTCCGTAATATTGGTCAATGGCGTGCTCTATTTCACGAATAGTCGGATGATACCAATGGCAAGTCTCGACTTTCCCATCTTCATTGCGTTTGTTTTTATTGTAGCAATATTCGGTTGCACCACGTGGTTTGTCGTTTAGGGTAATGTCGTATGGAATGTTTTCCCCATTTTCATCTTGCTTTCCTCCCTCAGTTTCCCGAAATTTATTCATGATTGTCATGGTGTTACGCCATCCATAAGGCATATAATAGTTTCCATTGGGAGTACTATTATTATACCATCCACTACCTAACCCAGTCTCAACACCCATAAATCCCCATTCTAAACCTTCGTACGAATGGGTATAAAGATCCTTACCGTCATAATGATTCAAATATTCTTCATAATATTCTATATAGAATGTATAACCTACATATCCCCACCCTTGATAAGGTTCTTGAGCTGGCATTTTAACCGGCAACATTCCTGCCTGTCGGATAAGAATGTCACGCTCATTGTTTTCTCCATTGGTATTCGTATAAGTAATACGCAAAGTTGCTTCACGTGCCGGAACTGTTTGACCGTTTGTACGTTCAGTTGGCACATTTTCGTCTATATAGAAATAAATGCGTTCTTTTGATTGGGTTACGGTGTATGTTGTATTATCAGCCAACGTTGTAGTCACTAAATCTGTTGTAAAATAGTCACGTTTGCCTTCCCCTGCCTCATCAGCATATGCTTTATTATTAGTTGTAGTAGGAGAATCTTTCATAGGTTCCATACGAATCCATGTATGACTTTCCGGCTCAACTATCTCCACCTTCACGCTTCCGCCTTTATAAATATACACATCCATAGGCGTTACATTGAAATGTGCATCGTGCTCCCGTTCGCGCAACATTTCGATGAAATAAGGATTATCTTCGCTATCGATATTTACACGCGTATCAAGCAGGGCTTCATCGCCGAGGTTGTTTACCGTAATGCCTTTTACGGTGATGTTGTTTTTATATTGGCAATTGGCTTTGATGGTAAAATCGTTCTCGGCATTGGCTCCGGGATAGAGGGTATAAGTCACGGTGTATGCATATCCGTTGTGGTTGGTATAAGTTCCTTCCAAGGTGATATAGGCAGCCTCATCGTGTGCCCAACTATTTTTATACCGTTGCTTTTCATCATCATCGATACCCTCCGGATAAGTAATATCATTTGCTGCTCTTGCATGTTCGAACATATAGAGTGTCAGCTCTTGCGGTTCGCCTTCACGGATGGTGTGACCCGTGAAGTCAGTTACGCTTACTACTGTTTCCGATTCTAAAAGAGTGATACCACTGGTTACGGTTGTTGATTCGTCATCCAATTGAGGTGTGATAGTACCGCCTATAGGGAAATTGCCTACGCTTACTTTATTGAAAAGCAAGGACGGATTTCTCCCGTCATCGGAAGACTGGTAGGGATCCATGGTGAAATTCAGGTCTATGCGTGCCATGAGGGATTCCATTTGGATAAGGATGACTTTGTTTGCGGCATCGCTGCTTAAGTCTTGATTATCCAAACGTCCTACCATGGGCAGGCCAGCTTCGGGAATATTTACGGTAAATTCGCTTTCGCTTAACTTGTAATCAAACGTTTCAAGATTAGTTAAGTTAGTAATATTTTGGGGACGCCCGTTAGTTATAGTCCCAAATGCATCTTCCGGTACGTTAGCTACGGCAACGATGGTTGCGTCTCCGGCATTGATTTGGTCTGCGAACATATCGGTTTGCAGTACCAAATTGGCTCCGGTTACGTATCGATAGCTTTGCACCGCGTTTTGCCCATCGTAAAGGTAATTGCCTTCGCTATCGAAAATGAATACATGCACATTGTTTATCTGTTGCTCTGCTGCGGTTTTAGGATCGGAAGCACGGCTTTTTACGTGCTTGATTCCCATATTGGGGGCTAACCATTGTATAGAGACTTCCCCTTCACGCAAAGCCGTCCGAGTAGCTTGATCGTCCAGTTCGCTTGTGCAGCTTACGCTTAGTAGGGCTGTTAAAATCCCTAACAGGCTCTTTAAACATATCTTTTTCATAACCGTATGCTTTTTATTCGAATACTATATTGCTCTCTCCTCCATCGTCCCATGAACCATCGCTACGCATCTGGATGTAGAAATCGTTGCCGATGATGTTGATGCTAAAAATATTACGGATTCCTGGTCGAAAAGTCATGTTCACTAAATTCAAATGTCTATCTTCATCGTTTGCCAATTGAGTTCCACCAACTGTATGAGCATTTATTCTAATATAAATACTTTCATTATTATCAGTCGTTAACGCCCCATTTTCATCAGGGATAAAAAGCAAGCTTATCGGACTATCATTATACGTAATGGGAATAGCCTCTGTGGTAGACGCAGGACAAGTAAAGTCTATCAGCATGTGCTCATCTTCAGTCTCTTCTCTTCCGATAAGCTGAAATTCTCCAACGTATGTATTAGAGACTGTTTTATCCACCGTATAATCGCTTTGTTGCCCCGTGACGCTAACTTCTCGATAGAATCCAGCTGTTCTTGTATCTTGATTACCACTTTGTGTACCACCTCCAAAATATAATTCTTCTATAACTACTTCTTCATTAGTATAATTGTTTATTTCAAATTCAAGTGCACTGAATATATGTCTGAAGTCTAAACTTACAGAACCGTCTTGCTTTTTGTGGTCAATCTTGTAAGCAAGCATAAAATCGGGTACATGCCACCAACGGCGTTGTGAACGCGTATTTCCACTCGTACTAAACGGCATCGTATAAGTAATGGTAGGGTCACCTCTTTCATCATCTCCACTCAATTTAATCTCACCCATTTCTATGCCGTCAATAGTTATTGTACCTTTATCTACCAGAGCATACGGATAATAAGCAAAGAAAGAATAGGTGTAGTTTTCATTATTAGCCCAAGGATGCAAATCACCTACAGGATCATAACCTTTCCATGCTCCACTTCCTCCATCCCAAGTATAATTCCACATGCCCGTACCGCTATACTCTAATACTTGGTTATAAAACACATCGGGTGTGCAGAATGGTTTCTTTGTGTCCCACGGAGAAGTGCTGATGTCTACACCTTGGTTGGATGCGATGCAATAGCCTAATACGCCTACTTTATCACCAGTCTCGAAATTTCCGCTGCGCATGGCATCGGAACGGGAATCAACGGTATAGGGAGAGTTGAAGGTGATGACGGTTGCATCTCCCGATTGCGTGGGCAAGGCAGGAGTGTCTTGCTGGCAGGAAGCCAACGTCAGGGCTGCTCCTGCGGCGAATATCCAATATCTATATGTTGCATTCATAGGTTTATGCGGTTTAGTTTCCTTCAATTTGTACTTCCTCCTATATTTATGTCACCTCCCGTATGGGTTTCGCCCCACTCGTCTGCCGTGAAGTTGCTGAAGGTGATGGCGATAATATCTTGCTTGACAAGCAGGGTGTAGCGGTAAATTTGTCCGGCATCCCATGTAGAAGGACCGGATGTGCCCACATCCAATGTTTGTTTGATGGTAGTTCCGGTATTTCGTATGATGTCAACATCAAGTTTTAAACCCGAAACGTCTTGTGTAGGGATAAGCAATAATGCTTCACCAAAGAGGGTATACGCCTCTGTATTTAGTGATTTGTTGTTATCTGAAAACGAAACATTGCCAGACAATCCTGTCCATGTAGCTGAAGCGGAAGTCCGGCTTAATGTACCTTGTGAGTGGATACCATAAAGCCTTGCACTGTTGAGGGTAGCGGTTACTCCTGCTTCACATTGCACTATTATTTGTACTTGTGCCAACTCGTGACGGAATGTGAAAGGTACAGTTTGGGGATTGCTCCCATTCATGTCCAATGCTTCGGCGGTCATGAGGTCGGTATTCGTGGATGCATCGAAATTGAATAATACGGTGATGGTTCCGTCTGTGCTGCAAGTGCCATATCCTGTTGGATATACTGCATAAAAGTTATACGTCTTTCCGCTCACCCAATAACGTGTGCCTGCATAGCTCCAGTTTGCTCCGTCAAAAGTAACGGTTTCGCCGTTGAACACGTTGATGGCATCGCCGCCATAGCCTCCCCATACGGTGAATGCATCTCCGCTGATGAAGTTTTCTTTTACCGCACGTGTCTGCACGTTGCTTTGGAAAGCAATGCCGCGGGCTGCTTCCGGCTCGTTATCATTGGTGCACGATGTGGCTATTAGCATACTTAGGGCTGCTATCAGCGCATATCGTTTTTTTACGGAAAGGTGTATCATTTTCTCTTACGATTTATGTTTGTTGTAGTGGCTATGAGGGCGGCCAAGCCCTCATAGCCTATAAAGTTTAATAATTAATCGTTTGTAACATCTTGGGTAGGCAGAGTTGTCACATCAGCATCTAACCAAGTATCTACTGCACTTACTGTAAATTCGATAGGTTGTGGATCTTTGTCTGGATTGTCAGGGTCATCAGGATCGTGAAGCATACTTCCATTAATTTCAGCAGTATAGTTGTAACGGAATCCCGGAGTCCATTTACCGTTTTCTGTTCCTTCCATGTCAACTTTTGTATAGTTTAAAGAGCCTTCAAAAGTACCTACTGCATTAGGAGCATCTAGAGTATGTGCAGCATCATATAAGGTAGCTGTAAATGTTACTTTTAAAGTCTGATTATCTTGGGGAATAACGAAGAGGTCTGTTTCTGTAGCTGCTGCATATCCTTCACTCTGTGGATCTTTAGCAATATCAGCTAATTCCGCAAAATTATAAGTTCCGTTTGCTGTACCTCCATTCCAGCTTGCACCTGTACTATTATAAGTTCCTGTAGCTGTTGTTATAGCTGACGCTATCTGGATATTCGATATTTTCATCGTATATTCATAAGAGTCTGTATTGGTAAATGTAAATTTAACTTGTGACAACATGTGATCAAATTCCAAATTAACAGGATCTTCATTTGATACATCTGTATCTGTTTCATAATTTCCTAAAGCTGCAATCAAGTCTTTTTGATTGCTTACTACATCATAGCTTGAAAATGTCAACGCCTTTGTTGCTGCATCGAAAGCTGCAGTTGTATTAGCATTTCCATTTGAGTAAGCTCCAAAAACATAAATTTGGTTGGGTTCCCAATAGGCTGTTAACGTAGGAGTCCAAATACTTGTACCGTCAACTGTTCCTCCTTCTACTTGTGTATTATTGAATACAGAAGTCCATGAAGAGTTAGAACCGTAGCTACCAAATACATAAAAATCAGTAAAGCTACCATTGCTTTCTGTAATTTCGGTTAGTGCCCTTGTACTATTATTCACAAACGTGCTGAACCCGATAACCCTATTCTGAGCTACCTCCACCACTTCTTCATTCGTACAGCTTGCCAATGCCGCAGCGGCGATGCCAAGCAAAAACATACTCTTTTTCATGATTGTAAAAAATTAAAATTAAACATCAATAATTCTATTCGATTGGTTTGTCTGTTTCAGTTCAGCGGCAACGGAATGTCGATATAGTCACCCCAATCGTCTACCGTCACATCGAAGACTCCTTCGCCTTGCGTACCCTCTTCATCTTCTATCTCTATCCCATCCACCGTAATCACACCGCCACGGGGCTGGTCTTTCACTTGGTCGGTCACGTTGAACTCAAAAGTTTTATATAAACCGTTTTTCAGCCTTACTTCCAAGTTTAAAGCAAAATGCGCTTCGGTGCCATCCTCCCGGGTGTAATGCTCACCGGGATAGTTGGGCACACCAAAACTGTGTACTTGCGCTTCGGCACCATAATCCTGCAAGGTGCAGTCGAACATCACCGTGGCGGCATCGTTTCCCGTATGCCCGTCGTTCAGATAAACGCTCTCTGCCATGCCTGCCAATGCCCCCCGAGCCAATGCAACGTATTGCAAGCCGTGGCTGAACTCGTAGCGCACCAGATAGGTATAAACCAGCGGACGCATTTCGAAAGCAAGCTGCACGGGTTGGAGTGTGCGGTGCGCCTCGTGGTTGTCCTCGAAATGCCCGTAGAGCATGTCGGGCTGGTTCACCGTGCGTTCTTCGGCATGCAAAGCCTTGTAGCTGGCCCGCGAAAGGGTGCGTGTGGTGGCGGTGGCATTTGCCGCTACGCTGAAGTCGCTGAACACGATGTACTCCGTATCATTGTTGTAGCACAATAGATCGTGCGTGCCTTCACTCATCGAGAGGATGCGTCCGCCCGTGGCAGGCAGGTTGGTTTCGCCTTGATGTTCTTGCGCATCAGCATCGTAGACCACAATGCGCACCCCATCGGCTATATCGGGGCGCAAGTCATCATAGTCCAATGCCCACGCTTCGTCCCATTCGTCTATCCACGAGTGGCCGTAGGGACGTTCCCACTCTTGTTCCCATGTGGGCACGGCATCTACCTTGACCGTAATGGCATGCTCATCGTGATTGTAACACAAATCTTTCCGGCATCCGCTCAAAATTACTACGCTTACGGCAGCTATTGCCATACACCTTATTATATATAGGAATCTTTTCATCGCTTGCCTCCTTTCTCCGTCCAGCGGCCGATGTTCCACACCAAGGCGAATTTCAGTTTCAAGGGGCCGAAATAATTCAAACGATTACTCTGCTGGTATACATAGTGCCCGTCAATAGGCAGGTATTCCTCGTACCATGTGCGGAGATAGCCCACACCGATACCGGCTTCGAATGCGAAATACTTTCCTACGGGGAACATGTATCCGTAGCTGATGCCGGTCATGAAGACTTCGCCCTTGTATCCCTTGTTGCCGTTTTCCAGGTCGTACCAGCCTCCACCAACGAAGACGCCCACATAGTGTCCCCTCCGTTCGCCTTGGGGCTTGAACCAGTAACGGCCTTCGGGGCTGATGGTAGCCAGCTGATAGTATTTGTGCTTCCCGTCGTTGTGCCACCATGCCATGTTGCCTTCAATGTTCGCCGACCATCGTTCGTTGAACCGATACTCAAACTCCAAAGACGGCATAAGTGTCGCATCATAAAGGAGATTGCTTTTGATGTACCACTGGGTAGGAGTGTATACCCGTTCTGTGGCTTGCGCGTGTTCCTGCTCTTGGGTGTACAGCCGGTTTTGCTGCGCATGTCCGCATAGCGGAGTCAACATCAGCGCAAAAGCAAGCACTATATGTCTTGTGCAGATACTCATAATAATATTAAATAGGTTATCTTAACTTTTCATCTGCAAATATAATTAATCTTATTGGAAGACAAGTGAATTTATTATCATAAAAATTTACATATAGCATTTTTTAACTATTCAAAGAGGAAAGCAAACAGAGAATAATTACAGCATAAACAATTGATTACAGAAACAAATTATGAAGACAAAAAATAATTCCTATGTTTGAAAGGTTGTTGTTATTGTCTTTTTGCTCCACGCAGATAACCTCGTCTGGTGTAAGATTAATAATCTTCCGCTTGTAAGATTAATAATCTTGCAGCCTGAAGATTAATAATCTTACAGCGAATGAACCTATATCCGCAGGCTTTCGCAACAAGCTGCATCTTGCTATGATACTATCCGGAAAAAGCGATTGTCTAGAGTTGGGGAAAATGTGGCCAAAGAAGTGCTTAACTATGAACAAGGCGTGGAAGCATTAGGCATTTATTTATCCAAACAGCCATATTGCTTTGAAAACGAATATATACTTCATTCGCAGTTTCATATATACTGAAACTGGGTAAGAATATATACTTCACCGGCAATCGAAGTATATATCCGTTTTTCGAAAGCAGTTTAATGTTATTTACGGAAAAGTTTTCAGTCTGCTATAAAATCATACAGGTCGGGGTCTTCGTAATTGAGGTCATACTCTGTAGGTTCCATATCCGCCGGATTGACACCGTCCCAACCTTCCAGCGTCACGTTCTTCCGGTGCCGGTACTTCCGTATAGGCTTGGAAACCTGACGGGCTTTGCCCAACCGGATGGAATCCTGGCATTGCTTTGCCGTCAAAGGTGTGCGCGAAAGGATTTCGTAATACTTTACCGTCTTCCTCGGACCTTGAGACTCCAGCCGCACATTGCCGTTAATCAGCTTTTCCGCTTTGTATTCCCTCTTATCGGGAACCGTTTCCACTTCCACCACATAGCGGTGCAACACCTGTGCATGGACCATACACGCACAAAACGCAACGACAAACATACATAAATACATCTTTTTCATAGGCTATAAGTATTCTGTTTTTGAGTTTTTAAGTTTTTGAGTTCCTGTTATGCTTCAACCTACGATCATTCATTCCGCTTCAACGCTTCTTCGTACACTTTCCGTACCCGCTCCCGAAGATGCAAGGGACTGACGACTTCCAGCGAACGGCTTCGGGAAAGCAGCTCCATCACAAAATCATTGGTGATGCGCAAGTGTACTTTGATGCGGAACTCGTCCGCATTGTCTGTCAACACCTGCTGGGAATGATGCAAAGGTACCGACTTCAGGAATTTGCCGTCCAAGGCATCGTACTTCAGTTCGACGTCTTCTACCGGGATGTCCGGCTGGTTCCAGATGCCGTAACAATCGCGGAAAAGCTCGTCCACGTTTATATCCATATTCCGTTTGAATGTCTCGCTTGCGCATATACGCAGGTCACGGATACGGTCTACTCCGAAAGTCTTCAGCACCCCTTCATCATAGGCCAACAGGTACCACCGCTGGTTCGACTCTTTCAAGTAATGGGGAAGGACTTTCTTTTCCTCCACCTTATCATCCTGTCTTACCAATATATAGCGGAACGTCACAGGATGCCTGTGCTTAATGGCACTTATCAGCATCGGCAGACATTCGCTCGGCAACGGGCGGTGGTGCTCCGCCAGCACATACGTGCGCAGGTTCGTATCCCCTTCCAGCGCATTGAGCAAGTCGAAGTTCTGAAGAAGCTGCCCGTAACGCTCCGGGATGTTTTCGTCTTCTTCCTTTATATAATACCCTTGTTCTCTTTTAGCATACGCGATGGTAATGCCAAACAAGCTTTGAATATCATCTATGTCACGCTCCAACGTCCGGCCGGATTTTCCCGAATAGCCGCGCATTTCCATCGCTTCAGCGATATAGCGTTTCAACTCTCTGGCAGGTATATAACGTTTCTTTCCTTTCAGCTTGTTGATAATGACCAACAAACGCTGCAATCCTTCCGTTCGGCTTCCCATACACGTTCCTCCTTTTGTTTGAGGCAAAGATAAGGAAGCAGAACGACAAAACATGTCGTTTGCGCAAAAATCTTGATATCACATTTCCACCAAATGTTTTCCGCGTTTTGCCGGTATCCACCAAATCTTTAGATAAAAAGAGAGCAAACGACAGGTTTTATCGTTTGCTCAAAAATCTCCCAATTATAATATATACAGACTATTCACGCACCGTGCGCAAGGTCAGCTTGCCGCCCTTCACACCCTTTGCTTTCGCCTCGAAACAGATTTCTCCGGCTTCTTCTTTAGTCTGTACAATAGCGGTCAATGCACCGCTGAAGGCCGGCATCCGGTTTTCGTGGAACAGATAGAGGCAGGTAGGGTCGCCGTTTGCCGAAGCACGATACGTGCCTGCCCCCTTTACCGAGAAATGTACCAGGCGGTTGTCCATCGGACACAGATTGCCATCCTTGTCCACGATGCGCACCGTGATGTAGGCAAGGTCTTTCCCGTCTGCCGCCAGCTCCGTACGGTCTGCCGCCAGCTCAATGTGGTGAGGCTTGCCAGCCGTACGCACTACCTTTTCGTCCGCCGCCTTTCCGGATGCATCGTAAGCCACTACTTTCAGCTCGCCCGGCTCGTATGGCACATCCATCCACATCAGCCGATACCGGCGCTGGAGCCAAAGCGAATCCTTGCCCTGCAGGGCTTGGCTTTCTTCGCGCGTCAGCTTGCGCTGCTTCCCATAGCTCTTGCCGTTCACGAACAGTTCCGCTTCGGGATAACTGGTGTAGACAAATACCGGCGTGTTTTCGCCTTCCCTGCCCTGCCAGTTCCAGTGCGGCAACACGTGCAAGGTAGGTGATTTCCTGTTCCAGATACTCCGATAGAGGTAATAGCGGTCTTTGGGCAGGCTTGCCAGGTCGATAATGCCGAACAACGAGCTATGGCTGGGCCAGGCATCGGTATCGTAAGGCGAAGGTTCGCCCAAGTAATCGAAGCCCGTCCATACGAACTGGCCGATGGTCCACGAATAATCGTCGGCAAGGGCGAAATCCTCATCGGGCACGTTGCTCCACGAACAATGCTCCAAGTCATATCCGCTCGACTGATGGTCTTCGTACTTGGCATCGCCACGCTTCCGTACCGGGAACTTATACACCCCTCTCGAGCTGACCGTAGAGGATGTTTCCGAGCCCAGCACAATGTTTTGAGGCAGGCGGTTATAGGCTTCTACATACCGGTGGGCACGGTAATTGAATCCGGGCACATCCAGCATGGCGGCAAACCCATTGCCCAACACGCTCGACACCTGGTCCATACCGCATGTGACCGGACGCGTAGGGTCTTCGCGGTGGCAGATGTCCTGCAGGAACGAAGCCACCTTATACCCTTCGGGCTTCCACTGGGTAGGCACTTCATTGCCGATGCTCCACATCACCACGCTGGGATGGTTGCGGTAATGGCGCAACATGTTCACCATGTCTTTCTCCGCCCATTCGCCGAAGAAGTGGTGATAACCGTTCTCGCACTTGGCGATATCCCATTCGTCGAACGGCTCCAGCATCATCATAAAGCCCATCTCGTCGCACAGTTCCACCAGTTCGGGAGCCGGCATGTTGTGGGCGGTACGTATCGCGTCGCAACCCATGTCCTTCAACATCGTCAGCTGGCGGCGCAGGGCAGCCACATTCACGGCAGCCCCCAGCGGACCGAGGTCGTGATGGTTGCACACCCCCTGGAACTTGCGGTGCTTCCCGTTCAGGAAGAAACCCTTGTCGGGCACAATCTCCAGGCTGCGGATGCCGAAACGGGTCGTGTATTCGTCCACCTGCCGGTTATCCACGTAAATCTTAGATACCACCTTATACAAGAAAGGCGTTTCGGGCGACCACAACTTCGGGGCATCTACCAGAAAGTTCTGCTCAAAGGGCATTCCGTGATTGATTTTGCGCGTATTGTCTTTCACCGCTACCACCTTCCCTTCGGGTGAGAGAATCTCCGTCACGATGCGGATATCCTTATCCCCTGCATGGGCAACGGTGGTAAGCAGCTTCACCGAGGCATAGCTGGCTTCCACATGAGGCGTAGTAAGCTGCGTCCCCCATACAGGCACATGCACCTTTTCTGTAGTCACCAGCCGCACGTTCCGGTAAAGCCCTGCCCCCGGATACCAGCGCGAAGACTGCGGGCGGTTTTCCAAACGTACTGCCAGCGTATTCTTCCGCCCGTCCGTATAGATATAAGGTGTCACGTCAATGTGGAACGAATTATACCCCAGCGGCCAGAAGCCCACTTCTTTTCCGTTCACGTAAACCCGCGCCTCGCTCATGGCACCATCGAACACCAGGGAAGCCTCTTTGCCCGCAGGCACTTCGAAGGTGGTGCGATACCAGCCTACACCTACGTAGGGAAGTCCTCCGGTACGTCCGGTCTTCACCGAAGCCTGCGTCTCGAAGTTCTGCTTAACCGCCACGTTCTGCAGATCATGGCTCCGGTCGAACGGACCATAGATAGCCCAGTCATGCGGCACGGTCACGGTTTCCCATTGCGTATCGTCAAACGTCTCTTGCACAGCCTCAGGCGCATCACCTTTCGTGAATTTCCAGTTCTTCTCTAACAATGTCTCTTGCCTTTGCGCTCCTACAAAGAGCGAACAGAAACTAAGCAAACACAAAAGTACTTTCTTTTTCATGGCAATAATTTCTTGGTTTTACTGGCAAAAGTAATGATTCTCCTGATATATCGACCGTCCAAGAGAGGAAATTATACATTTTCGAAACGTAAAATCCGTTCAGACTTCCCATACCAGTATCCGGCTTTTCCCGCTACCGGAAGAAAGAACGGTCGGCGATGCACCTATATGCGCATGCCGATGCATATAGTTCCGGACACAAACGCAGGTATATGCATCACGCTCTCATCCGGCTTCAATTCCCCATTCGCTACGCCTGCCCGTGCAAGGTTTACCATACGGATAAAGAAATTCTGGCTCTGCCGTTCTTCATTCTTCATTTTAAATTCGTACATTTGCAGGAAATATAAACCTTTAAAATCTCGAATTATGAATTTCCCTACGAATGTAAAGTACACGAACGAACACGAATGGATTCGCCTGGAAGGTGAAGAAGCCTATGTAGGCATTACCGATTACGCACAAGACCAATTGGGTGACATCGTCTTTGTGGACATCACCACCGAAGGCGAGACGCTGGACAAAGGCGAAGTGTTCGGCACCATAGAGGTAGTGAAAACCGTTTCCGACCTTTTCCTCCCAATAGGCGGAGAGGTGCTGGAAGTAAACCCGGAACTGGAAGAGCATCCGGAACTGGTGAACCAAGACCCGTACGGCAAAGGCTGGCTGGTACGCATCAAACCGACTGATGCATCAGAACTAGACGAACTGCTGGATGCAGAAGCATACAAGCAACTGATTAATGAATAATTTAATAAAGGAGTTAAGGAGTTAAAGGAGTTATCACTCCGCTGCGCTCCGTTAGGAGTTAAAGCCAATAGTCAGGTTGATGAAAACGAACCTCTTTAACTTCTTAACTCCTTAACTTCTTAACTCCTCAAAAAACAAACGACATGAAACCGATTGTAAGTATCATCATGGGAAGCACTTCCGACCTTCCCGTTATGGAAAAGGCTGCGGCTTTCCTCAACGACATGCAAGTGCCGTTCGAAATGAACGCCCTTTCCGCCCACCGCACTCCCGCCGAAGTGGAGAAGTTTGCCAAAGAAGCCGCAGGCAGGGGCCTGAAAGTCATTATTGCCGGAGCCGGCATGGCGGCTGCATTGCCGGGTGTCATTGCCGCCAATACCACACTGCCCGTCATCGGCATCCCTATCAAAGGTTCCGTCCTGGACGGTGTAGATGCCTTGTATTCCATCCTTCAGATGCCTCCGGGCATCCCCGTGGCTACGGTAGCCATCAACGGGGCGATGAATGCCGCCATCCTTGCCGTGCAGATGCTCGCCCTGTCTGACGAGGCGTTGGCACAGAAGTTTGCCGCATACAAGGAAGGCTTGAAAAACAAAATCGTCAAAGCCAACCAAGACCTGAAAGAGGTGAAATACGAGTACAAAGTAGATTGATTTTTTAGGTAACTAGGTGACAAGGTACTAGGTGACTAGGTTTCAGATACCATCGACTGGTGCCAACAAAGGTATTCAGAACCTTGTCACCTTGTCAACTGGTACCTTGTCAACTAAAAAAAACATGGATTATTTCAATTATTCACGCCGCCAGGCAAGCGAAGTATATGTAGGCGGCACACCTATGGGAGGCACTAACCCCATCCGGGTGCAAAGCATGACCAACACGCCTACCACCGATACCGAAGCCTGTGTAGAACAAGCCATCCGCATCATTGAAGCTGGAGGCGAATATGTGCGCCTCACCACCCAAGGCACACGTGAGGCCGAGAACCTGAAGAACATCAACATCGGCTTGCGCTCGAAAGGCTACGGCACACCGCTGATTGCTGACGTCCACTTCAATCCGAAAGTGGCGGAAGTGGCAGCACTTTATGCCGAAGGGGTACGCATTAACCCGGGCAACTATACCGATGCCGCACGTACCTTCAAGAAGCTGGAGTATACGGATGAAGAATACGCCAAAGAGATACAAAAGATACGCGAACGGCTGGTCCCTTTCCTGGACATCTGCAAGGAAAACCATACCGCCATACGCATCGGGGTAAACCACGGCTCGTTGTCCGACCGCATCATGTCGCGCTACGGCGATACACCGGCAGGCATGGTGGAATCGTGCATGGAGTTCCTGCGCATCTGCGTGGAAGAACAATTCACGGACGTGGTCATTTCCATCAAGGCATCGAATACCGTCATTATGGTGAAAACGGTCCGCTTGCTGGTGGCGCAAATGGAAAAAGAAGGCATGGCATTCCCGCTTCATTTAGGCGTGACAGAAGCGGGTGACGGGGAAGACGGGCGCATCAAGTCGGCATTGGGCATCGGAGCCCTGCTATGCGACGGACTGGGCGACACCATCCGTGTCTCACTTACAGAAGCTCCTGAAGCCGAAATACCCGTTGCACGCAAATTGGTGGACTACGTCGCCAAGCGGAACGGCCATATCTACATACCCGGGATGGAAGCGGAAGGCTTTTGCTACACCGACCCTGCGCGCCGTGCTACTACACCCGTGGGAAACATCGGAGGAGAACAAGTGCCCGTAGTCATTTCGGCACGCCTCAACGGGAATATGGAGACAAGCGGACAATTCCGTCCGGACTATATCTATTGCGGGCAGACCTTGCCCGAAGAACGCCAGCCGGGCATCGGCTACATCGTAGACGCTAACCGCTGGGACGGAAGCGAAGGCACGTATCCGGCATTCAGCCACAAACAACTGATTGAGCTTCATTTCAGCCAGGCAGAACGGAAATTCCTTTTCCTTACCTATCTGACGTTGGACGAAGAAGCAATCGCCTGCCTGCGCCGCCATCCGGAAACCGTCATCATCGCACAGAGCAACCATGTGAACCGCTTGGGCGAGTTCCGCGGCTTAGCCCACCAACTGATGGCATTAGGGCTGAAAAACCCATTGGTGTTCTTCCAGTACTATAAGGAAACCTGTCTGGAAGATTTCCAGTTGAAAGCCGCTACGGATATGGGCGCTTTACTCATCGACGGGTTCTGCGACGGCATCTTGCTTTATAACGACGGTGATGCTATCTCCGACTTGAAATCAGACGAAACTGCATTCGACATCCTGCAAGCCGGACGCCTGCGTACTTCGAAAACCGAATACATCTCCTGCCCGGGATGCGGACGTACGCTCTACGACCTCGAAGCAACCATCGCCCGCATCAAGGCCGCGACCTCGCACCTGAAAGGCTTGAAGATAGGCATCATGGGCTGCATCGTAAACGGTCCGGGCGAAATGGCGGATGCCGACTATGGCTATGTAGGTGCCGGACGAGGCAAAATCAGCCTTTATAAGAAAAAAGAATGTATCGAGAAGAATATCCCCGAAGAGCAGGCGGTGGAGAAACTGCTGGAACTGATTAGCAGGAATGAAGAATGAAAAATGAAGAATGAGAAATGAAGAATGAAGAATGAAGAATGAAGAATGAAGAATGAAGAATTTCCATGCGGGCGAAGCGATTCTTCATTCATCATTCTTCATTCTTCATTTAATAATTGACTACAGGCCATCCGTCAGATGTCCATGTCATTTCGCGTATAAACAATTTCGGGACTCCATCTTCTGCAATCGAATAAGCATGGCATAAGAAATAATCTTTTCCGTCCAGATGATAAGCTGCGTTATGTCCGATACCGGCATACGCTTCGTTTCCTTCTATCACCAGCGTTCCGCCTCCTTTTGCCATCGGTTTCCCTTCTTTGTCGGCATAGGGTCCGACAACCGACTTCGAGCGTCCTACCACGACTTTATAATTACTATCTTTCCCCCGGCAACAATAATCAAATGAAACGAAAAGATAGTAATAGTCTCCGTGTTTCATAATGAACGGAGCTTCTACAGCTCCATCACCCGGATCTTTATCATCCAGCCCGAACGAACGCGGACGGCTGCAAAGCGAATGCCATTCTTCAGGCTGTGCCACCTGCATCAGGTCATCGGTCAACTTTACCATCTTGATTCCGTCCCAAAACGAACCGAAACTCATCCACGGTGTACCGTTCTCATCAATGATGATATTAGGGTCGATAGCATTCCACATATCCCGGTTGGGTACCGACTGGATTATTTTTCCGTGGTCGGTCCACTTAAAATCCGGGTCGGCAGGGTCGAGGGTGGGATTCGTCGCGTGTCCGATAACCGAGGTGTTTTTTGCAAAAGCCGAACAAGAATAAAACAGATGGTACTGCCCGTTATGGTAAATGATATCGGGTGCCCATGTATGTCCCTTATACCCCTTTACAGCTTCCACCGCCCATTGAGGAGCTTCGGCAAACACGGGTTTCTCAAACTTCCATGTCTTCAAATCCTTAGAAGACATGACAGACACTCCTTCACCCGTAGCGAACAAATAATAAGTATCACCTTGCTTCGCCATTACCGGGTCGTGCACCAACGGACTGTCGGTAGTCTGTGGCTGTTGGGCGAAGCTCCCCCATCCTATACCTAAGAACATGGTCAATAAAACAACTTTCTTCATACGCTTGTAGTTTTTTATCTAAATAAAAATTATACTCACTGCTTGTCAGCATATTGCAAAATTGCAAAAACAAACACAAAACGAGGTGGACAAACGCCCCTTTCAGGTGGAGAGCTTCCCCAATCAATCCTCCATCAGGCTACTCGGCGTAACATTGAAATGTTTCGTGAAACAGCGGGTAAAATATTTCGGGTCATTAAAACCTACGGCATAAGCTATCTCTGAAATATTCATCGTACGGTTCACTTTATTTTTCAACAGCAGTTCACGCGCCAGGTTCAGACGGTAATTCCGTATGAATTGTCCTGCAGACTGGCCGGTCAGGCACTGCATCTTCTTATTCAGCAAACTTTTACTGATGCCCATCTCATTGATGAAATCCCCTACCTCAAAGTCCGGATTCTTGTAATTCTCTTTCACTACCCGTATGGCTCTCTCCAGGAATTTCTTGTCGCCCGAATTTTCTTCTGCCAGTTCCAGCGAATCGGCATTCATGTCAATAGAAAAACGCTGCTGGAAACGGCGGCGGTTCTCTAAAATGCTGGCAATGCGAGCCAACAACATATTCTCATCGAAAGGCTTCAGTAGATAAGCATCTACTCCCATCTTATAACTGTCCAGCCGGGCTTCGTCCGAAGTCTTGGCGGTCAGCATCAGGAAAGGTATGTGGGAAATGGAAAAATCGCTCCGCACGCGATGCAACAGTTCCACACCATCCATCACCGGCATCATCAGGTCGCTGATAATAAAGTCCACCGAATACGTTTTCAGCATCCGGAGAGCCTCTTCCCCATCAGCAGCCTCTACCACATTATAATACTCGCGCAAGATAGAGCGGGTATAATCGCGCATGTCCTTGTTGTCTTCTACCACCAGCATCGTCAGCCGGCTGTTACGCATCAGTTCGGAATGTATCTCTTCGGTTTCTGCCACTGCCGGCCGGGGCTGCTCTCCACGCACCACAGGCAGCAAGACACGGAAGGTAGAACCACCCGACGGCCTGTTCTTCGCTCCTATCTCGCCCGAAAGCAACAAGACCAGCTTCCGGCACAAATACAACCCGATGCCCGTTCCGCTCTGCCCGCTCACCGATACCTGATATTGGTTATCCGCCTGATAAAAACGGTTGAAAATACGGTCGATGTCTTCCTGGGGGATTCCTTTCCCTGTATCGCTTACGCTAATAAACAACTTCTCGCCGTTTTCTGACATCAGCGAAGCTATATAAACAGACACCTGCCCGCCTTTAGGGGTAAACTTGAGGGCGTTGCTTATCAGGTTGGTCAGAATCTTACGCAAGATATCTTCGGCAAACATCATAAACGGATTGTGCAGACGGACATAGCAACGCAAATCGATGCCACGTGCCTGCGCATATACCGTAAACGAAGGCATGAATTCTTCTACAAAGCTACGGATATTACCGTAATTGGAAACAATCTTCACCCGTCCTTCTTCCACCTTCCGGAAATCCAACAACTGATTGATAAGCGACAACAGGTACTTCGAGTTGCGTTCCACCAGATGAAGCTGTTCGATAACCTGAGGATTATAACTCAACTTCAAAGCCCGTTCGATAGGACCGATGATCAACGTAAGCGGAGTACGGAATTCATGCGTAATATTAGTAAAGAAAGCCAGCTTGTCAACAGTAAGTTCTTCCACCTTCCGTGACATTTCCAGAATCTTGTTCTTCTGGCTGGTAATCTTCTCGTTCGATTCTTTCAACAACTTATTCTGATGTGAAAGTTCCTCCGTCTGGTCGGACAAAAGCTTTTTCTGTTCTTCCAGTTTCCGGGTACGCTCTTCTACCAACGTATGAAGCAATTTCTGCTGATGTTTTAATGAGCGGAACCGCCCATACACCAACATCAGCAAGACCAGCCCGACAAGCAACTGAAACCAAAAAGTCTTGTAAAAATAAGGCGTAACCTCAATCATCAAAGTCTGCGTAGGCGAAACATAGTTTTTTCCATCCGAAGCATAACGCAATTCGAACACATACTTTCCCGGACGCAGGCTGGTATAGGATACGGTATGCTGATTGGCAGGAACCTCTATCCACTTGTCATCAAATCCTTCCAACCGGTAAGCATAACATGCCAAGGCAGAAGGATTATAATCCAAGGATGCAAAATGCACCGTCAGTTGCTTGTCACGTTCATGAATATTCACCCGATTATCCGCAAATGCCACGTCACGGTCAAAACTAAACAGTCCGGTAAATGTCAATGGAAATCCTTTATCCGATTCTACACGGGGGATAAAACGGATTTCCGAAAAACCGTTCGTACTGCCGACATACACTTCACCGTTTTTCGAGCCGCCGATGGCATTCCAATAAAACTGGTTGCTGAGCAAGCCGTCGTGTTTCGTATAATTTTGAAACGTATTATCTTTGGGATTGAAACGTGACAAGCCATTATTGGTAGTCAGCCAGACATATCCGTCCTTGCCTTCCCACACGCCTATCACATTATCGTTTATCAAACCATCTTTCGCAGTAAAAGCCTTGAAACGGCAATTGCCGACTTTCCCTTTCGCCCGATAAAAGCCATTCCCATTTGTACCAATCCATACACCCCCATCTTTCGCGGGACAAACCGATGTTATCCGCTCTGCCATCCGCTCGGAAGGATTATCCAGCTTATGGCCATACAAGGCATATTCCAAAGAGTCCTTCCCATACGTGTGCAAATCAATCTGATACAACCCAGAGCTGACCCCTATCCATAAAATGCCATCGGATGTGATGCATCCTCCCAACGACCCATAAACACTTCCCCGGCGCTTGCCGTGGAAAGGATCAAACACTTTCCCCGTAGCTGGATGATAGGCCAATATATCCCGGTTCGTGCCAATCCATAACAAGTCATTCAACGAATCGTAAAGCAGCACACTGACAAAAGCCTGGAAAAGTTCAGGAATTTCGGAAGACAAAACCGGATGAAAAGTCTTGTCGGACAAATTATTTCCACTCACCCAGCCAAAACCTCCGCCCCACGTTCCTACATAAATGCGACCTTTCCCGTCAGACGCCAGCGCACTGACCGAATTATGGCTCAAACGTGAGGGCGATTCTGCTGTATAATGTTCGAAATGCTGTTTCCCTGCACGGCGAAGATTAAGCCCAGCCTCAACCGTTCCTATCCATAACGACCCGTTTTCATCTTCCAGGATAGCATTAACCAGATTCCCCGAAAGGCTGCCTGCATCTTCTTGTGAATGCAAGTCGTTCTGTATCTGCAAACGCGAAATGAACATCTTGTTCAATCCTCCCACCTCTGTACCTATCCAAAGCAAATTTTCATCGGCAAGCAGGCAATTGATGAAATTACAATTCAATCCGGATGCACCGTCTGCCTGTTCCGATTGAAGGATGCGGGTAAAATTGTCGCTTACGGCATTATACAGATTCAACCCCTTCAAGGTACCGACTACCAATACCCCATCGGGAGTCAGGTTGATATCCGTCACATAACTCTGCGACAACGAAAACGGGTCACGCTCATTATAATAATAAGCCCTTGATATTTCTGTCCGTACGTTATAACGAAACAATCCTTTATTGGTTCCAATCCATAAGTCATTCTGCCAAGGGAAGATGCACTGCATGACGGTATTTGCCGGAATAAATGCATCAGACGAAAATACCGGCACCGGTTTTTGAGGAGTTGACACACTTTCTTTTATCAATGACAATGTGCCCAGATAATCAAACCAAATATATCCATCCGCCTCACAGAAAGCCAAGCTACGATTATACAAATAAAGATCGCATATCCGTGTAATATACTCCACTTTACCGTCTGAAGAAAACGCGATTTTATACAAAGCATCATCTGCACCCACCCACACATTGCCAGAAGAAGAACAATAGACAAAAGAGGCGGAATGAAAAGCAGCCGATGCAAATTTTCCACCCAGCTCCTGGCCACCTATCAAACGCAGACTATTTACATCCAGAATATCCAAGCCTTGCTCTCCCGCCATCCAGATCCGTCCGAAATGGTCCTCACAGAACTTCACGATGAAATTATTCTTCAGCCGTGTCTCTCCTGAAAAAGCATTGAATGTAATAAAATCGTACCCGTCATAACGCGTCACACCATCTCCCCCTGTAGAGACCCATAAAAAGCCACGGCTGTCTTTCATCAAATCCTCCACGTAATTCTTGGGCAACCCATCATCCATTGTCAGATGGGTAAACAAATAATTGCCTCCCCTATTCTGCGGAAAGGCAGGAAGTATATGCAGCAACACGCATATCCACACAAGCAATGAACAGTATCGTATTTTCATCAGTATCTGTCTCTAATAGTTAACGACAAGTATTCCGGAGCATCCACTCCGGTGTTCCCCGTCTATCTTCACCAACAAATATACGAACTTTCTTTTACCGGCAGAACACTTCATCCGAAGAAAGCAGCTGCAGGAAACAAATATCCACCCAAAACGGCTAAATATCCACCCCTCTCCCCGAATCTGCCTGCCCGATACCTGGAAATCCCCTGTCACAGACACACCGGTAGAGCTACCTGCAGGCATGATGCATGCCTGCAGAAAATGCATATATACTTCGATTGCACAAGCGGAAATGCCTCAAAAGCCCATTCCAAATCAGCACACGATAAATTCAAAAACAGTTTCTTCTATGTTGTAATCCAAATATCCAGAGAATTTTTTTATTTTAT
>ERZ827181.1780-NODE-1780-length-21630-cov-15.756338_pt1 | contig 21630 bp, 18 predicted proteins | sample MGYA00519778_ERZ827181 | MGnify/ENA primary metagenome ERZ827181 (study PRJEB31778, sample SAMEA3449273) | human gut metagenome | biome: human gut; feature: human-associated habitat; material: faeces | place: United Kingdom | collected 2010/2012 ...
GTCCTGAGAATCTTATAGCCCTTTATTAACACATCGGGCATTGTAGAACATTTTTTATTCTCTTTGCCCTCTTTTTTCCACCATTCCACAATCTTTGACGTAGAACGTAAAAATTGGCAAAATCTGTCGCCGGTTTTCAAACCTTGCAGCGAATGGGTCAAGTTTTTGGGTGGATTCTAAGATGCTATCCAAAATCAAAAGAGTTATGTTCAATTTTGCAGATTCACCTTTTTTCGACCGCCGCTTATAAAAACTTGAAAAGCCCCTATTCGTTTTTGTATCATTATATCAAATAAAATCCCTATGAAAAATATTGACGCACAAAGTTTGGAGAACGCCAAAAGGCTCTTTGAGTCGGGCGAAATAGACAAGTGCGAAATCGGCACGACAAAGGGGCTGCAACAGATTCACACGAACTTTTCGGTGGGTTTTACGACTTTGCGGGTCAAATCAGAACCAAAAATATTTTAAAGGGAACGTTTAGGTTCGCCAATGCGCTGTATTTAAAAGAGGCTATTGCAAAAATAGAACAAATGCCAGAAGCCACCTACGAAGACATAATTGCAAAATATGTTGAAATGAATATCGCCCACCCTTTTATGGAGGGCAACGGGCGTTCAATGCGCATCTGGCTTGATATGATGCTAAAACGCGCCCTTGCGAAAGTTGTCGTTTGGCAGCGCGTAGACAAAGAGCAATATTTGCAGGCAATGGAGCGCAGCCCGATAAACGACTTGGAATTGCGCTTTTTGCTCTTCCCGAATTTGACAGTCGAAACCGCCAACCACCAAATAATCTTCAAAGGGCTTGAGCAATCCTACTACTACGAAGTCTACGAAAAGCCGAAGGAATAATGCGCGCATCGGCATTTTTAGGTGGTGCAAATTCACCTCATCCTTTTTCGCTTCAAAAAGCGTGTAAGCGTAGAGCGGTGAACTTGTAGCCGCTTGGCGATTGCCCCAACTGCCATATTTTCGCGCAGCATTTCGTTGATATATTCTTTTTGAGGTGTCAGTTTTAGAGTATTATTGTTTTTCCCCTTGGGGCGACCTAATTTTATGCCTTCGGCTTTCTTCCGAGCGAGAGCTTCTCGCGTTCTTGCCGAAATCAACGTTCTTTCCACCTCGGCGGACAGGCCGAAGGCGAATGCAAGCACTTTTGAATTTATATTGTCGCCCAATTCGTAGTTTTCTTTTACGGTTATCAGTTTTGCCTCCACCCGCATTAGCGTATTTAAAATTCCCATAATTTCCATTAAACTTCTGCCTAAGCGCGATAATTCCGACACAATTAGAGTGTCGCCACGTTTTATCCGTTTTAATAGTTTGCCGAGTTTTCGCTCTTGAAGGCTTACCCGAGAGCTTATTGTTTCCTCAATCCAACGTTCCACGGCAAAATTCTTTTTGCGGCAAAAAGTTTCTATTTCGTAGTGTTGATTTTCTACCGACTGTTTGTCGGTACTTACTCTAATATATGCATATATCATAATTTATTATTTGTTGATTGCTATTGAAAAAAATAGTTGACGAAAAGTTGCCCCGAAAGTAGCTTTTAAATGTTCGTTTTTTTGCTACATTGGTTGTTTTGCCTGTCTGTTTGCATATTGTTTATCCGCCAAAAAATTTTTCGAAGTAGTTTTGTATTAATACGCTTCATTTCAATAAGATAGGCTACGTCTGCGCGTTTTGTTGTATGGATTGGTAATTTTGCATTATCCAATCTTGAGCCTTCTCAAAAAAACGAAGGATATTTTGCGCCATACTCGCGTTTGTCATTTGGGGCGTTTACTTTTGCTATCCGTTTACTGGGGCGCAAAATGAAGATGTTTGACAACATAAACACCTTCGTTAAGGACGACCTTAAAGCCGAAATCCGCGAAAACAGCAGGTTGTCTATCGCGGCCGCCTGTTTTTCGATATACGCCTATCAGGAGTTGAAAATGCAGCTCGACGGCATCTCCGAACTGCGATTTATCTTCACATCGCCCACGTTTACCACTGAAAAGGCGTCGAAAGCCAAGCGCGAATTCTTCATTCCCCGCGCCGACCGCGAAAAGTCGCTTTACGGAACGGAATTCGAGTTAAAGCTGCGCAACGAGCTAACCCAAAAGGCAATCGCGCAAGAGTGCGCCGAATGGATTCGCCAAAAAGTGAAGTTTCGCTCGAATATCACAAACGAGCAAATCGGCGGATTCTTGAATATCGAGTCGCCGCAGCCGTTCACCTACCTGCCGCTAAACGGTTTTACCACGGTTGATATCGGTTGCGAACGCGGCAACAACGCTTTCAATTTCGTCCACAGATTTGAAGCCCCGCTTACACAAACCTACATTCAAACATTCAATTCCATTTGGAACGACAAAACAAAGCTCCAAGACGTAACCGACATCGTCATAGAAAACATTTCGGCGGTCTATCGTGAAAACCCGCCCGAATTCATCTACTTTATAACGCTCTACAACATTTTCAGCGAATTTTTGGAGGACATCTCCGAAGACGAACTGCCCAACGAGGCGCTCGGCTTTAAGGAAAGCGTTGTCTGGAAAAAGCTTTACGACTTCCAGAAAGACGCCGCCCTTGCCATCATCAACAAGCTTGAACGCTACAACGGATGCATTCTTGCCGACAGCGTGGGGCTAGGCAAAACGTTTACGGCGTTGGCGGTTGTAAAATACTACGAAAACCGCAACAAAAGCGTGCTTGTGCTTTGCCCCAAAAAGCTCGAAAGCAACTGGCACACCTTTAAGGAAAACTACAAAAACAACCCCCTGCGCGAAGACAGGCTTCGCTACGATGTGCTCTTTCATACCGACCTTTCGCGAACAAGCGGAAAGTCGAACGGGCTTGACTTGGCGCGGCTCAACTGGGGCGCATACGACCTTGTCGTTATAGACGAATCGCACAATTTCCGTAGCGGCGGGCAAATTTACGGCGACGACGAAAAGCGCGAAAACCGCTACCTGCAACTTTTGAACAAAGTTATCCGTGACGGCGTAAAGACGAAAGTGCTTATGCTTTCGGCAACGCCCGTAAACAACCGCTTTGGCGATTTGCGCAATCAGCTTGCCCTTGCCTACGAGGGCGATTCATCCAATATCGACGGCAAGCTCAACACAAAGCGCGGCATAGACGAAATCTTCCGCCGAGCCCAAGGCGCATTCAACGCGTGGAGCAAACAGCCGCTCAAAAAACGCACAACCGCCGACCTTCTCGACCGCTTGGATTTCGACTTCTTCGAGCTTCTCGACAGCGTTACAATAGCGCGTTCGCGCAAGCATATAGAAAAGAATTACAACACAGCCGCAATCGGCAAGTTCCCGACGCGCCTGAAACCGATATCGCTTAACCCCTGCATTACAACGCTAAAACGCGCAATCAACTACACGGAAATTTTCGAGCAACTGCAATGCCTTACGCTCAGCGTGTATTTGCCGTCCAACTTCGTCTTCCCGAGTGCGCTGGCAAAATACGACGACCAATATTCAAGCGACGTCAGCACAAACGTGCGCTTCACCCAGCGCGACCGCGAAAAAGGAATCCACCGCCTTACGGGAATCGGGCTTTTGAAGCGTCTTGAAAGCTCGGTTTATTCGTTCCGTCTCACGCTTGAGCGCATAAAAGCATTCAACGAAAAGACAATTCGCATAATCGACCGCTTTGAAAAATCGGCGTCGGCTGACTTGTTCGAAATGGAAGAGCTTAAAACTCAGGCAGAGCTCGACGCAGACGACGGCGACAGCGACCTTTTCACCGTAGGGCGCAAAGTGAAATATGAGCTTGCCGACATCGACTGCACCTCTTGGCGCAAAGAACTTGAAAGCGACGTCGAGAACATCGACCTCCTCCTTGCGATGATAAACGACATCACGCCCGAGCACGACAACAAGCTGAATACGCTTCTTGCGCAGATTGACGAAAAAATCGCCCACCCAATAAATGCCGGCAACCGCAAAATCATAATCTTTACCGCCTTTGCCGATACCGCAAACTACCTTTACGACCACGTTTCAAAATACGCCCTCGAAAAATACAGAATGCACACCGCCATTGTTACGGGCGAAGTTGCGGGGCGTTCGAACGTGCCTAAAATGAAGACCGATTTGAACACGGTTCTCACCTGTTTTTCGCCCATATCGAAAGAAAAGTCGCTGCTTTCGCCCGACGACAATTTCAATATCGACATTCTAATTGCAACCGACTGCATCTCGGAAGGGCAAAATCTGCAAGATTGTGATTATCTCGTAAATTACGACATTCATTGGAATCCCGTCAGAATCATCCAGCGCTTCGGGCGCATAGACCGTATCGGCAGCCATAACGACAAAATCCAGCTCGTAAATTTCTGGCCCGATATGGAGCTTGACGATTACATAAATCTGAAAAACCGCGTCGAGACCCGTATGCGCATTACCGTTATGACCGCAACGGGCGTCGGCTCCGACAACATAATTGACGGCGGCGACGAAGACCTTGAATACCGCAAAAAGCAGCTCGAGCGCCTGCGCGACGAAGTCATAGACATCGAGGAAATGAATTCGGGCGTGTCCATTATGGACTTGGGGCTTAACGAATTTCGTCTCGACCTGCTCGACTATATCAAAAAACACGGCGACCCGAACAATATTCCGTCGGGGCTTTGCGCCGTTGTGCCCGCGTCTGCCGACAACCCCGCAGGTCTTGTGTTCGTGCTACGCAATGTTAACGAAAGCGTCAATATAGACAGGCAAAACCGCCTGCATCCGTTCTATATGGTTTACATCACAAGCGGCGGCGATGTTCACCTAAACCACCTTCAACCAAAAGAATTGCTCGACGCCATGCGCGTGCTTTGCAAGGGCAAAACAGAACCCATTCCAGCCCTCTGCAAAGCCTTTAATCGCGAAACCGCCGACGGCAGGAAAATGGGCAAATACTCAAAACTTTTGGGCGACGCCATAAAATCCATCATATCCGTAAAGGAGGAAAGCGACTTCGACAGCCTTTTCTCGGCGGGCGGCACATCCGCGCTTGAAAACGATATCAAGGGCTTGGACGACTTCGAGCTTGTGTGCTTCCTTGTTGTAAAGGAGGCGAAATGACGGATTTCCCCCAGTCAACATTCGTCGGCAAAACTTTTTCCGAATCGAAGTTTTTCAGAAAACTTGCGCTTTCCAAAAAGACACTGCCCTTCGGCAATATCGAAAAAATCGTCTGGCGCAACAAGCTTTCCGCCAGGACGCTCAACGTTCAGGACGGCGCGCGCGTTAAGGAAATTCAAGTTTTCCACGTCATATTGCGGGAGGATAAACCCGTAGACGGAATTTTGCGGGCAATAGACAACGCCGTTGCCTACCAAATTTTGTTTCTCGTTCAGCTTGGCGAAAAATTCCAAGCGTGGATTGGCTATAAAGAAGCCGACTTAAACGGCGTTAGCCTTACCGTAAAAACCTACTACAAGACGGATTGGACTGACCTTGAAAGCCTGCCCATTGCCGTTTGCGGGCTTACGCTCGACGACGTTTACGCGAATTTTATCTCGCAAATAAACGAAAACGTCAAAGCCGCGCCCGAAACCGATTTGCGCACGCGCGTAAACACCGCCGACGATATCGCCAAACTCGAACGCGAAATAGAGAAACTAAAATCGCGCCTGCGCAAGGAACCGCAGTTCAACAAACAAATTAGGCTGAATGCGGAAATCAAAACTTTAAAAACAAAAATAGAAGAAATTAAAAATGGATAAATTTACTTTCAAAACTGCCGACGGCGTAGACGTTAACCTTGAAAAACTTTCGCAGGCTTTCCCCGAAGTTATTACCGAAACTGTGGGCGAAGACGGCAAAATTAAACGCGTTGCCGACTTTGAAAAACTTAAAATGCTTTTGGGCGATTCCGCCGCAGAACGCCCACAAGAGTTCTACGAATTTACTTGGCCCGGCAAGAACGATGCCATTTTTGAAGCCGCCAAGGCTACCACCAAAACCTTGCGCCCTTGCCCCGAAGAAAGCAAGAATTGGGACACCACCCAAAACCTTTATATAGAGGGCGACAACCTTGAAGCCTTAAAGATTTTGCAGGAAGCATATCTTGGCAAAGTCAAAATGATTTACATAGACCCGCCCTACAACACGGGCAAAGACTTTGTTTACCGCGACAACTTCCACAAATCCGCCGAAGAAGGCAAAGCCGACGAAACTGTCCGCGACGAAGAGACCGACAACAACCTTTTCCAAAACACCGAATCTAACGGACGCTTTCATTCCGACTGGTGCTCCATGATTTATCCGCGCTTAAAACTCGCCCGCGACCTCCTGCGCGACGACGGCGTTATTTTCATTTCCATAGACGACAACGAAGTCCACAACCTCCGCAAAATCTGCGACGAGATTTTCGGGGAAAGTAATTTCATAACATCTATTCCATGGCAATCAAGAGCATCTATTCAGAATGACACAGATTTTAGTGTTAATCATGAATATATATGTGTTTATGCAAAAAAAAGACGTTTAGAAAATCGAAGATTAAAAGAAACAAATTATTCTGAATGGCATAAAAAAGATAGTTTTGTATGTCGTCCATTGCCGTTAGATAAATCTAAATTTGATAATCCTGATAATGACATTAGAGGATTATGGAAAGCGGATCCTTTTGATGCCCCAAACGTAAGGCCAAATCTGACATATCCAATAACCAATCCAAATACCGCTGAACAATACTTGCCTCCCCATGGAAGATGTTGGAGAACAGATAAAAATCAATTTTTAAGTTTACTTGATGATAACAGAATTTTATTTGGAAAAGATGGGAGAAGCAGACCACAATTAAAAGTATTCTATGATGACAAAAAGGAATATGGATCGATTGATAATTCTTGGTTTTCCTCTGATAGAATTGGAACAACGACAAGCGGGACAAAAGAGTTATTAATACTGTTCAATGGAAATAAATGTTTCGATACTCCGAAACCTGTTTTAATGCTATTAAAACTGCTTTATTTGGGAAACACAAAAGATAATGATATCATCCTCGATTTCTTCTCAGGTTCGGCAACGACGGCACACGCTTGTATGCAGTTGAATGCCGAAGACGGCGGTAACAGAAAATTTATAATGGTTCAACTCCCCGAAGTCTGTGCGCCAGATTCCGAAGCGGCAAAGGCGGGCTACAAAAACATCTGCGAAATCGGCAAAGAACGTATACGCCGCGCAGGCGAGAAAATCAAAGCCGAACACGCCACAACCGCTCCCGATTTAGACATAGGATTCCGCGTGTTGAAAATCGACGAAAGCATTATGAAAGACGTTTTCTATTCACCCAACGAAACTTCGCAAGACCTGTTAAGCACGCTTGAAAGCAACATAAAAGAAGACCGCACCGACCTTGATTTGCTCTTTGCCTGCCTCGTAGACTGGGGCGTAGAACTTTCAATGCCGTTAAGAACTGAATCAATAGATGGCGTAGAAATCCACACAATGAGCGACGGCGACACCCCCGCGCTGATAGCCTGTTTTGCGCAAAATATCCCCGAAACGGTAGTCCGCAAAATAGCAGCCCGCCACCCCCTCCGCGCCGTCTTCCGCGATTCCTCTTTCGCCGACAGCCCCGCAAAAATCAACCTAACCGAAATCTTCAAAACATACTCGCCTGAAACAGATGTTAAGGTGTTATAAAATGGAAAACAGTTTATACATTTGCATAGGAACTATAATTGGTACAATGATTGGATCTATAATATCATTTTTAACTACATTATTTATTAATCATTCAAAAAACAGAAGAGAAGATAATCTCTATCTTAGGGAAAAACGTGAACACTTGTATTTAGAGGCAATAGATTGTCTCTATCTTATGTGTAAAAAGATAAAACCACATGTCCCAAAATCAGAAGCTGAACACATAGCGAAAGAAATAAAAGAAATAACTTCAAGGCTTAGTAGCAGATTTGTTTTATACGCTTCTACAGAAGTACGAACGAAATTTGCAGCATTCGTACCTATTGCGGATATAATTTACAATCTTGCAGATATTCCTGAAGCAGCGAACTTACGACAGGAGCAATTTGATAAAATTGCGGCATCAAACAAGGTTGCCGAATTGATTGAAATGATGAAAGAAGAAATTGGAACGTCTGAAAAACAAAAGGTAAAAGGCGTCCAATGCAATCTTTGTTCGTGGATACAAAGTAAATTCTCGGCAAAATGAAACTCAAATTTAAACATCAAAAATTTCAGGCGGACGCGGCAAAAGCGGTTTGCGATGTTTTTGCGGGGCAGCCTCGTGTTGTTTCCACCTATCAGATAGACCCTGGGCGCGACGGACGGCAGGGAAAAATCCGCAATGTGTTATTCACGGGATTTGCAAACAACAGGTTAATTCCCGCACTTACAGATACGGTTTTGTTAAAAAACATCAACCGCATTCAGCACGAGCAGATGATAAAGCCTTCCGACAAAATCGAGGGAGTCGGGATAAATCTTACCGTCGAAATGGAAACGGGCGTAGGCAAAACCTACACCTACATAAAAACCATTTACGAGCTGCACAAGCTTTACGGCTGGAGCAAATTCATAATAGTAGTGCCGTCGGTTGCAATCCGCGAGGGCGTGTATAAGTCGTTCTCGGTAACGGCAGAGCATTTCAAGGAAGAATACGGCAAGCAGATTCGCTTTTTCATCTATAATTCGGGCAACCTGCAAAACATTTCGCAATTTGCAAGCGACAGCTCCATAAACGCAATGATAATAAATTCGCAGGCGTTCAACGCAAAGGGCAAAGACGCCCGCCGCATCAGAATGGAGCTTGACGAATTCAACAGCCGCCGCCCGATAGACGTCATAGCCAAGACAAACCCAATTTTGATAATAGACGAGCCGCAATCGGTTGAGGGCAAGACAACAAAGGAATCGTTAAAGGACTTCAACCCGCTCTTCACGTTGCGCTACTCGGCAACGCATAAAAAGGACAGCATCTACAATATGGTTTACAGGCTCGACGCAATCGACGCCTACAATCAAAAGCTTGTAAAGAAAATCGCGGTAAAGGGAATTTCGCAAAGCACAACAACAGGCACTTCGGGCTACTTGTATTTGCAGGGGATAATTCTTTCGCCCAGCAAACCGCCGCGCGCAAAGCTTGAATTCGATATAAAGGGCGCGGACAAAATCCGCAGAACCACAAAGATTTTCGACCAAGGCGACGACATCTACGCCTCTTCAAAAGAGCTCGACGAATACAAAGACCGCTACGTTATAAAAACTATCGACGGCAGGGACAATTCCGTAGAGCTTTTAAACGGCACAAAGCTTTTTGTGGGCGACGTTATAGGCGCGGTAGACGAATACCAGCTGCGCCGCATTCAAATTCGCGAGACGATAATTTCACACCTCGAACGCGAGCGCGAGCTTTTCAAAAAGGGCATAAAAGTGTTATCGCTTTTCTTTATCGACCAAGTTGCCCATTACAAGGTTTACAACGACAAAAACGAGGCCTGCAACGGCGCGTTTGCCGACATTTTCGAGGAGGAATACGCAAGCGTAGTTCAAGACTTTTTTGACGATTTGGCGGTTGACCAAGATTACAAAAACTACCTAAAAGCCCACACTGCTGCGCAAATCCACGCGGGTTATTTTTCGATAGACAAAAAAAGCAAGCACTTTGTAGACAGCGACGTTAAGGAAGACAGAAAAGCCAAAATTTCAAACGACGTTGACGCCTACGACCTTATCATGAAAAACAAGGAAAGGCTGCTCGATTTAAACGAACCCGTGCGCTTTATATTCTCTCACTCGGCGTTGCGCGAGGGCTGGGACAACCCCAATGTTTTTCAAATCTGCACGCTAAAACAAAGTTCGGCGGAAATCCGCAAAAGGCAGGAAGTCGGCCGAGGGTTGCGCTTGTGTGTGAACCAAAACGGCGAGCGTATGGACGCAAACGCCATCGGCGCGGACGTCCACAACGTCAACGTGCTTACAGTCATTGCAAGCGAATCATACGAAAAATTCGCAAGCTCGCTTCAAACAGAATATGCCGAAGCCGTTTCCGACCGTCCCTGCAAGGTTGAGGCAAAAATTTTCGTCGGCAAAATTGCCCGTCTTCCCGACGGCACGGAATGCGCAATTACGGAAGAACAGGCAAACGCAATCTGCCACAGCCTTATAAAAAACGACTACATAGACGACAAAAACACCCTTACAGCCAAGTATTACGACGACAAATCCGCCCAGCGTTTTACGCTGCCCGAGCAGCTAAAACCGCTTGCCGAAACAATCGTGAAAGTTTTAGACAACATTTACGACCCAAGCAAAATTAAGGCGGAAAACGCCGCCGCAAACAATGTTGTAGCTCGAATAAACGAAAACAAAATCGCCAGCAAAGAGTTCAAGGCGTTGTGGGCAAAAATTTCGGCAAAAAGTGCCTACTGTGTTGATTTCGACACGTCGGAGCTTGTCGCAAAATCAATCGAGCACTTGAATAAAGAGTTGTTTGTAGGGCAGCGGTATTTCACGATAACCGAAGGTTCGATGGCAAAGATTGATTCGCGCGAAGCTCTCGAAAACAACGAGGCTTTCACGGCTACAAAGTCCGAAACAAAATTCGCTTCAAGTGCCAATGAATTCGCAAATGTCCGCTACGACCTTATCGGGAGAATCGTCGCCGAAACGGGGCTTACGCGCAAAACCATTGTCGAAATTCTGCGCGGCATTCTGCCCGAAAAGTTCGATATGTTCAAAATTAACCCCGAAGACTTCATAATACGCGCTTCGCGGATAATCAACGAGCAAAAAGCAACGGTTATTGTTCAGCATATTGTTTACAACAAAATCGACGCAAAATACGACACGAGCATTTTCACAGAACCCACGCTAAAAGGCAGGCTGAACGTGAATGCGATGGAAACGCCGCACCACCTTTACGACTACCTTATTTACGACTCTTCTATCGAAAAGAATTTTGCGCAGGAATTTGAAATTAAGGGCGATGTTGTTCTCTATGCAAAGCTACCCAAGAGCTTTTATATAAACACGCCCGTCGGCAATTACAGCCCCGACTGGGCAATAGTTTTCAAGGAAGACAAAGCAAAGCATATCTACTTTGTGGCAGAAACAAAAGGCGATATGTCGAGCCTAAACCTGCGCGGCGTTGAAAACGCAAAAATTGACTGTGCAAAAAAACACTTCGCCGCAATCTGTCAAAGCAACATTACCTGTGAGGTTGTGCGTGATTACAAAGATCTAATGGAAAAAGCAATGAAGTAGTAGCCCTGTTACCAACCGGCGAGCGGTTTTCGCCCGTCGGTTGGTTCATTCCGAATTACCTACGACGTGTAAAACCTAAAAATTTCCTTCGCCCATTCTACTACTCTAATCCGCCACGGGGTTCGGAGAGATTCTATGCGTCGCCAGTAGATTTGGGCGATAGGGTCTTGGATTTCGGGGCATTCGGTTTTCACGGCTTGTTCGTAGTCCATATAGCCTTGTAGGGTTGTGGCTTGGGCAAGCAGGCATTGAAGTTCGAAGTGTTTGTCTTTTGAGACGCTGATAGTTGGCGTGCCTTTCTTGGGAAAAAGCGACTTGTCTAGAATATGGTGCTTGTCGCCTTTGCCTTCGGCGGATTTTCCGCAATATCTTTTACGCGTCAAAAGTTCGATTGGCACTTTCGTGCGTTTTGCCGCTTGGCGAACAAAGTCGGGATAAGGGTTGTTCGGGTTGTGTGTGTCTTTATGTGCGTAAGAAAGTTTTTCGTTCATTTAGTTCCTTTCGTATGCGAGCTGTTTATTGGCGAGCAGTCTTGCCGTGTGGAGAATCGGCAGGTTGCAATGTTCGTAAGCTATAACCAAACTGCGCTTTGCCGACTCGCGTTTATATCTAATTTTGACTTCGCGAAGATATCGCGAAAATGATTTTGAATGATGAGATTTCATAGATTATAAAGTATCTTTGTCTAAAAATTTACCGTTAAGGCAGGCGTTAAAATCGATTGTCTTTAAGTAGGTGCGGAGAACATTTGCGCACTTGTCGATTTCCGATTCGCGTTTGCTTTCAGACATTGGCGGCGCATCGACATAAAGCCGTTCGATTTCAACAAGACCGTTCGACTGAAACCCATTAGCAAGTTTTATCGCGGCGTAGCCCGCGGGAGCGTTGGCAAGCGTAATAGGTTCGTGTCTATTGCAAGATTGAGAATCACTGCCGAATCCAATTTTGCCGTGTGGAGGCTCGCAAAAGTTCAAATCTTCAACCAATTCGAGCACTTCGCGTTCGTTGCTTTTGAAGACGAAGACATTGTTGAAGTTTGTCATAAGCCTACGACGGGCGGATTCTCCTATTGCCAAATCAACTCCGACAAGTCCCTGCGTTGCGGCAATTACAAAGCCACGTTTCGAGCGGATTGTCTGCATATTGAAGCCATCTCCCGAGATGTTTTCACCGTCGGTTGCCACAAGAGGAAACTCGTCCATTACAATACCAACAAGCCGGCTTGGATGTTTCCGCGCCTGAATGTGTCCGTAGACATCGCTCTTCAAAAGCTTGCAAATTGCCGTCGCCGATTGCCTGTTTGCAATTCCGTCGAAGCTCGCCACAACAATCTTTCCTGAGCATACAAGCTTGCCAACGTCCAAGCGCGTCTTGCTCTTCCCCTCGAAAATATGCCCGTTTGTAATCGGGTTGCCGAAACTTGAAATCAAGTTCGACATCGTGCTTAGCTCATTGCTTTTGGTTCGAGGGTCGAGACGTTGCCATTCGTTAACACTCGCCCGCGTATCCTCTAAAAGTTCGCGTAGGATTTCATATGATTCGATGGATATACCCTTCGACTTCTTTTCGAGTGCCCGCAAAACCATCTCAACTGAGTCCATCACGTCGCGCCAATTACTGTTTGACGAGTCTGTCGTTGTAAACTCTCGAAGCTCTTCCAAGAACAGTTTAAACGTTGTCTTCCCGTGTCGGAATAAGCAGTAAGTTAACACTGTTTTGAACCGCTTCCTCAGCGACTGTTCCCAATAGACCTCGCTGCTCTGAAATGGAAAGATGTTGTAAAGCCGTTCGACGTATTCGGGGATTTTGCGGAAACTGTCCAAGCCTCCGAGCGGGTCGAAGTAGAACTTGGAATCGGCGCAATAGTCTATCACATCTTCCTCTCGTATGAATTCTTCCGCCCATTTTCGGATTTTGAAAAACGTGTTGTCGCCCTTCAAATCGAAGACGAGCAATCCGACTTTTTGCGTTTCGTCTTCCGCGTTATATCCGATGATATCGCGCAAAAGCACATTGAGCGAAGTTGTCTTCCCGCTGCCAGTGCTGCCGATAAATATCGTGTGTTTGCAGAGTGCGTCTTCGGAAAGCTCCAACTCTCCCGCGCTCGTTTTGATTGTAGAAACTATTTTGTTTTTCATATCAAAAATGTCTCCTACTCACAAAATTTACTTCGAAAGATACGTGGCATAGCGCGACTGCGCTAAATCTGCCCCCATACGTTCGAGTGTGGGGATTATCTCCTGACAGTCCAAAATTACGGCGTCCATAAAACTCCACCCGCGCTTTTGCAGCTCCGCAACAAGCTCTGTATTTTCCGCCGCGCGATACGCGTTGATGAAAATCCTCGCAAATTGCCCTTCGTCGATTCGCCTGAACAACCCCTTCGCTCTTGCCGCAGGCAAAAGCGAGAGGTCAAGGCACAGCAACTCCAACATCACAGCGTCCGATAGGTTTAGTGCCGACATTATTTTGCAATCGAGGGCGTCGCGCATATAAAGATAGCACGCAAGCTCGTTGCTGTTTGGCGCATATCCCATAGCAGGCAACGCCAAGAACGCCTCCTCCCCAAGCCGATTGTCGCAAAGCAGCAGCTCGCACAGCGAGCCGTGCTTGGCTATAAAATGCAGACTTTCGTCATTCAAAAGCCCGCCGTTATTGTCTATTTGTTCTCTTAATGTGTAATATTCTTTACTCATAAAAAATAGCTTATAGAGCTATGTCTTATGGAGTAAAAATTTGCCCGAGTTTATCTGTCGCTATGAAAAACGATGGGTAAGGCTTTTGCGATTGAGCCCAACATTTGGATATATAATTTTTAATATAACATGTTATTTTGCTTGGCAATACGTCTGAAAGATGCACTTACATTTGCATTTGCGGCGATTGACTTCCAAAAGTTTTTTGCCATCTCGCGCGATTCTTTCGTTGGCGGAATGGACTGCAACGGTTCATTGCGCAATGTGCCGTCGCTTAGCGGTGCGTAGAACATAGGCAGCATATCGTAGATTGGCGCGAGCGCAAACGGCAAATCGTGTTCAACGTAAAAGCTGATGTTGCTGAAATGCATATCGGTGTTGCCGATGGCAAGTCCGAAATCGTAAATGCGTTCGGCAAGCTCAATGTCTTCCGCGCGAAAATAGGCTTCCCCTTTGCGCATTGCTTGTGCCCACGGGCCGCCGCCATCCCCTATAAACGCCGAATCGATTCCCGAAAGCGAACTAGTGCCGTGTCTGCCGTATCTGCCAACTCGGTCAATGCGCGAGTATTCCAAAAATACGCGGTTCTTGGCAAACACAAGTTCAGCTTCGGAGGCGGGGAATCCGTATTTTCTCAGAACTTGCAAAGCGGTGTATTCTGCAATGAGCAGGTCTGCCCAACGGCGGTTGATATCGTTTGTCGTCTCACCCGAAAATTTTACGATAACATTCCTAAACTCTCCGTTTTTGCCCTGCACCGTTGTGCAAAATTTCGGCTGATCGCCTGCGGCGAAAGAACGCGGAACTCCGTTCGAGACCGCATTTAGCGCAAGTTCGGGATAGTCGTCTTCGCGCCGCGATTCGTGGATAAAGAAATTGTTGCCCGCCAAAAATGCCGATTTTGCGGTTTCGCCCAAAATCAGAGAACCCGCCAAGTCGCCGCCAAAGCGGACGGCATATTCCAGAATGTCCGAATCGCCCCATGATTTCAGTTCTTTTAAGATGCCTAAAGTTTTGTTGAGGTTGTAGACGATATTCCTGCCTACAAATCCCTGCGGACGGTGTTCAAACAAAAACCACGGAAGCGACGGGAATATTTTGTTTTTGAATTCGTCCCCGAAGAAGGCGGGGTAGTCTCCGTCAAGATAGAAGCCCGCACTGGTTGAATAGAGCACGCCGATTCTTTCAACATTCTCCGATTCGTCTACACGATACAAATTCCATTGCGAACCGACAGCCCCGACAGGCTTCGGCAAAGTATATGAACGGCTTACTGAATTGCCTATTGCCACGCAAGCAAGTTTGTTCAGAAGCTTTATTGCGGTAGGCTTTGATACGCCAAATGCTTTCATTACATCGGACGAGGAAACCGCGCCGTTGGCAACGATGAAATTTCTTATTTCTTGTTCACTTGGCGATTTTATTTACGCTTTGAAATATTTATCGTATTTAATGGTAAATTAGTTAGGGAAATGCAGCCAAGAAATATTTACGCATTTATTTACGCTTTTGCGGGTAAGAATATTCCCATTTCAAACAAATAAAAAGCGGCGGGAAATCCCGCCGCCTGCACTTTTATTAACGGTCAAAATACATGCCGTTGTCTTTTTGGGGAGGTTCTTTGGGCTTTAAAGAACCCATTTCGCGAGAACTCCTCTCTACGAATAACCTGCTAATCTCTTCCCATATTCGGATAAATAATATTCTCAGTGATGATTTCCCCGGCCGTAGTAATTCTCCAAGTACATTTGCAAACTCCTCAAAAGCTCTGTCACTTTTATTACATCCGATTTCAGGGGACTTAACTCTTCCAGTTTGGCCTGCAGTTTTGCACATTTCAGCGACAAGGAATTCACCGCATCGGTCAAATCCTTCACGTTTTTTACCATTGGATTCCAAGCCGATTCTGCAAAAAGCTTCAGCTCTTTTTGCCTTGCCGCTTTCATCTCCAGCATGGCATTCTGTTTGATTGTTTCGCTCACTTCGCGAAGCAATGGTTCTAAGAATTTCATTTCCTGAGGTATTTCTTTCATTTGGGTGAATTTCCTTTGTTGTTAGGTTTTTATACTTTTTAGCGAGTATTTTTCGCGGCGTTGGTTTTCTTCACGCCACAATTTAGTATAGTCTACGTTGTGTAAAGTATGGATGCCTCTTGAATCCTTTCGGGACAAAAATGTATCCATATTAAAGCCATCTTCGGCAGCAGGACCGCGGAGACGAACTTTCCTGTTTTCGTGAAGAATCGTGATATAGTTTTTCCCTATATTCGTTATATTGATTCCACGATTTTCCAAGGTGTGTATAATGTCGTTCTTGCTCTTAATTCCGGAGAATAAAACGTTCCTCGCGCAATTGTTCACAAATTCGTATGTTTTCTTTGTGAATTCGTTGCTTCTCGGGTTCGGGACAAAGAGACGCAATCTTTCTATTCCATTGGGATTTTTCAACGCAGGGTATTTTTGATGGAGCATTTTCAATAGCAATTTATGCGCCCGTAAATCTCGTTTTACAAGATAGGGTGAAAATTGTTTCCCATCCGCTATCCCGACCATATAGAAGTTAAGCTCATAACTTTTATCCGGATTGTGATGGCGAATAAACAAATAGTTGAATTTGCTTCGGTCAAGCCCCGGCAAGAATGTTTCCAGTATCGCTTCCTGCAATTCATCTTCAAATTTGCCTCCCCCCATTTCCTCTATCGGGTTTGGGTCGCGATATGAAAATGTAATTTCGGGTTCTTTGAATTTTGAAGCAGCCTTTCGGGCTTCTCTTACTGCCGGCAGAAAACATCCGCCAACAATTTCGCTGCGGCGCGTTCTTCCGGCAGAATCAATGTTTCCCAAAAGATACTCCAATCCGTCTTTAAGCTTTATGAATTTCTCAATCATTTAACATTTTCCTTTCTGTTTTTAAAGATTCAATAATTTGGTATAGCGCAAAGAGCACTTCAAACAGGGTCGCTTGAATGGCTATCGCATCAAAATTTTCGCCATACTTAATGGCTGTGTTGACGCTCCTTGCGAGTTGGTTGACGTTTGTGCCGATTTTGTTTACGGCGATTATCACCTTATCGGGGACGGCAACTATGTTCATGGCGGGCTTTATTTTGGTCTGGGTCCGCCCGATATATCCGCAAACTGCATTGCGGATTAAGCCGGATAATTTCATTCCGCGTTTCTTTGCGGCCTCAAAAAGCTCTTCTCTTTCTTCGTCCTGAAAACGGATTTTTATGAATTTATCCTTGTTGGGCTTTTTCGCCTTATCCGCCGGTTGCCCCATATTTTGGTATGAACGCGTAGCGTTTGGGGAGGTTCGAAGGAGGGGTGTAAAACCCTCCTCGCAAGCCGGCTTGTGTCCACTTTGTGGGCACAAGCCTGAGCTTGCCCCCGTAATCTCAAAGTTTTCGCCGATCATTATTTGAGCTCCTTTCTTACATAATATTCATAATAATCGGATGTTGCATGCTTTGAAATCTTTCCGATAACGGACGCTACAGTTGTGTATCCGGGGCTGTCTTTCGTGTAGATACCTTGGAATATTTCCAGAAGTTCCACTATTCGCTTGGCAATATCAACGCGTTTTGTCACATCGATTTTACCGTCAACCGATACACCCGGAATATCAAACCAAGCGTATTCTTGAGGGGCATTGTTTGCCTTATCGTCTTCGGGATTTGGCAGAGTTTGCCCGTCCGATATCCCCGTGGGGGGCTCAATTCCAAGCCGGCTTGGAATTTTGTTTTCTGCTTTCTGATCTTCCGTTTGCGGTGTATCCGATATGTCTATCACATCCGAGGTGATTGCAACTTTTCCTTTTCTCTTACCTTTGGATTTTACGGATGGTTTCTTGTATTTATTCAAAAAACCGATAGTGTATTTTCTGGTTTTGGAATCGCTTTCCAGATATTCATCCAAAATTGTATCAAAATTCGGATAATCCATAATATCTTTAAATTGCGTGATTACCGTAATGCCAAGTTTACTCATTTGCATTTTCTTTTCAACATCCGTTATTTTCCCTAGGATATAGAAAGCCAGGCGAACCTGACGAAACATTTCGTCTGATATCCCAAATTTTAATCCCGCTATTTTTTCAAGTTTAGCCAACGAAAGTTTAGCAAGATTGGGAGATTTTTGAAATAATAACAGTATCAACCGCGATATACAGTCGTCACAAGCTTCTTTCAGATTTCTTATATAGGCGATTATATCGCCAACGACATTTGCGTCATTGCGTTCGGCTATCGAATTGTAAAATTCATCATTTTCATTTTCTGGTTTTTGTAATGTGGTTCCTCCTTCCTTTTGGTTATTGATTGTATTTCATTTTTTATTAAAAACGTGGCGGGGAGGGGGTATTTGTTCACAAAAAAACGGAACGAACTGAGTGTCCGTTCCGTTGCAAAACACCTATTTACCAACGTAGCTTATAGCATTACTGGCGAAATGTGTTTATTCTTGGCGATTTGAAGAACTACCGCTTTCTTGTAGCTTTTGCTCAACGGGCCTCCGCTTATCATTTCGGGATACTTCTGACGGTATCTGTTCAATGTACGGTCGGAGATTCCGCCCAGCAACATTCCGGGGTTTGTTACGGAATACTTAGCGGTCAAGTATGATATGCATTCGTCATATGCGGCGGGCACTTCAAGTTTAAGACTTGCGCAAACCTCCTGAAAACGGGCTTGATGGACAAGCCCCGTGACCGAGAACTTGATGTCCGACGGAATAGACCTTGCACTCTTAATGCAATTTACAAACGATTCCGCGCTTACTCTGTCTTTGAACGACTGGCTGCATCTGTGTGAATTCTCAAAATAACGAACGCGAAACGATGTCCTTTGACCGAATTTGTCTTTGCGTTCCTCAATAGTGATATTTGTCTGGCGTAACTTTTTCATAATTACAGCATAGTCTCTGCCCGTCAAAATTTACCCTATGCCCATTTGCCAGATAGCGAACGAAAAATTGCAGACATAACAACATAACTATTAAAAACTTTTGAAGAAAATTAAAAAAAGTTGCCGATTTCGCAAAAATTACGGCAACTTTTTCCTATACTATATGGCTTTGCCTCTTTACCACGTTATTAGCTTATTTTTTTCATAAAATAATACTAGTATCCCCAATAACTGGTCCCATAAGGATTGATTGATTCGTTCTGACGAATCAAAAAATAAACAAGGCTTGAAGGAGAAAACCAAATAGCTAGGATAGCCGACATCCAGAACATTAGCGCGACAAAACAGGGGAACAAAACGCATTTGCAGATATCCGATACGCATTTCAAAAATCCGTTTTCCGAACTTTCGGTATCAGACGGCACATTGAAGTTGTTGGCGTATATAACTACACCCGATTCTCCTCTCTTACCCAAATATTAGGTAAAAATGTGTAATTTTGCTTTGATTTTCCCTTTCCCTCACCTGCGTGTAAATTTTATAGAAGCAGTCATTTTATGACCGTTTCTTGCTAAAATGGAAGGCAAGCGCAGAAATATATATTGGAATAATGGAGGTATATAAGATTTCCTACAATTCAAAATTACGTTTTGAATTGTAGGAATTTTGCTTGACTAAGGCTTAAAATCTCCGATAATCTAAAATTAGATTTTGAATTGTAGGAGGTTTTATGTTCGTTGAACGCAATATCAAGGAGGCTTTCGAGCGTGTTAATTCGTTTTTCCCCATCGTGTTGGTAATCGGGGCGCGACAGGTTGGTAAAAGCACTTTCTTGCGGAAAGTTGCAGAGCCGACGCGTAAATACGTCTCGCTCGACCCGCTTGACATTCAAAAGCAGGCTCGCGAAGACCCGCGACTGTTCCTTGCCAATAATCCCGCCCCAGTTATATTTGACGAAATCCAGAACGTTCCCGAGCTTTTGCCGTATATCAAGGCTGTCGTTGACGAAGTCCGCCAAACTTCGCCCGAAAAGGCAAAGGGAATGTTCTGGCTTACGGGATCGCAACAGTTTCATTTGATGAAGGGCGTGTCGGAGTCACTTGCGGGGCGCGTCGGCATATTGAATCTTTACGGACTTTCGAACGCCGAACTTGACGGACGCAAATCCCAGCCGTTTTTGCCTGACAGCCCGCTGCCGAGCGTTCCTGCAAAATCGCCCATCGAAGTGTTCACGCGAATTTGGCGCGGGTCGTATCCTGAAATCGCAACGGCAAATCCCGATACGAACATTTGGTCGGCGTTCTTCCAGTCTTATATTCAGACCTACCTTATGCGCGATGTTCGCGCGTTGACGCAGGTTGCCGACGAGCACAAATTCTATGATTTCCTCCGCGCGGTTGCAGCACGTACTGGGCAAATGCTGAACTATTCAAGCCTCGCCCGCGATGCCGACATTTCGCAGCCTACGGCTAAAAGCTACCTGAGCATTTTGGAGACTTCGGGCATCGTAAAATTGCTCTATCCTTATTCGCGCAACAAAACCCGCAATATGGTTTCGACGCCGAAACTGCATATGCTCGATACGGGGCTTGCCGCATTTTTGACGGGCTGGACTTCACCCGAAGTGCTGATGAACGGCGCAATGGCGGGCGCGTTTTTCGAATCGTGGTGCGTTGCTGAAATCATTAAAAGCTATGTAAACGCAGGAGAAACTCCCAATTTTTACTATTACCGAGACAAGGATAAAAACGAAATCGACCTCGTGATAGAGCGCAACGGCAAAATATACCCTGTGGAGTTTAAGAAAGCCGCCACTGTCTCAAAGGCGGACGTAAAACACTTCAATAAACTCGCCGACTTAAAAACGCCAGTCGGCACAGGCACCTTAATAAGCCTCTACCCTGACTCAATCCTAATAAAAGACACCGTCAAAACAATCCCCTCGTTTGCGCTGTAGGCAAAAATCATTAAATCCCTCAACCAAACAGCCGAAAAAAATAGATTATTTAAGAATTCAAATCCCAAAATATATACATATTTCTGGAATGAAATCATCGTAATCAGATATAGGTGCGCAATTGTTTATACTATGCGGAGAGTTTTTTATGATCCTCTCTCCTGTTCTTATGAGTTTTAATGTGTTTTCAGATACAAAGCTTCTGAAATCATCTATCTTTTTTATATCTTTTCAGGTAGAACCTTTTTTCCTGAAAGCCTTTGTGGAATAATACCTTAGAATGTCTCATCTCTTATTTTATCTGATATTGTTCTTCCTATTTGTTGAAATTCTTTCATTTCTGCTTAGATTTTATATTCAGAGGCAATATTCTCATCATAAATCTCATCAAGAGAATCTTCTAAGATACGATGTCTTTATTATGCTTTCGCCATTTCTACGACAATGCGCAATACGCTTTTTTCGATTTCCTCTGCGTTTTTCTAGTTTTAAGGCTCTTTTGTAAGAAATAACATGTGGGTTTATTTCATGGGCTTCTTTATATCCGTCCTCGGGTGATTTACCTAATTTCTTGCATAGTTCCTGTGCTGTGTGCCCGAAAAGTAGGACAGACTTGCAAGGGGTAGATTGATTTGCAAAATAGGAAGGCAAATCAAATGGGCAACAGACGCAAAAAATACACGGAAGAGCAAATCACGCAAATAGTCAAGGAGGCGGAGGCATCGAACAACGTTTCGGATACGCTTCGAAGGTACGGGGTCAACGATTCGTCGTATTACCGATGGAAGACAAAATACGGCGGTATGGACTCCAAGAGCATACAAAGGCTTCGAGAGCTCGAGCG
>ERZ827181.1781-NODE-1781-length-21594-cov-3.145411_pt1 | contig 21594 bp, 17 predicted proteins | sample MGYA00519778_ERZ827181 | MGnify/ENA primary metagenome ERZ827181 (study PRJEB31778, sample SAMEA3449273) | human gut metagenome | biome: human gut; feature: human-associated habitat; material: faeces | place: United Kingdom | collected 2010/2012 ...
GACATCAACGAGTCGATGCGGACCTTCTCGTCCGCCCCGTCGAACTTGACCGTCACGGCGTCGGCGGACGCGTCGGTGACGGTGCCCTGCGTGCCGTTGACGTAACCCTCCTGAGGGCTGTTCACAAGCGACATCACGCGGGCGCCGCGGCACAGGACGATCCTCTCCGGCGCCATCTTATCGCCGCTGTTGACCATACCCGTGACCGCCGCGGTGAACTCGACTTTCGGGGCGTCGAGCGCGTCGACGTTCTCGCGGTTGATCGAGTCGGCGATGCGGTTGTTGGCGCACAGCACGAGCGTGTCCTTCGGCAGGTAGGCGCGGGAACTCCTGGAGTGCGCGTTGAAGTAATCGAGGCACGACGCGTCGCCGACGCGGGCGCGGTTCAGGTTGTCGATGAAATCGGGGGCGGATTGGCGCACGACCGTCTTGAGGACGTGCGGCTCGAAATCGAAGCCGGTCCAGTACCTCGACTTGAAGCACCAGCCCTGGAGGTTTCCGGGATAGAACTTCATCAGCAGCGCGGAGTCGCGTTCGGTCACGACCGGCGGCAGCTGGAAGAAATCGCCGACGAGGACCACCTGCTTCGCGCCGTTGCGCGTCATGGACTGGGAGATCATCCCCATCACGTGGTCGAACAGGTTGATGCGGCACATCGAGATCTCGTCGATGATGATTACCTTCGCGGCGTCGAGCACCTTGCGGGACCCCTTGGGGCCATCGGGGGCGCAGACCCCCGGCGCGATTTTCAGCGTGCGGTGGATCGTCGAGCCGTCCGTGAGGTTCAGCGCGGCGATGCCGGTGGGCGCCAGGGCGAGGAAATCGACATTGCGCGCCTTCAGGTCCGATATGAAGGCGTTGAGCACGTAGCTCTTACCCGTGCCGGCGTTGCCCGAGAGAAACACGTTCCTCCCGTCCCTCAGCGCGCTCAGCGCCTCGGCCTGTTCCGGTGTAAGGCGGTCACCGTCTGCCATTTCCATATCCCGTCATCCGTTCGACCAGTAACGGGGAATTGATACCCGCGCAAGCGAAAAAATATACGCTGAACGGGGGTTTCGCAGAAACTATAGGAAGTTTTGGAAGGCGGGGCGGATATGCTTCCGCGCATTTCCCCGCGCGCCCGTATACCCCGATGCGCAAACGGGTACGATAGCGCCGGTGTGTATATATGTATGTGCGCGTATGTGCCTCGGCGTATGTATGCCGATGTGCGGATATGCATCCGGACAGATGTGCCGGCGATCTATACGGGAAAACCGGCGCCGGTCTCGCATGAGCTCTTCCGCCTCAGCATCGCCCATATCAGCTCGATTGCCGGGGCGACGCGCACCTGCCGGAACTCGGAAGTGTCGTAGCGCTTCCGCAGGGCGCCGCGGGCGTCGGGCGAGTACACGGCCGCCCCCTTGGGCAGCATCCCTTTGGAAGCCAGCGAGTCGGCGAGCTCGAGAGGGCACACCAGCCAGTTCTCATCGCCCTCGAACGTCCTGCCGTGGCCGCTCGTGAAATCGTCCATACACGACTTGACCTCGACGAACGTGAAGGTGCCGGACTCGAGCTCGGCGGCGGTCGCATGGTTCGACGATCGGTCGCGCGGACGATGCGGCCTGTAGGCCACGAAATCGACCCGGCTGGCGTCATCGACCCAGACCTCGCTCGCGACCAGGGCGTTCTCGCGGCACAGCCTCGCCCATACCTTCTCGGAAAGCTCGGCGGTCACCTCGCCGCGGTTTCGTTTCCCCTCCATGGGACACACTCCCCTTCGATGTAAAAGGCCGCCCGACGGTCTGCGCGACGTGCGGGCGGCCCGCGCCGGTACTACTCCTCGGAACCCTCCGGCTTGATGGTCGACAGGTCCATATGCCTGCGAGCCTAGAAGAATATAAGCCAGATCGTACCCAAGAGCAGGGAGACATATCCCACAGCGGTCACGAGGAAGTCTATGAAGGCGAGGGCCGCGGCAATATCGACCCGGATGCCACAGGGAGCCAAGTTCGATGCGAACCCATGCAGGGGATACATGGCACAGATGAGGCATATCGATTCGAGACCTGCCGCCAACAGGGGATTCACCCCCGCCAGCTCCCTCGGATAGAACAAGCCCATCAGGACGGAATCCGCCACCAGCGCCGCCCAAATCAGGAACACGCCGACCTTAAATGCCTTAGTGTCCTCGACCAATGCCAGGGGCATCATGCAGCCGAAGAAATCGAGCAGCAAGGCCGAGGCGATCAGCTGGACGACCATCACTCAACCGAGTTCTCGGCGGAGTCGACATCGATATCGGGGTTCGAGATCAGGCCATTCAGCAGGGACGGCAGGTCGATTCCCGTGCTGTCCTTCAGGCCGGATGCGACCTGGTCGACAATCGATGTGGTCTCCTTTACGAGTTTTTGCGCGTTGCCCGATCCGTACATCTTGATGGAATCGACGGCAGTGAGGGGCTTCGCAACCTGCTCGGCTACCTTGGGCATGATGTCGATGTAGCGGTTGGCGAGCAGGTAGGGGTTATCCATGCCGTTGTACGCCTCTGCCTGGGCCTTGATGCCCGCCGCGACGCCCTCGCCGTGGGCCTTCTCGGCCGCACCCTCGGACTCGCCCTTCAGGCGCGTAGCTTCGGCCTCGGCCTTCGCTCGGGCCTGGATGCCCTCGGCGTCCTTCTGGGCGGAATACAGCTCGGCGTCGGATTGGTTCTGGCGCTCGATGCGGGCGGCCTCGGCCTGCTTCGTGCGCTTGTAGAGGTCGGCTTCCGCCGCCTGCTCTGCGGCGTAGCGGTCGGCCTCGGCCTGCTTCTTCACGGTCGCGTTCAGCTCGCGCTCCCTCACGTCCGCCTGGCGCTCGGCGAGCTCGACCTTCTTGGTCTCTGCGGCGATCTCGGCCTCCTGCTGGGCGATGTAGAGCTCGCGCTGCTTCTCGGCCGTCACGGTGGCCTTCACCATATCGGCCTCGGCCTTCGCCTTGTCGGCCTGCTTCTTGAGGTCGGCCTGCTTCAAATCGAGCTGGTTCTGGCGGATGGCGACCTCCTCGGCCGCCTTGATCTGCGCCAGCTCGGCCTCCTTCTTGATCTCCGCGGCCTGGTCGGCGCCCATGGAGCGGATGATGCCCTGGGAGTCGGAGAAGTCCTGGACGTTGAAGGTGCGCAGCTCGAGGCCGAGGTTGGCGAGGTCGTCCTTGGAGCCGTCGAAGACCTTGGCATTGAAGCTCTCGCGGTCGCGCATGAGCTCCTTGAGGTCCATCTGGCCGATAACCTCGCGCATCTTGCCCAGCATGACCTCGGTGACCTGTCGGGTCATCTCCTCCTTGTCCATATTCAAGTAGTTCTTGGAGGCGGTCTCGATCAGCTCGGGGGTCTGGCCGATCTGGAAGTTCGCCACGGCGCAGGCGTGGATGAGGATTGCGTCCTGCGTGGGGATGTCATTCTCGGTGGTCAGCTGCACCTGTACGGCACCCAGCGAGAGGGTGTCGACGCGCTGGAGGAGCGGGATCACGAAGGTGCCCTTGCCGGAGACGGAGCGCATCTTGCCGGCGCCGGAGACGATCATGAGCTTATCCGGCGGGCATTTGCGCCAGCAGCTCTCGAACACCAGTACGAGAACCATGATACCGACGGCTGCGGGGAGCAGGTTGAAGATCAAAGATTCGAAAAGCATCATAGGGTTTCCTTCCCTTCAAGGGTGGCTCGGGCAGAGCCGCCCGATTATAGACAACTTCGTCGAGCGCGGGCCGGGCTCACTATCGGCACGACACCGGTTCAGTCCAACCGTCGGAACTCAAAGGCGGCGGCGATCATGTAGCTCCAGCAATTCGTATAAGAGGAGAGGCAAGGCCATCGCGAAGAGAGACGGCAGTAAGATGTAGTAAAACGCTGATCTTATAATGATGTCGTTGGCCGTCATCAGGGCCTCGAATTCTTTCAAGGCCTCGTCTGGTTCCGCGTCGGAAACCGATTCACCCTGACTGTTTTTCATATCGGCTTGTTCGGTCGCGTCGCCGACAGGCGCACTTCCGTTCAGGTCGACGTCGACGACGACATGATCACCGTCGTCGGAAATCACGGCGGCGGTCGCGTTCTCGGCGTAAGCCGCGGGCGCGATGCAGCCGAACGATGCTGCGGCTATGGCCATGGCGATGAGCGGCTTCAGCGCCCTTGCGGGTATTCTCATTTCAGTTCTACATTCCTTCCGAAATATTCCGGTGCGCGCCCTCCCTCGGCGCTGTCCGTTTCCCCTCAGGTGGTTATTCCCCGTATCCGACGGCTTAAACACCGGATACGGAAAACGGCCGGAAACAAGGCGTCCACCGGGGCTAGAGCCCGATGGGCGCGTGTGCGGCTATGTGCATGTGCGTAGATATGCCGACGTGCATGTGTTCCATTGTGCGAGTGTACGTATGCGCAACTGCGTATGTGTACGTGTATGCGTATGTGCGATTGCGGAACCTACAGGAGCGTATCGAAACCCGGCCTACCGAGATTCTGACGAATGTTGCCGGCCGTGAGCTCGATGCGCTAGTGGCCGTCGGCACCGAAGACGAGGTTCGTGGCGCCCGCCGCGGGGACCACCGTCTCCACCTGTCCCGTCGTGAGGTCGTACCGCATGTTGCCGACCTGCTGCTCGATATGCACCGTGCCGTCGGGTTTCAGAACGTTCCTGATCATGGCGTGCCACCTTTACGCATATATGCGAATGCGGATGCATGGGTATGTGCGGATGCGCGGTTGAGCGTTTGCGTGTGTATGCCAAAGCGCCTGCGGGCGCATCCGCACCCCCCATGGTATCAGTGTCGGGGCGCGGAGTCCTTCGAGGCCTCGCGGGCCGCGGCGGCGACCTTGCCGGGGGAGGATTCCTCGGCCGCCGAGGACGCGGCGGCCTTCCGGGCGCCGGCGGCGATGGAGGCCGGGGTCCTCCCCGGCCTCACCCAGCCGTAGGCCTCGGCCATCTCCTCCATGTCGACGATTCGCGAATCGAGGTATACCGGCGAGACTTCGCCGGTATAGACGCGCTCCAAGTCTTCGACGATCGAGTTCTCGGCGAGGAAGTTGTCGCTCGCCAGGCGCCAGCCGCCGCCGGTCTGCTGGAAGAGGACCGGGTCGGAGCCCTCATCGGTGTAGTAGACGAGCGTCGACGCCTTCTGCCCGCCGTCGGCGTCGACGGCATACGAAAACGTCTTCGCCTTGAGGTCGGTGATGCGGAAGACGGCATCGCCGACACCCCAGTCCTCGATAAGGGCCGCATCCACGGCGTATGCGTCCGCCAGCGGCACCTCGTCCAACCCTCCCATGATGCAGTACCCGTCCACCATGCGGTATGTGCCGAGCGCGTGACGGTCCGGCTCGTTGCCCTGAGCCCGGACGAAGTCCAGGGAGTCCTTCAGGCGGACGGCCGCCGGGTAGGTCGAGCACAGGTAGACCAGCCCGGGATCCGGGACGTCGTCATGGATGCCGCGGTCGAACACGCAGTAGCCCCTTCGCCTCGCGCGGTCCAGGGCGGATTCCAGGGCGCTGAGCGCGGTGGCGGACTCGGCGCCCATGAGCTCGCCGGCGATCGCCGAGACAAGTTCCATGCGATAGGTGTTCTGCGGCACCTTGCCGCCGAGGGCCTTGCACGAGCCGGCAAAACGGGCATCGTCCTCGATGCCAGGGAGAAACACCGTCAACCCGCTACCTTCATGCCCGAAGTCGATCTCGCGCCCGAGGTCGTCGAGGATTCCCACCGTGACGGCGGGGGGATAGATTCCCTCTACCGCCCTTGCCGTGACGATGCCGCGGTCGAAGGCATCGTTCAACATGATCTCGAGCTCTCGTCTGTCCATCTTGAAGCTCCATTCCGTTGTCCGGGCACATTCGGCCCATGCGTGTCCTTCCGCAAGATGCTAGCGCCTGCTAGCGATGGGGCCGGCGCCGCGGCCCGGGGCTTTCCGAACGGGAAGCGACATCGCGGCACTGGGCGCGCAGGCGCCTCGCGATGTCGCTGATCTCGCAGCATGCGTCGAAGCGGTGAGGCATCCCCTCGCCCGCCCAGAGCATCCCGGCACGATCGGTCGCGATGCGGTCGTAGTCCAGCCCCAGCGCATCGCAGATGCCCCTCACCTCATCATGGACCGGTGCGTACCGGCACCGCATGGCCCCCTCGCCCGAAACCTCGCCGTCGAGCTCGAGGCCGTACAGCTCGTCGCCGTAGAGCCCGGCGATATGCCCTCCGCCCGCTCGGCGGACATCTCCTCGATCCTCTCCATGGGAAACCTCAATCCATCAAGAAGGGCGCGCGGATACGCGCCCTCGCATCTGTGCTTCTGTGCGGGTATGTGCATGCGCAAACGCGCAGATATGCGGACGCTCATGCACATACCTATGCGGACATCAGCGGGGAAGCCCGCGCACGAGCGATGCGAAATCCGCATCGACGCGCGAGCGGTCCAGCTCCCAGAGGCCGGCGATGAAGTCGAGCAGGACCCTCACCGTCCGGGTGCGCTCGGGCCTCGGGAGGCGCGGAACCAGCAGGACGACGGAGTAGAGGGCCTGCTCATAGCTGCGCCCCTCCTGCGGGGCCCGGCGGCTCATCGCCCGGCCCCCTCGGCGTCGCAGGGCGCCATGCGGCGGTCCGGGCCGTCGACCTTGACGCGCTCGGTCATCTCGGCCAGGCGCGAGACGATCGCCAGGGCGTCCTCCTTGCGGCCGTACTCCGACAGCACCGCGGCGAGGCCGGCCTGGGTGTACTGGCTGGTCACGATCGTGGCGCGCTCGGCCTCGTAGCGGCCGTTGACGATCTGGAACAGCTTCGCGAGCACCCACTGGGTCGAGGAGTCCTTGCCCAGGTCGTCGATGATCAGGACCGGGACGTTCACGTACCTGCGGATGACGTCGGCCTCGCTGTCCCCTCCCTTGTCGAAGGTCGAGCGGAGCTCGGTCATGAGGTCGGCCGAGACGACGAACCTGACGCCGTGCTTGGGCCTGCCCTTCGGGACGGGACGGTACGCCCAGTTGCCGAAGCGGGGATCGAGGCGCGAGCCGGCGTAGTCGTAGGCGATACGGCACGCCAGCTCGGTCTTGCCCACGCCGCGCGGGCCGTAGATGTACAGCCCGCCGCCGCGCGCGAGTCGCGCGTCATAGGCATGCTCCGGGGCGGCCTCGCCCTCGGCGATGCGGCGTGCGAAGCGCGGCGGGATGCCGGTCTTGCGGACCACCGCCTCATGGAACGCGCGGTCGGTCGCGGCCAAGGTCGCGACGTCGGCGACCTCGAGCGGCGGCAGGGCACCGCCGACGGAAAGCGCCTCGGGCGAGGCGACCGGGGCCTCGGGTGCCGGCGCCGAGACCGGAGCGGACGCCGCGGGTGCCGGGGCAGCGGCGCGTGGCTCCGGTTCGAGGTAGTGCGGCCCCCTCTCATGCCACGTGTCCGCCTCCGCCCTCCAGTCGGCCACCGGCGTGCCGTCCGCGCGCCGCCAGACGCGGGCGTCGTGGTAGGCGTAGAAGAAGTTGCCGTAGAAGGCGTTGGCGGCGCCGGGCACGTCGTAGCCCTTCCCATGGACGTAGGCCTCGACTTCCTCGAGCGTGGGCCTCACCGGCCTCGCCTGCGCTTGCGTGTCGTTCATCTCGGTTCTCCCTCCGTCTGAGCTAGTCGTCGTTGAATTCGCTGAAATCGCTATCGGCGGCCACGCGCTCGGCGACGCTCATGGCCCTCTTCGGCCCGGACGGGCCGAACTTACGGGCGGAGCGCGGCGCGGGCTTGCGGCGCCAGGTGTTCACGACGTTCTTCCATCGGACGATCGGCACGCCGCCCGCCCGGACCCAGCCGGTCGCCTCGTAGTAGTCGAAGAACTCATCGGGGTCGATCACGCGGTAGGCGGGATTGTCCGGGTCGGGGGCGTCATAGCCCTTCTCGTGCACGTAATTTCGGACCTGCTCGCGGGTCGGCGCCTTCGACGGGGCGGCCTTCCCCTCGGCCGCGGCCACGGCGCCGGAATCGACAAGATCGGCCCTCAGGTCGTAGAACCTCAGGCCGTTTCCGGCGGCGAGGAACTTGGGCAGCGACATGATGTAGCGGCCGTCGGTGTGCGATGCCGCGTACTCGCGGCGGTATGTGTCGTAGGCGCGGCCGATGCGCGGAAGCGTCCAGCCGTCCGCCAGCACACGGGCATAAGCCTCGGCGACGTCGGCGAAGACCTCCGCCTTGCCGATGGACATGCGCATGAGGGCAAGCACCTCGGCGTTGGAGACCGAGACCTCCGTCTCGAGCCCAAGGCCGGCCTCCGACGCGACCCTCACGACCGTGACCGAGTCGCCCGCGGCCTTCGACACCGCCGAGTTTTCGACAGACGGCAGCGCGCCCGCGCGCCCTCTCTCACTAACATCAATAACAACATCCTTGTTAGTGTCGCAAAAATTGGTACACGGTGAAATCGTTTTCCCAGTTGGGCCCGTGTACCAAAAATTGGTACACGGTGAATCTAGTTGCAAACTAACGTTAGTTTGGTCGCCCGTGTACCAATTTTTGGTACACGGCGAATCCTGCGGGTTGTTGATAACTTCGTTTTCGGCGTCTTCCCCAAGCGAGTTTTCAACAGCGGCGGCATCGGCCGATTTCGAGTTATCGACAGGCACGAAACGGCGCTCCTCGGGGATCTCGGCATTGACGACGTAGCGGTTCGAGAGATAGCGCCCGCGGCCCTGAGCGCGACCCTGGTGCACGCTGATGTAGCCGCACTCGACCAGGGTGCGGCGGTGGCGGTAGTAGGTGTTGCGCGACATCGCGAGGTGGGTGCAGATCGTGTCCACGGACGGGAACAGCGAATGGGTGCCCGCGCCGGCATGGGCGCAGAAGTAGGCGTATACGCCCTTGGCCGACGACGACAGGCGGGTGTCCTCGGTCGCCTTGGCCGAGACGATGCCGAAGCCGCGCTCCATGAGGTCGCCGCCGAAGACGACGACCGCGCCGTCGCGGTCCAGGATCTCGAAGGTCTCGTCGAGCTCGTCGCGGGTGGGGTCGGCGGACTGCACCGATGCGTCGTGTCTCTTGGCGCTACCCACGGCACTGCACCCCCTCCTTCACGATATCGGCGGGGATCGGGACCATGCAGAGTTCCCCGTCCCGATCCTCGCCGTAGGGCGTCACGATGTCGACGATGTAGCCGCCGCGCTCGAGCGCGTCCAGGGCCTCGTCGTAGTCGCGGCGCGGCAGGCCGGCCTCGGCCGCCGCGATGTCGCGCGCCGGGCACTCGATCGCCACCGACATGGGGTCGCGCGCCACGATGCAGCAGAAGACCGACTTCTGCTCGAGCGTGAGGTCGCCGTCGTCGAAGATCGGGCGGATGCGCCGCGCCCAGAACCTATCGCCGACCGTCATCCTCGCCGTGCCGGCCTGATTCCCGGCGGACTCTTTCCTTCCCATATGCCATCCCTCCATGGTCATCCATCGCGGGCCCGCGCCCGCATCCTGTGCTGTATCTACCCAGATGTGCAGATGCGTAAACGCGCAAACACGTAAAAACGGAAATGTGCGGTTACGCATATGCGCATATGCGCATATGCGTGCATGCGTATTTATGCAGATGTGCGGGATGAAAAAGGTACGGGCCATGGGGCCCGTACCGGAATCAGCGCGCGTCGACCTTGAGGAAAGTCGATACCTTGATCTCGCTCTTCCCGCCGGTCTCGGCCCTGCGCGGCCGGCCGTCGAGAAAGGACGCCGCCCTCGCCTCGGCAAGCTCCCCCTCGAGCACCACGGCGACGCCAGGTGCAAGGGAAGCTGCCACAGCCATCGCCACCGGGCCGAACGCGACGCAGTGGAACCTATGCTCCACGCGGCGCGAGCCCGCCGGCTTCTCCTGGGACAGGCAGAAGCGCGCATGCGCGGGCCCCCTGTCCGGCTCCGTGAACTCCACGGGCCCGAACACGAGCCCCGATACCACGACCCTGTTGACCGTTTCCAAACCCCGGCTCCTTCCTTTCCAAGCCATCCGTCTCGGAGGGTAAGCCGCCGGCAGCGGCGGCCTGGGGGTCTTTATGCCCACTGAGGGGGAGTTTCAATGCGCGGGTTGCGCGATTAACGGCAAACGAAGGCGCTTTTCTCCATAAACGGTCCATATGGAGAGAAAAACACAACTCGATTGGGGGCATTTTCGGCAATCGCCCATGGGAATAGTCGGCTTTGGGTCGAATCTTGAGCCATGGTGCCGGGAGGTTTCCACACCCTAGAAATGAAAAAGCCCCCTGAACAGGGGGTTTGTAAATAGGAGGGAGCGATAATTGCAGCCATCGAACAGCAGGAAACGATTCTCGAACACGAGCACGGTTTCGGAAAGGCCCAAACGATGAGGGAACGCACCGCCTGCCATGATTGCACTCGTGAGCAGGTCTTTCGCACCCGGCATGCTCTTGCGCGTCGTGAGAATTTCGCAACGATGGTTCACCGCATGCGCGGCATTCACCATCATGCGCGTTTTCGTGGCAACTGCTGACAGGTGGTCGAACGTGTTCAGGCACACCTTCCACGCCGCATGCAAATCAGCTGCCGCGCCGCGCACGACGAAGAACGTCTCACCTGCCGCGAGCCCGTCGCCGTCGGCTCGCGCGCTTGTGATTTCGCACCCGCACTTTTCGGCGATACGTCGCGCCACGGGCACGCCCGCGAGCACGCACGCCTCGCGCGTGAAGAACTCCATCTCACCCCGCTCGGCACCAAAGCCCAAAACCTCGCTCGTGAGGTCAATATACGGAACGTCTTCGGCAATGAACTGGTCGATTCGAGAATCGGGTATGCGCAGCATGTTTTCCCCTTAATGCGGCTTCGACACGACAACTATTCTTGCTTTAGGATAGCCGTTCCGGTTGCGTGCGCAAGGCCCTTGATGCGGAATGACCGCCACAGGCCGCCTCAAACACGAGTGCGAAACACCGTCGTTGAACGTTGGGTGGTTATTGACTCTGCAGCAAACACGGGGTTCCGTTGCGTAGCGACACCCTACCCCAGGCGCAGACATGATTTTTTCGATGCGGAACGTTGGCCGCTAACCGTCGCAGAAGACCATGCGAAAGACTCCATGGAATCCCTTGCAGCAAGCCTTCGCAGAAACGCCCCGAGCCAAAGCCTGGCCAGAGCCCTTCGCAGAAGCACTCGACTGAAATCCAATCGGAAGTCTCAGCGAAAGCGCTCAGCAAAAGAGGTCGGCAGAAAATGCCACAATGGGGCCTCGTTGCAGATTATCGAGCCCGAATTGGCAGAAAACGCCACTATGGGGCCCGAAATGACGAAGTTCAGGGCCCTAATGCAAGAACAATAATGCGGCTCACAAGCGATGTTTTCGCAAAACACCAGGTGAGAGAGATTTGCTGAATTCGAGATAGGCGAAAGGCCCCAAATCTCCACCTGCAATGAGGCCCCATTCTCGCCTTTTCTGACACGCAGCTGCACCAATCCGACACGCCAGCCTGGCGCCAATTCGGCGTAGCGTCACATTGCTAGTCTGACATGGGAAATTTGCACGGAAGGCTATCGCATCGGTCCAACGCTGCGCTAACGCCGCCATGGAGACACCGACAGCATCGACATCGACGGCACAATCAGACGACATCGCCATCGGAAGCACCGACACCCGCGACGCCAACGACGTCGGCCACACCGCGACAGCATCATTGACATTCGCCCCAGCGGATTGCGGGCCCGCTCAAGAAGCGGCTGCTTTTGCCAGCCGGCATTGCAGTGGCTTGCTGCGAAACCGCCGCGCCGTTCCTTAGTAGTCGTTCGCGGCGGGAGAATTCATCCAATCTTGGTAGAACGTCTCGTATTCGCCGGCGAGCACGGCCTCGCGCGCCTTGCCCATAAGGTCGATCAGGAAATGCAGGTTATGGATCGACAGCAGAATACCGCCGAGCATTTCACCCTGTTTTACCAGGTGGCGAAGGTATGCGCGCGTGTAATGCGTGCACGTGGGGCAGCTGCACTCGGAATCGAGCGGCGTGAAATCTTCCTTGTATTTCGCGTTGCGCATGTTCATGCGGCCTGCGTGAGAAAACGCGGTGCCCATGCGGGCCGTGCGCGTGGGCAGCACGCAGTCGAACATATCAACGCCCTCGCGCACCGCGCGCACGAGGGTCGTGGGATTGCCGACACCCATCAGGTAACGCGGGCGATTGTCGGGCAACGCCTGGCACACATCGCCGAGCGTCTCGAACATCACGTCGTGCGGCTCGCCCACCGAATAGCCGCCAATGCCATAGCCCTGGAAGCCCTTATGGCCCGCAGCACGGCTCGCGGCGTCAATTTCGATGAGGCGCTTCACGCTCTCGAGGCGCAGGTCGCGATGCATGCCGCCCTGCACGATGGCGAAAAGCGCCTGATCTTCGCGGGTATGCGCGGCGCAGCAACGCTCGGCCCACTCCCACGACAGTTTCGTAGACGCAGCCACGGCCTCTTTCGGCGACGGATAGCCAATGCACTGATCGAGCTGCATCACAATGTCGGCGCCGATGCGCTGCTGGATGTCCATGTTGCTCTCAGGCGTCCAACGGTGCTTGCTGCCGTCATAATCGCGCGCGTGGAACGTGACGCCGTCGGGGTCGGTCTTCATCATGTGGTCGAGGCTGAACAACTGGAACCCGCCCGAATCGGTGAGCATGGGGCCATCGTAGTTCATGAACTTCTGCACGCCGCCGGCCTTTTCGATAATGTCGACGCCCGGGCGCATGTACAGGTGATACGTGTTCGCGAGCACCACCTGGCTGTTGAGCTCGCGCAGCTGCGGCGTGGTGACGCCCTTCACCGTTGCGTGCGTGCCAACAGGCATGAACATGGGCGTGTGCACCGTGCCGTGAGCAGTCTCAAACGTGAGTGCGCGTGCGTTTCCGCAGGTCGCATCGATATTCACATCAAAAAGGGGCATTAGGGTTCCTTCCTTGAAGCAGAAACGAGCCGCTTTCGCAGCAAGGTCAGCGAGCATGGGTTCTGGCGAGTGCGATTCGGGCGTGGGCGCGGCGACGCGTACTTCGGTACGCGAACCGGGGCCAAAGCCCGAAACGTGCCGCCAGAACCCAGCGCAGCGTCGAGCAATTACGCCGTTCGTAGAACGGCGTAATTTATTTAATAACGCGCACGCGATAGATGCTCGGAATCTGCTTCAAAGCCTCAATGGTCTCGTCGTCGAGATGCTCATCGGTATCGAACATAGTGTAGGCATTCTCGCCGGCGCTTTCGTTCGTCATACGCTGCACATTGGCATTATCTCGAGCGAGCACTGCCGTAATTTGGCCAATCATATTCGGAACATTCGCATGCAGGCAAGCCACACGGCTCGCCGCACGTGCTTTGCCCATGGAGCAGGGGGGATAGTTTACCGAATTGGCAATATTGCCGTTCTCCAGGTAATCTTTAAGCTCGGAAATTGCCATATCGGCGCAATTCGCTTCAGCTTCGCCCGTGCCAGCACCCGAATGGGTGGTAATGAACGTGTTCGGCATAAGCACGGTTTTCTGGGTCGCGAAGTCGGTCGCGAACCATGCGATTCTGCCAGCACGCAGGGCGGCATCCACGGCATCCTCGTCAACGATGGTTTCGCGGGAATAATTGATGAGTACGGCATCGGGAGCAAGCAGGTTCAGCTGCTCCTCGCCAATCATATGAATTGTGTCGGCCTTCGAGGGCACATGCAGCGTGAGGTAATCGCGGTCGCGGCACGCATCCTCGAGCGTCGATACGCGCTGAACCTTCTGGGAAAGCGCCCACGCATGCTCGACGGAGATAAACGGATCGTAGCCATACACATCCATCCCCAGATCGGCGCAGGCATTGGCGACCTTCGAGCCCACGTTGCCCAAACCGATAACGGCAATGCTCTTGCCTTTCAGCTCGCGGCCGACGAATGCCTTCTTCGCCTTTTCCGCATTCACGAAAATATCGGGGTCAGCAGCGTTTTCACGCACCCAATTCATCGATTGCACAACACCACGGCTCGAAAGCACGAGCATCGCCAAAACGAGCTCTTTTACGGCATTGGAGTTCGCGCCTGGCGAATTGAATACCACGACGCCCTTCTTGGCGTATTCCTCAATGGGAATATTGTTTACACCGGCGCCGCAACGCGCGATGGCGCGAATGCTTTCAGGTAGCTCATAGCCATGCAGGTCGGTCGAACGCATAAGAATTGCGTCGGCTTTTTCGGCTTCGGTCACGAACTCGTAACCGTCGCCAAAGGTAACCTGGCCGTCTTTCGTGATGTCGTCGATGGTTTTGATATAGCGCATGGAAATCTCCTTTTAGATTATCGAACCCACATGCCAAATTCAACGGAAGTCCTCGATTCCCGAAGACCGTGGCGACCCGTCGATTCCCTGGCAGACTCAAGGTTCGCATTACAGCAATGATTATGTGTCGAGTATGACCACCCGCCAAGCGCCCGACCAGTCAAAGGGCGGTGGGCGCGCGCCGAAAGGCGCACGCGGGTGCGCGAATCAAGCCTGGCAACGCCACGCTTGAGAAGAAAATGAATTTGGGGCGAGGTCTCGCCCTAGATAGATCGCGAACTCGCGGGGTTGCGCAATTCAAAGTCGCGCATGAATTCGACGAGAGCCTGCACGCCCTCGATAGGCATGGCGTTGTAAATGCTCGCGCGCATTCCGCCTACGCTGCGGTGACCCTTGACATTCTTCAGACCGGCAGCATCGGCTTCCGCAATGAATTTCGCATCGAGTTCAGCGTTGCCCGTAACGAACGGCACATTCATAAGAGAACGGTCTTCCTTGCGAGCGGTGCCATGGAACACATCGCTCTCGTCGAGCGCGTTATAAAGCAGCTGAGCCTTGGCTACATTGACGTCGCGCATGCCCTCAAGACCACCCTGGGCCTTAATCCACTTGAAAACTTTTCCGCATACGTAAATCGCGTAGCACGGCGGGGTGTTATACATGCTGCCACCGTCGACATGCGTCTTGTATTGCAACATCGTGGGAACGCTGGGCAAATCATCGGTGGGGATAAGGTCGTCGCGAACAATAGCAATCGTAGCGCCCGCAGGACCCACGTTCTTCTGAGCGCCACCGTAAATGAGGCCGTACTTGGCCACATCGATAGGCTCGCTCAAAAAGCACGACGAAACATCGGACACCAGCGGCACGTCGCCCGTTTCGGGCAGCGCGTGGTATTTGGTGCCATAGATGGTCTCGTTTTCGCAGATGTACACGTAATCGGCGCCCGAATTCACCTGCAGCTCGGCCACATTGGGCACATAGCTGAAATTATCATCGGAAGAATCACCCAGAATACGGGCATCGCCAAAGCGCTTCGCTTCTTGGTAGGCCTTTTTGCTCCAAGAGCCGCTCACGATATACTCTGCAAAACCGCCTCGCATAAGGTTCAGGGGCACCATGGCGAACTGCGTAGAACCGCCGCCCTGCAAGAACAGCACCTTATAGTTATCAGGGATACCCATGAGGTCGCGCAAGACGGCTTCAGCCTCTTCGATAATCGCCTTGAAAGCTGAAGATCGGTGGCTCATCTCCATTACCGACATACCGCAACCGCGATAATCGAGCATTTCTTCGGCAGCTTCACGAAGCACGCTCTCGGGCAGCACCGCGGGACCCGCGGAGAAGTTGTAAACCCTACCCATGTCGATGACCCCCTTTTCTTCAACGAGAGATTTTAGTGTCTAAATACGATATTGTAGTTCAAATGCGAGCGAAACAGTGCACTTTATTTGACTAGAGTAAAGAATTCATCGAATCATCCCGTTCCCCCTTTGCGGGATGCGTGAGGAATTGGACGGTTCGCTATCGTTCGCCTTCGGCTCACTATGCGCTCACCTCGCTGCGTTTCATTTCGAAATGAAGAGCAAGGATGAACGCAGAGCCATTTCCTCACGCATCCCGCAAAGGGGGAACAAGAGGGTCGAATGCGCTGAAAGCGATGGGGACGGAAAGACCCGTCCCTTGATCTTTCCGCATACCGCGAGAATCGCCCATGAAACAACTTTCACGAGAATGAGATGCAGCAGATTTCCAAGACCACACAAAGATTAAGATCGCCCCCCCCCGATTTCTAGGGGCGGCCGATCAAACCTATTCGATTCCGAGCACCTGCATCACAAGCAGCGCGACGGTGAGTATCGTAACGATGGCCACGGTGAACCAAATAAGACCCCGTCCTACAACGCCACTCGCATACTTTCCCATAATGCGCTTATCGGCTGCAATAAGAGCCATGAACACAAGCAGCACCGGCAGCACAACACCATTGATAAACTGGGCAGTAAGCATGATATTCATAAGGTTGAGACCCGGAATAAGCACCACAATCGCCGAGAACACGATGACGGAAGTGAAAATGCCCTTGAACATGGGCGCTTCCTTCCACGTGAAGTCGACGCCGGCTTCCCAACCGAACGCTTCGCAAATAACGAACGACGTCGTAAGCGGCAGCACGCACGCAGCCAGGAAACTCGCCGCGGTAAGGCCAGCCGCGAACAGAATTTGCGCGTATTCGCCCGCGAACGGGGCCAGCGCGGTAGCGGCATCTTGCGCTGAGTCGATCGAGATGCCCTGCGGATAGAGCACCGCACCCGTGGTAACGATAATGAACCAGGCGACCAAGCAGGCAACAACCGTACCAGCCGTCACATCGACCTTCTGCAGGAACATTTCCTCATGGTCGGTTCCAACGCCTTTATCGACAACGTTGCTTTGTGCAAAAAACATCATCCATGGCGCAATGGTGGTACCAATCATTGAAATAACAAGCGAAACGAAATGCACGTTCGCAGGAATCTGCGGCACCACGGTAGCATGGGCAACATCGCCCCAGTTGGGACCAGCTAAAAACGCAGCAACGATGTACGTCACGAACACGAGGGAAATCGCGAGGAAAATCTTCTCGACGCTTTTATAGCTCCCTTTCACCACGAGCAGCCACACGATCACGGCGGAAATAGGCACGCTTACCCAGGTAGGAACGCCGAAAAGCCCCATGCCCGATGCAATGCCGGCAAATTCGCTGAACGTCGTAGCGACGTTGCCAATAAGCAACGCGCACATGGCGAATGCGGTAAGGCGAATGCCGAAGCGCTCGCGAATAAGGGCAGCGAAGCCTTTGCCCGTTACCGCGCCCATGCGAGCAGCGGTCATTTGCACGACGAGCAACAGCACGCACATCACGGGGATAACCCAAAGTGTGGCATACCCGAAATCGGCACCCGCCGTCGAATACGTCGAAATGCCGCCCGCATCGTTACCGGCCATGGCGCTTACGACGCCAGGACCCATAGCTGCAAGCACGAGCAGAAAGAACGGCTTCTTCTTTTCGTCGCCCGATTCCTCTGCGACAGCAGAATCGGATGAGGTTTCCGCAAGTTCGGGCTTTCCCACCTTGCGTGCGGCATGCTCAGCCTCGCGGCGTTCTTGCATGACCTCGTCATACGTCGCATCGCGACGCGCAGCGGCCATTTACAGCACCCCCGCGATTTCGAGCACGATGAGCGTATACACGGCAAGAGCCGCCGCGCCGCCGATAACGCCGGCAACCACCGTAAGGGCACGTGACGTATTCTTTTCGCTCTCGGTGCTTTCCTCCATGACCTCCATGGCGTCGTCGACAGTAACCAAGCCAAGCATACGTCCCGATTCGTCAACGACAGGCAACGCGACCATGTCATATTTCGAGATATCGGCAGCAACCTCTTCTTCATCCTCATCGGGCGGCACAGAGATGATCTCGGTGTACATGATGTCTTTAAGCTGTGATTCGCGATGCGCCAGCACCAATGTGCGCATCGACAGCACACCGACGAGCTTCTCGGAGTCTTCCTCGAGCACATACACGAAGTGAACGGTCGGGAAGTCTTCATCGAGGGCGCGCAGCACTTCAACCGTGTCAAGCACAGTGTCGGTTTCCTTCATGGCGACAAACTGGGTGGTCATCATGCCGCCGGCAGTATCGTCCTTATAGCCGAGCAGGGAGCGAATCTCGGCCGCATCCTCAACGCCCATCAGGCGAAGCAGCGTTTCAGCCTTTTCATAAGGAAGGTCACGAATAATATCGGCTGCATCGTCAGGGTCCATTTGACCCAAAAGGCCGGAAGCCTCACGGTCGCCCAAGTCGTCGAGCGTTTCAGCCTGGTATTCATCTTCCAACTCGGCGATAACCTCAGCCGAACGCGCATCATCAAGGTGCTTGAACACCTCGGCGCGCTGCTTGGGGTCGAGCTGCTCCAGAATGTCTGCGACGTCGGCAGGGTGCATCTCGTTCAAGCGGCGGTGCGTCACGGAAAGCTGCACCTTGGACAAGTCGCGATCGAGCAGGTCCATATAGTTCCAGGCAATAATCTTTTCGTCGATTTTCTTGCCGAAGAGCTTCGCCGCGCTCACAACAGCTTTCTCAAGAAGCGGATGAAGGCCGCGCAGAATGCCGCGCACGCCAACTTCGGCGCCCAGAAGACGCAGCTGCGTGCCAGAAGGGGAGAGCTTCAAGTCGTTAACGCGCACGAGTTTGAGGCCTTGCGTGTCGACGATTTGCTGGTCGAGCAAATCGCGGGCAAGCAAGACTTCATCGGGCTGCAGATAACTGAAGCGAATGTTGTACGACTCGGTATTAAGACGAACTTCGTCTTCCGAAAAACTGTCGACGTACTTACGCCAACTAATCATGAACGGCGTGCGGCCGGGGCCTTTAAACGCCAAAGAAGTAATGCGTGGAAACATCTCGCCTGTGGAAATAGCGAGATCAGACACAACACCGAGCTTTTCCCCCGTCGAATCGTATACGGGATTACCCAGCATGTTGGACAAGTAGAGCAAAGCTTGCCTCCCCTCGAACAATGCGGCCTGAGGCCCACGAAGGAAAGCGGAGGACCTCAAGGTTAGCGAACTATGTGTTTTCGAACCTTCAAAATGGCCCTTTTCTCCTAGACGATAAAAAAGCCGCTCTCGCGGCGCAACTGCTTATCGGCTAATTTTAATCCGATTTTGCAATCGGCGAGAAAATGGTGCGCCGTGAGGGATTCGAACCCCCGACGTACTGATTCGTAGTCAGTCCCTCTATCCAGCTGAGGTAACGGCGCACTTCATAAGCAGCTCGATAATAATAACCCATACAGCTTAGAAGTCAACGAGTTTTTGAAAAAATTTTTCAAAAACTAGTGGCCGACCGGGTTTGCCCCGATTGGCCACCTTTCTCACGAGCGACTATTCGTCGTCTTCGGTTTCGTCGAATTCGTCTTCGGCTTCAGGATTGGCCTCGTCTTTAACATCGACGTCAGCTTCAACCTCGGTGTCATCGGCGTCGTTCAAGTCAGCGGTTTCGTTTTCATCGAAATCGTCCGCATCGTCGTCTTCGTCGCCGTCTTTCTTCTTATCCTCGGTCGCGATGGCGCAAGTGCACACCTTGTCGGAATCGGCGACGTTCATCACGCGCACGCCCTGGGCGGAACGTCCCAGCTGGCTAATGCTCTCGACGGAAGTGCGAATCACGACGCCTTCCTCCGAGATAATCATGAGTTCATCGCTTTCCTCGACGACTTTCATAGCCGTAAGCTGGCCCTTCTTCGCCGTCATGGTAATGGTGAACACGCCCTGGCCGCCGCGGTGGTGCAGCGGATAGTCGGCAACGGGGGTGCGCTTGCCATAACCTTTCTCGGTGATTACGAACAGCTCGGTGCCCGGACGGGCGATTTCCATGCCAAGCACGCGCACGCCAGCAGGAACCGTCATGCCGCGCACGCCCATGGTATCGCGACCCATCGAGCGAACCTCAGATTCGTCCCAGGTAATCGCTTTGCCGGCGCTCGAAACCATCATCACGCGCTCGCCTTGCTTCACGCGGCGCACGGCGATGAGATTATCGTCTTCCTTCAGGTTGATAGCGATAAGTCCATCGCGGCGGCTGCGATCGTACAGGCTCATGGAGGTCTTCTTCACCATGCCTTGTTCGGTGCCGAACATGAGGTATTCATCCTCAGGGAAGTCTTTCGTCGCGATAATCGCCGAGATGGTCTCGCCCTTCTCGAGCGGCAGCAGGTTCACGATTGCCGTGCCGCGAGCCTGGCGACTTGCCTCAGGAATCTCGTAAACCTTCAAGCGATAAACCTTGCCGCGCGTCGAGAAGAACAGCATGTAGCTATGGGTCGACGCGATGAACAGGTGCTCAACGAAGTCGTTGTCCTTCAAGCTCACGCCCTGCATGCCCTTGCCGCCGCGTTTTTGCTGGCGATAGGTCGCGACAGGCAGGCGCTTCACGTATCCGGCCTTCGTCACCGTGATAACCATGTCTTCCTCAGCGATGAGGTCTTCAACATCAATATCTTTGGCGGCGGCGGAAAGCTGCGTGCGGCGAGGCGTGTTGTACTTCGCTTTGATTTCGAGCAGCTCTTCCTTGATAACCTGACGCATGAGGTTCTCGTCGGCAAGGATGCGCTTGAAGTAATCGATCTTCTCTTTGAGTTCCTTCAACTCAGCCTCGAGCTTGTGACGTTCCAAGCCGGTGAGGCGGCGCAGGCGCATTTCCAAAATGGCCTGCGTTTGCGCGTCGGTAAGGCCGAAGCGCTCGGTAAGGCGAGCAGACGCCTCTTTATCGGTCTCGCTGCTGCGAATAATCTGGATAACTTCGTCGATGTTATCCAAGGCGACGAGCAGGCCTTCAAGAATATGAGCGCGCTCTTCGGCCTTGCGCAGTTCATACTTGGTACGACGCGTGACGACGTCTTCCTGATGGAGGATGTAGTAATGCAGCATTTCCTTCAAGGAAAGCGTACGGGGCACTCCATCGACCAAGGCCAACATAATAACGCCCCAACCGACCTGCAGCTGGGTATGCTTGTAGAGCTTGTTGAGCACGACTTGGGGAATCGCGTTCTGTTTGAGCTCGATGATAATGTCGACCGGCGAGTTGCGGTCGGCACCGTCGTGCACATTCGAAACCTCGGGCAGCTTTTTGTCGCGAATGAGCTCGCCGAGCTTCTGCATGAGGTTCGTACGATTCACCTGATAGGGAATCTCGGTAATCACGATGGAGTGCTTGCCGTTCTTGCCCTCGATGATCTCGTGTTTCGAGCGAATCGTGAGATTGCCACGACCAGTCTCGTACGCATCGAGAATGCCCTTTTTGCCCATGATGACGCCACCGGTCGGGAAATCGGGGCCGGGCATCACAGTCATGAGCTCTTCGATCGTGCAATCGGGATTGTCGAGCATCATGCACGTCGCGTCGATAGTTTCGCCCAAGTTGTGGGGTGGAATGTTCGTCGCCATACCAACAGCGATGCCGTTCGAACCATTCACCAACAGGTTGGGGAAGCGCGCAGGAAGCACGGAAGGCTCCTGCAGGCTTTCGTCATAGTTGGGGTTCCAGTCGACCGTTTCCTTTTCAAGGTCGCGCAGCAATTCCATGGCGGGCTTGGCCAAACGAGCCTCGGTGTAACGCATAGCAGCGGCGGAGTCGCCATCGATGGAGCCGAAGTTGCCGTGGCCGTCGACCAGAGGCACACGCATTGAGAAGTCCTGAGCCATACGAACCATGGTGTCGTATACCGCGGAGTCGCCATGCGGGTGGTATTTGCCAATAACGTCGCCAACCGTACGCGCAGACTTGCTGTGCGGGCGATTGGGCGTAATGCCGCTGTCGTACA
>ERZ827181.1790-NODE-1790-length-21445-cov-6.235951_pt1 | contig 21445 bp, 20 predicted proteins | sample MGYA00519778_ERZ827181 | MGnify/ENA primary metagenome ERZ827181 (study PRJEB31778, sample SAMEA3449273) | human gut metagenome | biome: human gut; feature: human-associated habitat; material: faeces | place: United Kingdom | collected 2010/2012 ...
TGACCCGTGAGCGAGAGACCAGCGGCCACGCCAACCATATCTTGTTCGGCGATGCCAACGTTCACCAGGCGCTCGGGATGCGCAGCGCCCAGCTTTTTGGTGGTGGTGGAACCAGAAAGGTCGGCCTCGACGGCTACGACGTCGATACCCTGTTCCACCAATTCGACCAGCGTCTCACCGTAGGCGGCGCGGGTTGCTTTTTTCTCTGCAGCCATTATTTAGCCTCCTTGTTCGCGGTGAGTTCGGCAAGAGCCTGCTCGGTTTGCTCGGCGTTCGGCGCCTTGCCATGCCAGCCAGCCTGGTCTTCCATAAAGGAAACGCCCTTGCCCTTGGTGGTTTCGGCGACGATCACGCACGGCTTGCCGCTGCGAGATTCCTTAGCGCTTTCAAGCGTGGCGAGAATGGCTTCCATGTCGTTGCCGTCGCACTGGAACACCTGCCAGCCGAACGAGCGGAACTTGTCGCCCAAGTCTTCCGGCGAGCATACGGTTTCGATACGGCCGTCGATTTGCAGGTGGTTGTGATCGACGATGGCGACCAGGCTATCGAGGCCCTTGTGAGCCGCGAACATCGCAGCTTCCCACACCTGGCCCTCTTGGCATTCGCCGTCGCCCATAAGGGTGAACACCGAAGACTCAGAACCGTTGAGCTTCAGGCCGAGCGCCATGCCGGCAGCGATAGAGAGGCCCTGGCCGAGCGAGCCCGTAGATGCCTCAACGCCCGGAAGCTTCCTGCAATCGGGATGGCCCTGAAGGCGGCTGTGCAGCTTGCGCAGCGTGGCGAGCTCTTCTTTCGGGAAGTAGCCAGCCTCGGCAAGCGTGGCGTAAAGCGCCGGTGCCGCATGGCCCTTCGAAAGAAGGAAACGGTCACGGTCTTCGGCCTTCGGATTTTCCGCATCGTGCTTGAGCACGCCTCCGAAATACAGCGCGCACATAATGTCTGCTGCCGAAAGCGAGCCACCCGGATGCCCGCTTCCCGCTTCGGCCACCATTTTCACGATATCGACGCGGATATCGCCGGCCATGCTCTTCAGCTCTTCGAGATTCACGACGCCCCTTTCTGTCGTTCAAGAAAAAAGCGCCCCGCATGCGCGGGACGCCTCATCACGCAATTGATTGCATCGTATCGCAAATTCGCGTTTCGGGCTATTGGGATACGCGCCAACGATGATAGCCCACAACGAATTCATCGATATCGCCGTCAAGCACAGCATCGACGTTGCTCGTTTCGACGCCGCTACGCAAATCTTTCACAAGCTGGTACGGATAGAGCACGTAATTGCGAATCTGGCTACCGAAGCCGTTTTCCTGTTTTTCGCCACGAATGGCATCGAGTTCGGCATCACGCTTTTGGCGCTCAAGTTCGTACAACCTGCCGCGCAGCACCTTAAACGCAGATTCCTTGTTCATAAGCTGGCTTTTCTCGTTTTGGCAAGTAACGACGATGCCCGTGGGAATATGCGTGAGTCGCACGGCCGAATCGGTGGTGTTCACGCACTGGCCGCCGGGGCCGCTGGAACGGAACACGTCGAAACGGAGGTCTTCGGGGCGGATGTCAAGCTCCACTTCCTCCGCCTCCGGCATCACCGCGACGGTCACGGTGGAGGTGTGGATGCGGCCGCCGGCCTCGGTGGCGGGCACGCGCTGCACGCGGTGCACGCCGGACTCGAACTTCAGCCGGGAATAGGCTCCCGCGCCGCAGATCATGAAGTCCGCCTCCTTGATGCCGCCAAGCTCCGTCTCGCTGTAGTTCAGAAGCTCCACGGTCCAGCCGCGCGCGGCGGCATAGAGACTGTACATCCGGAAAAGGCTGTGCGCAAACAGGGCGCTCTCCTCGCCGCCCACGCCGGGGCGGATCTCGAGGATGACGTTCTTGCCGTCGTTCGGGTCATGGGGCAGCAGCAGGACTCTAAGCTCCTGCTCGAGTGCGGCGGCGCGCTTCTTTGCGCCGGTCAGCTCCTCCTGGCACAGGGCCTTCAGCTCGGCGTCGGCCTGCCCGGCCATCAGCTCCGCCGCATCCTGCATATCCCGCTGCGCCGCGCAGTAGGCGCGGTAGGCCGCGACGACCGGGGCCAGCTCCTTCTGCTCGCGCAGCCACGCCGCCGCCTTTTTCGGGTCGGCGTAAAAATCCGGCTGCTCTGCGCGGGCGCACAGCTCCTCATAGCGGTCCTCGACCTGTTTCAGCTTATCCAGCATGCTCCACTCTCCGTATTTGATCCTTGTCCTTATTCTAGCAGATTCCCGGCCTCTTGTCTACCGTAGATGTTGAAGATGACCTCCGCCGTATCCGTCAGCTGCGCGGTCTGCGCCAGCGCCTCTGCGCCACGCTTCGTGATGCGCCAGACATGCGGCGTCATATACAGCAGGTCGTGCACGCTCTGCGCATCCGGCAGGGAGAACGAAAAGCGCAGCGTCTGCGTGTGCAGCAGCCCGAAGCCCGGCAGCGCCGGGTGGAGCGTTTTTTCCTTCTCCACATGCGCGGGATAGATGATGGACTTCAGCCCCGGCAGATGGTTCTGCCCCGCCAGCACCTGCACAAAGATGCCGCCCGGCCGCAGCACGCGGGCAAATTCCGCCCCGGCCGTCAGGGCGAACATGGACAGCACGCAGTCGAACCCGCCGTCCGCAAACGGCAGATGGGCCGCCGTGGCCGTGAGCCAGTGGGCGCCGCGGTCCCGCACGGCGGCATAGCGCACGGCGTCGCGGGAGATATCGATCCCCCAGCGCTCCGGGATCCAGCCGAGCTGCGAGAGATAATACCCCTCCCCGCACCCGGCGTCCAGTACGGCCTCTGCCGCCGGGCAGAAGCGGCGCACAAGGTCTGCCAGTGCTCCGGCAATGGGCGCATACCAGCCCGCATCCAGAAATGCGCGCCGCGCAGCGACCATCTCCCGCGTGTCGCCGGGATGGCGCGAGTGCTTCTGCGTCACCGTCAGAAGGTTTACATAACCCTGCCTTGCCACATCAAAGCAGTGCCCCTGCACGCAGCGCCATGCCGCGCCCTGCGGCGCGAGCGCCGCCCCGCATACGGGGCAGATCACCTGGATCATTGTCGTTTCCTTTCAGGGCTGCACCGCATCCTTGCATCTTCCCTGCATGGTGCGGTGCTGCCCTCTTCAATAATTCATCGGTTTCCGCGCATACTACCCCGGAGACGAATTTCTTCTGTTCTGGGAGGTGGCTGCATGAAACGGCTGTTATGCCTGCTTGCCGCGCTGGCCGTCCTGCTCCCGCGCGGCCATGCGGCGGAGCCCCGCTGCGTGGCGCTGACGTTTGACGACGGACCGTCGGGCGCACTTACGGAGCGCCTGCTGGACGGGCTTGCCGCACGCGGCGTGCATGCGACGTTCTTTCTCTGCGGCTACCGGATCGATCTGTATCCGGAGCTGGCCGCGCGCATCGCCGCCGAGGGACACGAGACCGGCACGCACGGCGACGCGCATTCGTATTTTACTTCCATGAGCCGTGCCGAGGTCTGCCGCGATCTTGCCGAGGCCCGCCGCAAGCTCATGGAGGCAACGGGCCGCGCGCCGACGCTGCTGCGCCCGCCCGGCGGGCTGTATGACACGGCCGTGCTGCAGCAGACGGCCTGCGCCGATCTTCCCGTCATCCTCTGGTCCGTCGATCCGGAGGACTGGCGCGTGCACGATGCCGACGCCGTGACGGCACATATCCTGCGCCACGCGGAGCCGGGGTCCGTGATTCTGATGCACGACCTGACGGACTCGAGCGTGACGGCCGCGCTGCGTGTCATTGACGCCCTGCAGGCGCAGGGCTATGAATTTCTGACCGTTTCAGAGCTGGCCGCGCGCAGCGGCACGGCGCTCAGGCCGGGTCAGGCATACTGCAGCTTTCCGCCGTGAAAAACGCCTCGATGTCCGTGCGGGACGCGGCGAGCGAGCCCTGCACAAAGCCGGGCTTTCCGCCGCCCCGGCCCTGCAGCGCGGCGTTGAGCCGCTTTACAAGGCCGCGCAGGTCGCCCGACGGGTCGGCCATGGCATAGTGCCACGCGCCGTCCTGCCCGGCAAACACGGCGCAGCGCGCTCCGTTCGCCCGGACCATGGCGTCCGCCAGACGGCGCACGCTCTCCGGCGGCATGGGCGGCTCAAAGCGGAGCGTCTGCCCGTCCTGTGCCAGCAGGGCAAACAGGCGATCCTCCAGCGCGGCGGCGCGCTGCTGCGCCTCCGTCCGCTCGGAGGCCAATCGTGCCACGGCGGCAGCCGTCTGCACGGGCTTGGCCGACAGGCGGACGGAGATGTCGCGGGTCTGGGCGCAAAGGGCGTTCAGCACGGCAAGGGCACGGCCGCCGCAGGCCATCTCGATGCGCGAGCCGCCGCGGAAATGCGTCGTGCTGAACAGCTTGATGAGGCCGATCTCGCCCGTGTGGGCCACATGGGTGCCGCAGCAGGCGCACAGGTCGATGTCTCCGAACTGCACGAGGCGCACCGCGCCCGTCAGCGCTTTTTTGCTGCGGTACGGGAGGCGCGCCAGCTCGTCCGGCTCCGGATACCAGATATGCGGCGCAAAATCGGCCCAGACGGCCTCGTTCGCGGCGCGCTCCAGCTCCTGCAGGGCCTGCTCGTCCACCTCGCCGTTAAAATCGATCGTCACGAGGTCCGCACCGAGGTGGAAGCCGACGTTCTCATAGCCGAAGCGCGCGTGGATGAGGCCGGAGACGAGATGCTCACCGGAGTGCTGCTGCATGAGGTCCAGCCGCCGCGCCCAGTCGATCTCGCCCGTCACGTCCGCGCCGGCCGGCAGAGCCGCCGTGCAGCGGTGCAGCACCGTCTCGCCGCGCAGGAACGTCTCCGTGACGTCCGCGCCGCCGAGCGTGCCCATGTCGCAGGGCTGGCCGCCTCCCGTGGGATAAAAGATCGTGCGGTCCAGCTCCACGAGCCAGCCGTTTTCACTCTCCTCGCAGGAGAGCACGCGCGCCTGCAGCCGCCGGGCGTGCGAGTCCGTTTCATAGATGCGGATCGTGTTCAAGGTTTTCCACTCCGTTTTTCGGTTTTTCTTCTATTTTACCATAAGATCACGAAAAACAAAAGGGATTTTTCCGCGGTTTCGCTTGACAAACGCGCCGCGCGGCAATATGATAAGAGGTAGGGCCTTTTCAAAAATTTTCAGCCCAAAAGGAGGGAACGTCATGGATGCTGGGAGTGGCAATGGTACTGGCGTAGGCCGAAGTACGAAAAAGGACGCCCGCGTCCATGCGGTGCGTTCCCGTTAATCATTCGATATTCGGCCTGCCGTGCCCGCTTCCGAATCTCTGACCGTACTATGAAGAATCAGGAGGGAACCGGAAAATGGCAGATCACACCGTAACTGTAGAGAGCACGCTTGAGGCGCTGCTCGTGGAAAAGAAGTATTCCACGATCCGCGACATTCTATCCACGATGAATCCCGCGGATATCGCCTCGGTCTTTGACGGGCTGGAGGAATCCCGCCTGCCGCTGCTGTTCCGGCTGCTGCCGAAGGAGCTGGCGGCCGAGACGTTCGTCGAAATGGAGCCGGACGCGCAGGAGCTGCTCATCCGCGGCTTTTCGGACTCCGAGCTGCGCGAGGTGCTCGACGAGCTGTATGTCGACGATGCCGTCGATATCGTGGAGGAAATGCCCGCGAATGTCGTGCGCCGCATCCTCTCGCAGGCGGACCCCGACATGCGCAAGGACATCAACGAGATCCTGCGCTACCCCGAGAATTCCGCAGGCTCCATCATGACGACGGAATATGTCTCGCTGCGCCCCGGCATGACCGTGGAGGAGGCCATCCTCCGCATCCGCCGCACGGGCGTCGACAAAGAGACGATCTACACCTGCTACGTCACCAAGAACCGCACGCTCATCGGTCTCGTCTCCGTCAAGGACCTGCTGCTGGCGCAGGACGATGACGAGACCGTCGACAAGATCATGGAGACGAACGTCATCTCCGTCCATACGCACACCGATCAGGAAGAAGTTGCCCGCATGTTCTCGAAATACAACTTCCTTGCCCTGCCGGTCGTGGACACGGAGAACCGCATGGTCGGCATCGTGACCTTCGACGACGCCATGGACGTCATGGAAGACGAGGCCACGGAGGACATGGAGATCATGGGCGGCATGACGCCGTCGGACAAGACGTATCTCCGCTCGTCCACGTTCGACCTCTTCAAGCACCGCATCCCCTGGCTCATGCTGCTGATGGTCTCGGCCACGTTCACGGGCCTGATCATCACGCATTTTGAAAGCGCGCTGGCCGCGCAGGTCGCACTGACGGCCTTCATCCCCATGCTCATGGACACGGGCGGCAACTCCGGCTCGCAGTCCTCCGTCACGGTCATCCGCTCGCTGTCGCTCGGCGAGATCGAGTTTTCCGATCTGCCGCGCGTCGTGTGGAAGGAGATCCGCACGGCCGTGCTCTGCGGCATCTCGCTGGCAGCCGCCTGCTTTGCCAAGATCATGCTCGTCGACCGGCTGATGCTCGGCAATGAGGATGTCACCTGCCTCGTTGCGCTGGTCGTATGCGCCACCATGGCGCTGACCGTACTCGTAGCCAAGGTCATCGGCTGTGTGCTGCCGATGCTGGCCAAGAAGGTCGGCTTCGACCCGGCCGTCATGGCAAGCCCGTTCATCACGACGATTGTCGACGCCCTGTCGCTGCTGATCTACTTTGGCATTGCGAGCGTCCTGCTGCTGAACTGAAAAACACGATCCCGGATGCAGCCGCATCCGGGATGCTTTTATGGCTTATAGGCGGCGCGCCAACTGCCGATTTGTACCGACTGTCGTTAAAATAGCAAACGCCGATTGCGTCTGTAGCGGCGCTCAGCGAGCGCCTTGCAGACTGGCAATGATCACGGCACAAATTCAGCGGCGCAAAGCCTCCGGATTTGTCATTGCGAGGAGCGAAGCGACGTGGCAATCTCGCAGTATCCGGCCGGATCACAGGGCACTCCCGGCGAATACGGTAACTTTACGCGGCATGGCGTCGAGAACGCCGCCCTCTACAAGGCGCGTGCGTTTGCCCGGCAGTCGGTATAAATCGACAGTGCCTTCCCGAGATTGCCACGGGCGCAAAGCGCCCTCGCAATGACAAATCGGAGGCTATCGCCGTTTTAACGGTAGTCTGTACGAATCGGCAGCACATAGCTGGCAGTCACGCAAAAAGCGCGCCCCGGGGCCGGGGCGCGCAAGTTTTTTCCGTTTCAGCGCTTGATGTGGGCGAAGTTGCCCATGGTCTCCTTCACGGAGCTGAGGTAGGCAAATGAGCCGGGGAACTGCTGGATGATGCGCTGGAACGCCACGATCTGATGGCGATTCACAACGCAGATGAGAAGCGTCTTGTTCGAATGCGTGAAGCCGCCGACGGCCGGGATCTCCGTAACACCGTGCTTCATATGCTTGAGCAGCTCGGCGGAAAGCTCCTCCGGCTTATCCGTGACGATCTCAAATTTCACGGCCTCCTTGAAGCCCTTGATCATCGTATCGCCGACGTGGCTGGACAGGAAGCAGTAGATCAGGCAGAGAATGACCGGCTCGATCTTGAAATCATAGACGAAGTAGGACAGGGCCGCGACGATGGCATTGATGGCAAACACGATCCAGATGATGTGCATCTCCGGGCGGACATGGTGGACGAGCGCCGCCAGCAGGTCCGTGCCGCCGGTGCTGGAGTCGCGGCGCATGACCATGCCATAGCAGAAGCCGCTGATGACGCCGCCCGCGATGGGCGCAAGGATCGTGCTCGTGCCGGTAGTCGTATGGTACTCAAACGGCGCGAGGTTGACATAATCCAGCGCCAGCAGCACGACGGAAAACACGACTGCAAACGTCGCGGACAACACGGCATAGCGGTGGTCTACGATATAATACGTCAGCAGGACGAGCGGGACGTTGATGAGGATCGTCATATAGCCGACCTTAAAATGGAACACATGCTGGATGATGGTCGCGATGCCCGGCAGGCCGGACGGCGCGAACTCGTTGGGGAACACGAAGATGTGGTAGCTCAGGGCAAGCAGACAGGCGCAGAACACGATGACCAGATAATCCTGCACAGTATGCCATTTTTTCATTGGAAAAGCCTCCCGGGGTTAATTTCACAAGCAAGAACACCTATATCTTACTAAATTTTATCAAAAAGTCAACCTCGGTTTTCCGATCAGCAGCACAGAAAGGTCGTTGACGTTCGTGCCCGTCGGGCCGGTACGCAGCAGGCCGCCGGTCTGCGCCAGCGCATGCCAGGCGTCGTTATCATCCAGCCACGCCTCCGCCGTGCGGCCGAGAGCGCGCAGAATGGCCGCCGTCCGGCCGTCGGCATAGCCGCCCGCGGCATCCGTCGGCCCGTCCGTGCCGTCGCTGCCGAAGCTGAACACGGCGGCGTCCGAAAGTCCCTCCAGCCCCGGCGCAGCGGCAAGCGCCAGCTCCTGGTTCCGCCCGCCGAGGCCGCTGCCCGTCACATGGACGACGGTCTCGCCGCCCGCCAGCAGGGCAAGCGCCTTCCCGCGGCCCGCATGATACTGCGCGGCCGCCGAAAGGAAGCGCCCGGCCTCCCGCGCCTCGCAGCTCAGGCGGTCCGTCAGCACGAACGGCGCATAGCCGAGCCTGCGGCACGTCTCTTCTGCCGCGGCGCACAGCAGCCGCACGCCGCCGACCACATGCCAGCGGGCGTTTTCCAGCATCTTGGGTGTCTCCTGCCGGAGCAGGGCCTCCAGCGCGGCATCCGGCAGCAGGCCTGCCTGCGCGGCGGCCTCCAGCGCCTCTCCGCTCGTCGAGGGATCTGGCACGGCGGGGCCGGAGCCGATGACGTCCGGCCGGTCGCCCAGCACGTCCGACAGCAGGACGGACACGACGCGCGCCGGGGCGCAGTGCTGCGCAAAGCGGCCGCCCTTCACGGCGGAGAGGCGCTTGCGCACGGCGTTCATCGCCGCGATATCCGCCCCGCTGCGCAGGAGCCGCTGCGTGATCGCCCGCAGGCGCGCCTCCGGCACGAGCGGCAGCTCGAACAGGGCGCTGGCTCCGCCGGACAGCAGCACGAGGACCGTGTCCTCCGCCGTCAGCCCCTGCGTGAGCGCCAGCGCGCGGCGCGCCGCAGCAAAGGCCCGCGCATCCGGCACGGGGTGCCCGGCCTCCGCCAACTCAAGCGGCGGGAGTGCCCCGCCGAGATGGCCGTCCTTGGTAATGACAATACCCCGCCGGACGGGCACACAGGCACAGGCGGCCTGTGCCATGGCCCACGCCGCCTTTCCCGCCGCAAGGAGCACGATCCTGCCCGTCAGCCGCTCCGCTGCCAGCGCCTCCCGCACAAGCCGGCCCGGCTGCGCGGCCGCAACGGCCTCGCGCAGGATCGTCTCCGCATCCTCGCGCATCGTCTGCATGCATATCACCCTCTTTTTCTCCAGTATAGCGAACGCAGAATAGGATTGTCAAGAGCTAAGGGAAGCTCTGATTCAATCAGCAAGAGCGGATGGCGAGAGATTTTTCGTCGAGTCGAGGTTTGGAAAGTGCAGGCATACTTTATGTACGTCAAGCTTTTCGAACCGATGGATCGGCGGAAAAGCCCCGTCATACGCCGCAGATGATCGAGGCAGAGCTTCCCCAAAAACAGGACTTGCAATTTCGAACACTTCGGAGTAAAATGGAGCGTATTTTGAGACGCGGGAGGGACGGGACATGATCCTCTATGAAGATGCGCAGCTCGTCGTGTGCTGCAAGCCGCGCGGCGTGCTTTCCGCCGCGGACAGCTCCGGGCAGGAGAGCATGGCTGCGCTGCTCGCGCCGCGCACGGTCTTCCCGGTGCACCGGCTCGACCGCGACGTGCCCGGCGTGATGGTCTTTGCCAAGACCCGCGAGGCGGCGGCCTTTCTCTCGGCGCACCTCACGGCCGGCAAGGAATATCTCGCACTGGCCGAGGGTGCGCCGTGCAAAGAGCCGGAGGAGCTTTATGACCTGCTGTTCCACGACCGCGCGCGCAACAAGACCTACGTCGTGCGGCGCACGCGGGCCGGGGTGCGCGAGGCGCGCCTGATCTGCACGCCGCTGCGCCTGCTGCCGGACGGCCGCGCCGCATTGCACCTGCAGCTGCTCACGGGCCGGACGCACCAGATCCGCGTTCAGCTCGGCTCGCGCGGCTGCCCTGTCTGCGGCGACCGGAAATACGGCGCGCAGGCCGCGCCGGGCGGCATTGCCCTCTATGCCTGGCGGCTGCGTGTGCCGCACCCGGACGGGCGCAGCCTCACGTTCTGCCTGCCGGACGAGCTGCTGCCGCCGGAGCTGCAGGGCCTTGCGGAAGACTTGTAAATCCCATGATTTTATAGTATACTAAAGGAAGCACTTAACGGCAGCACCCAATAGCGCGGTATATCTAAAACTTTATGTTTTCTGCAGGATTGCTCGTCTTTCCCTGATATCACGCGCATTCATTTGCATTGCGCGTTCACAATAAGAAAGCTTTAGCCTTACCACGCTACGAATGGCAGCACCGCACAATTCAGCGAAGGCCAAAGGTGTCATGACGCGGCGCTGTCTAACAAGCTCAGAACCGGCCCGCCGTGCCCGCACGGAGCGCCGGAAGCAGGAGGAAGGAATATGGCAAACAATCTCAAACGTCTGGACAGCTACCTTGTCCCCGGTAAGCACATTCACCTGATCGGCATCGGAGGCGTCTCCATGCGGCCGCTCGGACTGGTGCTGCGCGGCATGGGCATCACGGTCACCGGTTCGGACATGAACGCCTCCGTCTCCACCGACGAGCTGATCGCCAAGGGCATCGAAGTGCACATCGGCCACCGCGCCGAGAATATCCAGGGCGCGGACTGCATCATCCGCACGGCCGCCGCCCACAACGACAATCCCGAGGTCGCCGCGGCCCGCGCGCAGGGCATCCCCGTGTTCGAGCGGGCGCAGGCCTGGGGCGTGATCATGCGCGAATATAAAAACGCCATCTGCGTATCCGGCACACACGGCAAGACCACCACGACCGGCATGCTGACGCATATTTTCATGCAGGCACAGCGCGACCCGACCGTTATGATGGGCGGCTATCTCCCGCTGCTGCACGCAGGCCACCGCGTCGGCTCCGGCGACACCATTATCATGGAGAGCTGCGAATACTGCGACTCGTTCCTGAATTTCTACCCCACCGTCGCCATCGTGAACAACATCGAGGCCGACCATCTGGACTATTTCAAGGACCTCGACGCCGTGAAGCGCTCGTTCCGCAAATTTGCGGGCCTCGTGCCGCGCACGGGCCACGTCATCGCCAACGGCGACGATGCAAATACCGTGCAGACGCTCTCGGATCTGCACTACCTCTCCTTTGGCATCGATGCGCACAACGATATCCATCCCGAGGGGCTTTCCGAGGACCTGCGCTCGTTTGACATTATCTGCTTCGGTAAGCGCTACTGCCATGTGGACCTGCAGGTCTACGGCCGCCACAATGTCTATAATGCGCTGGCCGCCGCAAGCGCCGCCTGGGTTATGGGCGTGGACGGCGCGGATGTCGCCGCGGGCCTTGCCTCGTTCCACGGCGCGGGCCGCCGCATGGAGTTCAAGGGGACGTACCACGGCGCGGACGTCTATGACGACTATGCCCACCATCCCGGTGAGCTGCACGCCCTCATCGACGCCGTGGCCCACATGGGCTATCAGCGCGTGATCCTCGCGTTCCAGCCGCACACCTACACGCGCACGAAGGCCCTGTTCGACGATTTTGTCCGCGAGCTCAAGCGCGTGGACGTCGCCGTTCTGGCCGAGATCTACGCCGCCCGTGAGAGCAACACCATCGGCATCTCCTCCCGCGATCTGGCGCGCTGCATTCCCGGCAGCGTCTACTTTGAGACGCTCCCTGAGGTCACGGCCTATCTCCGCGGGGCTGCGCAGAAGGGTGACCTGATCCTGACCGTCGGCGCAGGCGACATCTACAAGGCCGGAGAGGCCCTTCTGAAGGAAGAATAACATTCAAATAAACCAACAATACCGCAGCACAAAGGAGTTTCTATGGAAAAGTATGATCTGATCATTGTTGGTGCCGGTCCTGCCGGCATCTTTACGGCCGTCGAGCTGTTCCGCCGCGGCGCACACAAGAAGATTCTGATGGTCGAAAAGGGCCAGAGCGTGGAAAAGCGCTCCTGCCCGAAGAGCAAGACGCAGAAGTGCTTGAACTGCCAGCCCTGCAACATCACGACCGGCTTCTCCGGCGCAGGCGCGTTCTCCGACGGCAAGCTCTCGCTGAACCACGAGGTCGGCGGCGATTTTCCGAACCTCGTCGGCCCGGACTTTGCCCAGTCCCTCATTGACTATACGGACCAGATCTATCTGGAATTCGGCGCGGACCCCCATGTGGAGGGCGTGTCCGACCCCGATAAGATCCGCATCATCCGCCGCCGCGCCATTCGCGCAGGCCTGAAGCTCGTCGACTGCCCCATCCGCCACCTCGGCACCGAAAAGGCGCAGGAGCTCTACCTTGCGCTGGAGAACGACCTGCGTGCCAAGGGCGTCGACATGCTCTTCGGCCACAGCTGCGTCGATCTCGTGCTCGATGGCCCGCTGTGCAAGGGCGTCATCGTGGAGCCGACGCGCGGCGGCACGCGCGAGACGATCTATGCCGACGACGTCGTCATTGCGGCAGGCCGCCGCGGCGCGGAATGGCTGGAATCCCTGTGCGCGAAGTATGACATCGCCCACCAGCCGGGCACCGTGGACATCGGCGTGCGCGTCGAGGTCCGCAACGAGGTCATGGAGGAGGTCAACAGCGTCCTCTACGAGTCCAAGCTCGTCGGCTATCCGCAGCCGTTCAAGAACAAGGTCCGCACATTCTGCCAGAATCCCGGTGGCTTTGTCAGCCAGGAGAACTATGACAAGAACCTCGCCGTCGTAAACGGCCACAGCTACAAGGACCTGAAGTCCGACAACACGAACCTGTCCATCCTGTGCTCGCACAACTTCACCTACCCGTTTAACCAGCCCATCGCCTACGCCCAGAAGGTCGGTGAGCTGACGAACATGCTGGCCGACGGCCACATCCTCGTGCAGCGCTTCGGCGATATTCTCGACGGCAAGCGCACCTGGCCGAAGGAGCTGGCGTTTTCGAACGTCCGCCCGACACTGCCGGACGCCGTCGCGGGCGACATCACCGCCGGTATGCCCTACCGCGCCATGATCAACATCATCGGCTTCATTCAGGCCATGGATCAGGTCGTGCCGGGCTTTGCCAGCTATGAGACGCTGCTGTACTCCCCGGAGCTGAAGTTCTACAGCAACAAGGTCAAAATGACCCCGGACCTCAAGACAAACGTGGCGCACCTGTACTGCCTCGGCGATTCGTCCGGCTGGACGCGCGGCCTGATGATGGCCTCCGCCATGGGCGTGCTCATGGGCCGCAAGCTCGCGGGCTATGAGGAGCCGCTGCGCTGAATAGATCGGCGGAAAGCTCTGCGAGGCCGCCTGCCGTGCCCTGCCGTGCGTTGTAGGGGAGCGGACAGCCGGGCCCGGCGCACCGCTGCCGATTGGTACAGGCCAGCGATAAAACGGCGATGGCCCCCGATTTGTCATTGCGAGGCCCTGAAAGGGCCGTGGCAATCTCGTGCAGGCAGTTACGATTTCGCTGATAGCTTTCCCTCGATGCGGCCGGGCACTGCGAGATTGCCACGTCGGCCTGCGGCCTCCTCGCAATGACAAATTTGGTAGTCTCACGCCATAGAATCAGTGCGGCAAGCGGCGAATTCGGTCCCCACACAAAAATGATCCGGCAGCGCAGAAGCGCTGCCGGACTTTTTTCCATATCAATGCGACGGCCATTCGACCGCCGTCGGCCACTGCACATGATATTGAGAACCGGTCAGATAACAGTCCAACCACCAGTGGCAGGGAGACCAGCCGCCGCTGAATGCATCATCCGCGATCCATTTCAGCAGCACAGCATCCGTGCAGTTCTCTGTGCTATGCTCAGCGCCATACACGCCCGGATATACATAGTGCCACAGCTCAAAAATACAGAAAAGCCATTCCTCGGGAAGCTCGCGCAGCACATAATTCCCATCCGCATTTGGCTCTAGATTCTGCTCCAGAATGTCCGGGATTTGAACCATGAGTCCATAGGCCGCCTTTGCATCAGGATAGGCCGTGAAATAATCCTCATGTGCCGCAACACAGCTTGCAAGCGCATCCGCGATCTGATGGAATTCCTCCAAAACGGCCGGATGGAACGTCTTATTTACGATACGGTACAGCGCCTGAAAATACCGCGAGGTAGCGTAGTCCAGCTCCGTGCTGTCTGATCCCGGCGTGCGGGAACAGGCTGTCAGTGAGCTGATGCCCATGCATATCACTGCAAACAATAGTAAGAAGCATAGAGCGCGCCGAAAGGACTTGTAAATTTTCATCTCGTTTCTCCTCCCGGTTAAAAGTATCAACCTCCATGCACTGAAACAGTCGCCGTGGCGCTTGTCGTGCGAATCACAAAGGCAATATTGTTAAAAATATTAAGATATGTCAAATCAGAAAATGCTTCATATGTGCCTGTTCCGGTATTAGGGACATGAATGTTAATACCCATAGCGTTGGGAGTATTATCAAAATTGCTGGTATTTCTGTCAGACATAGTTACATGCAAATATGCACCTGTTCCGTAACAGCTCGTAGTGACCTTCGCACTGACTCCGCCTAAAACAGCTCTCAAACCGTCAATAATATAGCTGTATCCCGCATAGGAGGCTACTGCATAAATCGCTTCAGTCACAAAATTCCATAGATTATTTGTACTCGAAGTTGAACTTGAATCTTGCTCTCTAAACCCATCAATTGTCGTAACATTAGAATCCCATCCAATGCGTCGTACACCCATTTGGTAAGCAGCAATATATGTTCCAATATAGTCACGATTATCTGTAAACTGTGATGCGCCGAACCTTCCCAAATAGGAATTCTGCAGGATCACAATTCGATCGTTAAAATCGTCTACATATACTCGCATCTTCTGCCCTAAGCCGCCCTTGCCTGTATATCCACAATCTCCATCCCCGGTATAACCGTACGAAGTTGCCTGATAGACCAGTGAGCCTGTTGCATAAGTTTCATAGGGCGGTTCCGTTGTAGCAGAAGTCGGGTTCTCAGATTCCATTCCAGCCACTTCATTGTTTCCTTCCACGTTTGCAAGGGCCGTTGCGTAATCATAGTAAGCCTCTGCAATATCTCCAGTCATAACAGAAATGCCGATGGCAAGCAGAATCAAATTTGACTCCGGGTTGGCATTGTAATCCGGCGGCACAAGAGACAGGCCCATGTTGATTCGCTCATCCGTGGAAAATTTACGGAGACAGCCATCCACAGCATAGGTCTTTCCTGCAATATCGACCGAACCACACAGAATACCAGTAACCATCTCAATATCTTCCCGAATCGAAACATTCTTGACATCGCCGCTGACAGTCAGCGGATACAGATGTTCGCCAATGTTCAGTGTGAGATTGACACTGGCAGTACCAGTATTTGTCAACGGATCAATCGTGATTGTATAGGTATAATCCGCACTGCCGCCCGTTTGCGTCGAGGGTGCAGCGTTGTCGGCACTCTGTGCCGCAACCGTGTCATCAACATCAGGGAACACATTGGCGAACTGGTCAAACGCAGAAAAGACTTGAATATCGGACTCGTGGGAATTGTTGGGTTCGACCGCAATGGCGGGCGAAGCAGTTGCAACTGAAAGCGCGAAAATGATTAAGATAGATAGTACTCTTTTTGCAGATTTGCTCTTCATTGTAAGCCTCCTTTAATTAAAAACATAAAAGATAAACAGTTTTTACATAACTAGAAAAGGAAGTATTCTGTGCAGGTTCCGCATTCCATCATCACGTCATCACCTCCCCATTCGAGCGGATGAAAAGGAACTGCACTCCATGAAGCACTTGCAAATGCAGTATAGCACATAATAATAAAATTTCAAAGTATTTTTCAGAAAAATTTTCCCATTTTTCATGCGGCGTCGAAATTTGAAACTGTTGCTTTCGACGAGGCCCTGTACGAACTGGCAGTGCCTTCCCGAGATTCCCACGTCGCTTCGCTCCTCGGAATGACACGTCAGGCGGGTGCAGCGGTGCACCAGAGCGCTTGCGCGGTTGAATGCTCCCCTACTGGGCGCTCAGGGAACGCCGCTACATTGGCGTGTGCGGTCGGCGATCGTGCCACGAAACCTGCAGCCTGCAAGGCGGTCACTGACCGCCGCTACAGACGCAATTGGCGCGTGCCATTTTAACGATAGCCTTTCCAAATCGGCAGTGCCTTCCCGAGATTGCCACGTCGCTTTGCTCCTCGCAGTGACAAACCTTTGGCGTTCCTCGTTTTGCTGACAGCCTGTTTCTTGCGCCGGTGCGCCGCCGGGCCCGGCTGTCCGCTCCCCTACAGTCGAAAACGAAAAAGTCCTGTGACGTTTCCAGTCACAGGACTTCTTTGATCAGCCGCAGCTTTTTCGCGCGCGGCAGGCGCTTGATGGCCGCCTCGCGGCGCAGGGCGTCCCCGCGGGTCCCACAGGCCTCGCTGTAGACCAGCTCCAGCGGGCCGCGGCCGCGCGTATACTTTGCACCGTGCCCGCTGCGGTGCGCGGCGAGGCGGCGCTCCGGGTCATCGGTCATGCCGGTGTAGAGCGTGCCGTCACCGCAGCGCAGGATGTAGACCCACCACCCGCTCACAGCGGGATATCGATGCTGACGCGGTCGGTGCGGATGGACTTGCACAGGGCGGAGACCTTCTTGTGGCGCGGGTCGTCGCGATAGCGCGCCACGTCCTCCAGCGTGTCAAAGTCCACCTCGAGCGCGGCGTCCCACGCGGCGTTCGGGGCTGCGCTGCGCGCCACATGCATGCCGCGGATCCAGTCGATCTGCTCCGGCAGTGCAGAGAGCGCCTGCAGGAACGGCTCCGGATCGGCATCCGGGCGGAATTTCCAGAATACGATATGTCGGATCATGTCTGTTTCTCCCTTCAGGAAGCCCAAAATTCATCCAAGGTCAGCTGCTGCTCCGTGAGGTAGCGCGCGGCCTCGATGCCGACGTAGCGATAGTGCCACGACTCATAGTCGATGCCGGTCACGTCCTCCTTCCCCGCGGGATAGCGAAGGATGAAGCCGAAGCGCCAGCAGTTTTCATGCAGCCAGATCGTCTCCGGCGTCTGCTCCTGCGTATCGTCAAGACGCTGATTGTCCGTTGCAACGATGTCGAGGGCAAGGCCGGTCTCATGCTCGCTGCAGCCGGGCGGCATGGTCCATTTGGCGGTCTCCTTCCACGCCTCTTCATATGACATACCCTCGCTGATGCGGGCCTCAAGGTCCTCATTGAACAGCTGCTCCTGACTTTCCGTAGAGCGATAGGCCGAGGCGACCGTGAACGAGAGGCCCTCGGCCCGTCCGGCGGCCAGCATCTGCTTCAGCGGCTCATAGGCAGCCGTGGCCACAAAATAGGGCCAATCATGCAGCTGCGTCAGCTCCGGCGCATAATCCTCCGCCAGCGGATGCGCGCGGCTCACGAGCAGCAGGAGCGGATCATCCTTTGAGGGCGGATCGGCCGCCTGCGTCGCAGGGACGGGCTGCGTTTCCGCCGTTGTCTCCCCCGCCGTTTCGTCCGCCGCTGCGGACCCCGGCTGCGGCTCGTCCGCCCCGCAGCGCAGCAGGAGCAGCACCAGCAGGACCGCCGCGCCGAGGAGCGCAAAGCGGCCCCGCAGTGGTTTGCGGCGCTGCCGCTTCCTTTTTGTGGTTTTCCTTCGTGTTCTCTGTGGTGTATGATTCATGAGATCAACCGCCTTTCGTGTTCATTCTAGCGAATTCCCGCATCGAATTTGCAGCAAAATCGGCGGTGCGGAAAAATTCCGGGCGGGATGCCCCGCCCGGAAGAAGGATCAGTCGGATTACACAAGGGCGGCCGTGATGATGGCCATCTTGTAGACCTCGTCGGCGTTGCAGCCGCGGGAGAGGTCGTTGATCGGGGCGTTCAGGCCGAGCAGGATGGGGCCGTAGGCCTCATAGCCGCCGAGACGCTGGGCGATCTTATAGCCGATGTTGCCGGCCTCGATGCACGGGAAGATGAAGGTATTGGCATAGCCCGCGACCTTGGAGCCGGGGAACTTCAGCTGGCCGACGACCGGGGAAACGGCCGCGTCAAACTGCATCTCGCCGTCGATGGCAAGATCCGGCGCAAGCTCCTTGGCCTTTGCCGTGGCATCGCGGGACAGCTGAACCGTGCCGCCCTTGCCGGAGCCCTTCGTGGAGAAGCTCAGCATGGCAACCTTCGGGTCGATGCCGAACGTCTGCGCGCAGCGCGCGGTCTCGACGGCGACCTCGGCGAGCTTGTCGGCAGCGGAGACAACAACTTTGCCTTCCTTGTCGAGCGTGTCTTCATAGGAGATGTTGATGGCGCAGTCGCCCATGGCCAGCTTCTCTTCGCCGCGGACGAGGATGAAGCAGGAGGACACCAGATGCGCGCCCGGCTTCGTCTTGACGAGCTGCAGGGCGGGACGAACGGTGTCAGCCGTGGAATAGGTCGCGCCGCCCAGCAGAGCGTCCGCATAGCCCATCTTCACGAGCATCGTGCCGAAATAGTTGCCCTTGGACAGCGCCTCGCGGCACTGCTCGGCCGTCATCTTGCCCTTGCGCAGGGTGACCATCTTCTCGACCATCTCATCCATGCCGGGATAGGTCGCGGGGTCGATGATCTCCAGGCCCTCGATGTCGAAGCCGCCCTTGACGGCTGCTGCTTTGACCTCTTCGGGCGCGCCGATGAGGATCGGGGTGAGGAAGCCGTCCTTCTTCAGGCGGTCGGCAGCCTCGAGGATACGGGCATCAGGCCCTTCGGTAAAGACGATCTTACGGGGATTCGCCTTGAGAATTTCAATCAAACGGTCAAACATGAATCGTTCCTCCAGTATGATCGGGCCAGCGCCCGTTTTTCAGCTTGTCGAAAAAACCCTTTGGGCTTTCCCGCCAAGCTGATTTCAAAACTGCAAAATTATTATTTGTATTTTTATTTTGCAATTTTGCCGCTGCGGCGGGTTATTGAATGCGAAAGGACACCTTGACGGTTTCCTTTCCCTCTTTTCTTCCCTCCGAAACTTTCGGCTGAGCAGGTTTTTCGGCAGTCTGTTCGTCCCTTATTATACAACCATGCCGCCCGGAAAATCAAGCGAAACGTCCTGTTCCGACCGGATTTCCAGCCATTTTTTCAAAAACGGGTGGAAGAAGCGGATGGAAACGGCGCAAAGCTGCTGTCCCGGCCCGCCGGACTCCGCCCCGCCGTACTGCGGGTCGCCGAGGATCGGGCAGCCAAGCCACGCGCAGTGCACGCGCAGCTGGTGCGTCCGGCCGGTCAGCGGCTGCAGCTCCAGCAGGGAAACGCCGTGCTCCGTCCGCAGGGTCCGGTAGACCGAGCGGGCAGGCTGACCGTCTGCGCGCACGCAGCGCAGCAGGCTCTCCGGAGACAGGCGCGCGATGGGCACGTCGATCATGCCCTCCGGCGGCTGCGGCACACCGCGCACGGCGGCATGATAGGTCTTGTGCTTCTCCGCTGCAATGAGCAGAGCGTGGGCGTGGGCGTTTTTCGCCAGCAGCACCACGCCGAACGTGTCGCGGTCGAGCCTGCTGACCGGGTGGACGGCGCAGGCCTGCCCGGTCCTGTCATAATAGCCGAGCAGGCGGTTGGCCAGCGTGCCGGTCTGGCGGGAAAACGACGGATGCACGAGCATCCCCTGCGGCTTGTCGACCGCGAGCAGGGCCTCATCCTCATAGAGGATGGAAAGCGGCCCGTCCTCCGCGGGGTAGTCCGGCCGCGGCTCGTCGAGGCACACGCGCACGACATCTCCGGGGCGGACGGGCCGGTCCGTGTGGGCAGGCTCGCCGTTGACGGTGTAGGCGCCGCAGTATTTCAGCCGCCGCACGAGCGTGGACGAAAGCTGCAGCTCCCGCCGCAGGATCGACAGCAGGTGCGTCTCCCGCTCCGCCGTGCAGCGAAGCTCCATGCTCAGTAGCGCGCGCTCTGCGCGACGTCCAGCACGAACAGCACAACGCCGCCGCAGCGCGTCGGGATCTCCAGCGGCGCGGTGGAAAGCGGGATCGGCGGCATGTTCGGCGAGAGCACCGGCGCTTCATAGCGCATCTCCGTGCGCTCGCCGTGCTTCTTCAGGATGGCCAGCGCCTCGTCCAGGCGGGCGCTCTCCAACCCGATCATCAGCGTGACGCTGCGCTTTTTCAGGAAACCGCCGCTCGAATTGAGCACCGTGGCATAAAAGCCGTGCTCGTTGAGCGAATGGACGGCGTCGTGATAGTCGTCGCCCTGCAGGATGGCCAGGATCATCTTATCATACTGTTGCATCATGGAAACCTCCTTTTCGATGCGGGGCTATTGCAGCCCAAGCTGGTAAAACGCGACTGCGCTTGCCGCAGCCACATTCAAAGAATCCACCCCATGGGACATGGGGATGCGGACCGTGTAATCGCAGGCGTCGATTGTTGCCTGCGCAAGGCCGTCGCCCTCCGTGCCAAGGACGATGGCAAGGCGCTCCTCCGCCAGCAGGCGCGGGTCGTTCAGGGGAACGGAATCGTCGCGCAGCGCCATGGCCACCGTGCGGAAGCCCTGCGCACGCAGCCAGCCCATTGAGGGCTCCAGCCACCCGTCCGGGAGATACGTCCACGGGATCTGGAACACCGTTCCCATGCTCACGCGGACGGCGCGGCGGTAGAGGGGATCGCTCCCGGCCTCCGTCAGCAGGACGGCGTCCATATTGAGCGCGGCGGCGGAGCGGAAGATCGCGCCGAGGTTCGTCGGGTTCATCACGTTTTCAAGCACGACGACCCGCCGGGCAGCCCGGCACAGGGCCCCAGCCTCCGGCAGAGCCGGGCGGCGCATGGCGCACAGCATGCCGCGCGTGAGATGGAAGCCCGTCAGCTGCGTGAGCACGGCATCCTCCGCCGTGAAAACGGGCACGTCCGCACCGAGCCGGGCCAGAATTTCCCGTGCGGCGGCGGAAACGTGGCTGCCGTCCATCAGGGCGGACACGGGCACACAGCCCGCGTCGAGCGCGCGTCCGATGACGAGGGGGCTCTCCGCGATGAACAGGGCCTGCGACGGGTCCTGCCGGCTGCGGAGCTGCACCTCGGACAGGCGGGCGTAGACATCCAGCTCCGGGGCGGAAAATTCGGTGATCTCGATCAGATTCGGCATGCCGGTATTCTCTCCATTTTTGGGATACCATATTATAGCACATTGCGCGCAGCGATGCAAGAAGCGGGCGGGGCGCTGAGCAAATGGAAAACGGAAAACAGAAAGCGGAACGTTATCACTAGGCCGCCGGGCGAGCGTTGTAGGGGAGCGGCATGCCGCTCCCGGCGGCGCACCTACAGCCCGTACTGGCCGCCGTTAAAATGGCAAGCACCTTTTGTCATTGCGAGGAGCGAAGCGACGTGGCGCCCTGAGCGCGAAGCGCGAGGAA
>ERZ827181.1793-NODE-1793-length-21402-cov-3.917506_pt1 | contig 21402 bp, 20 predicted proteins | sample MGYA00519778_ERZ827181 | MGnify/ENA primary metagenome ERZ827181 (study PRJEB31778, sample SAMEA3449273) | human gut metagenome | biome: human gut; feature: human-associated habitat; material: faeces | place: United Kingdom | collected 2010/2012 ...
TTTTTCAACGATGACTTTTCCGTAGATTCCCAGCGGAAAGCATTTTTGCCTAGTTTCGTCACTGTGCTTGGAATGGTGATTTCTTTCAGTGCGGTGTTGCTAAATGCATCTTTGCTGATCTTTTTTACTCCTTCATTGATGATTGCTTTTTTAAGGGACTGACAATTTGCAAATGCATATGTTCCTATTTGAGTAACACTTCCAGGAATGTCTATATTTTTAATACCTGTTTCACGAAACATCCCATAACTAATCCTTTTTACTCCCTTTTCAAAAGTTACTTTTTTTAGTTTCTTACAGCTCCAAAAAACACTATCTTCTATTTTACATTTGGCAGGAATATCAACGCTTTGTAATTTTGCTCCTGAAAAGCATTCACTTCCTAGTTTTTTTAAATTTTTTAAAGATATGCTTTTTATTTTTACATCCCAAAAAACATCTTTTTCTATAACTTCCAAGGTAGAGGGCTTATTAATAAATTGTAGTTTCCTACAGCCATCAAAAGCATCATATTTTATAATTCTTAATCCCTCAGGCAATACCACCTCTTCCAACTTTTGAAAGTTATAAAAAGCACCTGCTCCAATAGAACTAATTCCCTTTTTCAATATTACTTTTTTAGTTTTGAAATAATATTTTCTCCATCCCATATCCAGATCATAAAACTGTTCATCATCTGGCATATCTCCTTTACAATCAATAACCATAGTTTTCGTTTTACTGTCATAACTCCATGTTAAATTACTTTTACATTTTCCCCGGTATACTTTCGCCTCACTTTCCGGTGCTTTTAAAAGCACCGGAATCAGCAAGGCAAGAAAGATCACTGCAAAAATTCTTCCTTGTTTAGCCATTATTCTTCCTCCTGATTTTACCAGTTCTTTCCCACGATTTTCGCATGAAAATCCAATCCATTTGTACTCCGCAGTATTTTTTCGTATTCTGCTTTTTTGCTTTGCGGAACATAAATCACAAGGTCATCTCTCGTCGCCCCAAATACCATCGTTCCCCATTTTTTGATATTCTTGGAACGGATGACTACTTTTTTCAAGGATGACTTTTCCGTAGAGTCCCATCGAAATGCATTTTTGCCTAGTTCCGTCACTGTGCTCGGAATGGTGATTTCTTCCAGTGTTGTGCAGCTAAATGCCTCTTTACTGATCTTTTTTACTCCTTCGTTGATGGTTGCTTTTTGTAGTTTTTTGCAGTTTGCAAATGCTCGCTCTCCGATATTTTTAATACTTCCCGGTATTGTAATAAATTTTACAGATGTCTCTTTAAACATTCCATAACTTATTTTTTTTACACCATTTTGCAAAGTTACTTTTTTTAGTTTTTTGCTTCCCATAAAAACAAGAGAACCCGCCCTGCAATCTTTTGAAATATATACCTCTTTTATCTTTGAACCCGAAAAACACATATTTCCTATTTTTTTTACTCGCTCTAATGAAAAAGCATTAAACTCTGTTTCTGAAAAAGTGCTTCCTCCAATCGTTCTTAGCGATGTGGGGGGCTTTATTTTTTTTAATCCATTACACTTAAAAAAGGCAGAATCCTTTATCGTTTTTAACCCTTCCGGCAGAACTACCTCTTCCAACTTTTGAAAGTTATAAAAAGCACCCGCCCCTATGGACGTGATTCCCTTTTTGAATATCACTTTTTTTGCTTTTAGGTAATAGTCCCCCCATCCCGCACTGCCATGGTGATCATCCGGTAATTCTCCGCGACATTCAATGATAACCGTTTTTGTTTTTGTATCATAACTCCATTTTGTATTATTTGCATATTTTCCCCGGTACACTTTCGCCTCACTTTCCGGTGCTGCTAACAGCACCGGAATAAGTAAGGCAAGAAAGATCACTGCAAAAATTCTTCCTTGTTTAGCCATTGTTTTTCCTCCTGAGTTTTATTCGTTTAATCGTACTTTGTACATATCCGATTACAGGTTGATATACACTTTGCTTTTTGTAACCATCTTTACTGATTACAAAAGTATACCCTCCCGTAATCATGAAATCCGTATTAAAATAGCCTTTCGCATCCGTATACAAGATTATTTCCGGTTCTTCCACCGTATAATCCACTCCACTATAGACCTCCACTTTGGCATCTGCCAAAGCCTTCCCGGATGTATTATAAACATATCCGTCCACGATTCCTTCATCTGTCCAATCCTCACTCATCAACATCAATGTTTTATTGATGACTTTATCTTCCATTAATTTCAGATACTGTTTTTCGGCGGTATAGGACGCATCTTTTTCCACAAAAACATCATAGATTCCTTTCGGAAGCTGGATCTTATAATTTCCATTTTCAGTCGTTTTGACAGTATATGTTTTTCCGTTTTTTCGAGAAGTCAAACTTACCGTTACATCAGAAAGTCCAGGCATATCTTCAAACGAACCCATACTATAAGAACGTTCAGAAAACTCAACGATTTTCCCTTCCAACACACACTCTTTGGAAGGACATACGTCATCGATTTCACACAGGATATTTATCTCGTCCTCTTCTTCCGAATCCGGTACATCTTCTTCTGTATCTTGATAGTTTTCTAATTTTCGAGATAACGCATCATATATCTCACCGTTCTTAACCGTATAAAGTAACTGTTTCTGCTCATCTTTTATTATATAGTTTTCTTCCTTATTCACAAACAAACTGACTGGCTTTTGAAATTCATTCTGCACAGTATACTCAAGATTTGCTCCACAATATACTTTCAATTTTTGTGGCTTCTGCATTTGCAACTGAAATACTTTTACTCCATCTTTCGTTTGTTGCAAATGCTGCATATCCACGATATCGATGTACTTTTCAAGGTTAGTGGAACTGTAATGTGTAACTTCTTTATCTGCCTGATAATATTCTGAAAATCTTCCCAGCGAAAAAGCATCTTGGGTATAGTGCAGCTTAAAAGATTTCTGTGATTTCTTTTCCCCATTATAAATCAGCATCATCTTTTGCAATTTATTAAACTCTTTTGCCGAAGCATATAAATCTGCTGTTTTATCAATGCCGGTATACCCTTTTAAGCCTTTCTTCGCACTTACTCTAATCCGGCTTAGTGCCTTTCTGGCAGCGGCTTTTGCTGCATCAAAACGAAGCTGATGATTATCTGTTTTATCTGCATAATCTTTTGAAGCACTATTTGCATGTGTTAACCTTACCCACTCATATCTTTTTTTCTTTGTTTTTTTAACTTTTGTTTTCTTTACAACATAACTGCTGTGAGAAAAAGTATCTGTCAACGTGTGCATCGCCATACCATAGATCAAGAGGCTTCGACAGTCTTTGGGAACTTTTCCATTCACTTTAGCACAGTTTTTATCAATTTCCTTCCATGTCTGACTGCCGATTTTTCCATCTTTTTCAAATGCAGTGTTGATTCCGGTTAGTGCAAATACAACCGATACAGTAGTTACAGGAGTTTCTAATTTCTTAACTTCTCCATATTTTCGCATATGATCTGCCATCTCAACAAGCCCTCGAACACTTGCCATATAATTAGATGCCTTTTTTGCGTCTTTTCCATTTATTTTGACATCTCCTTCTATGTATCCATGAAACCACGGATGCTTGTGCATGCCATAGCAGTCTGGATTCTTTTTTTCATCATCGACAAAATAAATACCCTGTTTTATAATATCTATATACTTTTGGATTTTCACATAGTTGTCTGCATACTTCCCACTTACAAAACTCTTATGATCATCTTTATCCCAGTTTCCATGCATTTTCTGCATTTCTTCCTCTACCGGAACCTCAGCTTCATTGTCGATTTCGTCTACTGCCGCCATAACTTTCTCTGCGGAAGTATTTTTCTCTATTTTCTTAAGAATCTGTGGATTTGCTTTCACTTCTCTATTATATTCTTCATAAGATTCGAGGGCATACAGACAATCCATCAAGCCATACTCACAGTTTTCCATATCCGTAGTTTTATTTGCTGTTACATCAATCCATCCACGAATGTAATCCGCATCCTTATCCGGATGATTCTGCCAGAGAATACTTGCCAGCCCGGCTACATGTGGTACTGCAAAACTGCTTCCACTAAAGATCTGCATGCTGTCAAATACCCCACGAGAGATAATGTCTTGTCCGGGTGCCGCAACTTCCGCCGGTGCACTTACATATTTTCCCATACTGTCTGTCATACCGACTGACATCACTTCCGGATACGCCGCCGGATAATCTGCCTGCTTATCTTCCCCAACAGCAGAAATAATCAGCATTCCGGCTTTTTTTGCCCGCTTTATGGCCGCATGAAGTTTATCAGAACCTTTTTGCATTCCCAGACTGAGACATAAAATATCGGATTGATTTTCAATTGCCCAGTCAATTCCTTCTACAACCATATCAACTGTTGTTTCATTGTTCTCATCAAGAATTTTTCCTGAATAAAGGTCAATATTCGGATTCACACCTTCTGTCCACTCATAACCACTATCAAGAAGGTCAAAAAGTGTGGTTTCTCCTTCTGCCAAAGTCTCTTCCTGCTCTTCTTCCGGTTCTTCCGTATCTGTATTGTCATAATATGTATACGAAGTTCCATCTACTGTAATATCATTTGTAAACTTTTGAGTTGCTCTTTTCGGATCAGATGCAAGAATTTCTGCAATTGCTGTTCCATGCCCGCTCTCATCTTCATACAGACAGCTTGTCTCTTCATCAAAAAAGTTCTTCCTTTCTACCACATTTACCTCGGAACTATAATTGATTCCGGAATCCAGCATCGTCACTTTTATTTTACGTTGTTGTGTTTTTTTCGCCTGTTCTACTTTCGGAGCATTGGCATGTATCATATCCATGTTCCAATCTCTATTTTCCACAGAGACAAACTGAGCATCGCCTTCTTCCATTTCTTCCGTCTCTACTTCCGGCGTAGCAGTTGGCACGGATGTAACGATCGGCACTGCACTTTCCTTTGGTGTGCTGGTAGGAACAAGTTCCGGTGTCTTTGTTGGCAATGGTTCCGGTGCTTTTGTCGGAGTTGAACTTGCCGTTGCCGTCGGAACAGATGTCGGTTTCTCCGTTTCCAAAGTCTCTTTTTCCTCTGATCCAAAAAGCACGACATCTTTAATTCCAGAAAATGCTGTCGACGAATAAGACACCTGAAAACCAAATGTCACACTTGCTCCCGCCGCGATAACTGCATTGTAATCTGCGTTTTTAATCTGGAACATTCCCTCGTCGCCGGACAGCGCTCTTGCATTCCATATATTGTCAATTTCCCCGTTCATCCGAAAAGCAGCAGACCAGTCTTTGATAGTTTTAGTTCCTGTATTCGTCAAAGTTACTTCAATAATTTTATGTCCCTGCCAGCTACGCGTTTCTCTATAGTCAAATGACAGATTTTTTGTTACCGAAGCGGTTTCCGTAACAAGGTATGCACTCTCTATATCTGAAAGATTGGCTCCCTGCATCTGAAAACCAAAAGATGTCTCGCCGTTTTCAGCCAAAACCATATTGTACTCTTTTGATGACAATATGACATTATTTCCGTTTACTTTACTGTCAACATTCCATGCATTGGAAATCTTTCCCTTTTTTAAAGTCAAGATTACTGACCAGTTCCGAATTTGTTTTTGTGAAACATTCTCAACATCGGCATTGACTGTGCACCCCTCATTCCAGACAGAATTTTCTGTCAGTTCGATCCGGTAGTCATCTCCCGAATATGCTTTCTTCCTTCCACTCGCTTTGGCATAATCTGTGATACAGGCCAGATTTAGGATCAGACTTGCTGCAAGTAATAATGCCAATAAACGCATCCTCTTTGTTTTCTTTGTTTTGTGATTCATCACATATCCTCCATTCGTTTTTTTATTTTGTAAGTACGTCCGGGGGATATTTTATCGAATGTTTCCATCTATTGTAATCGTTAAGAATTTAATTCCTATCTATCCCAGCCATATTATACTTACATTTTTTACCATAGCATATTCTCTCAAATTTAGCAACCCCTTTTCCAAAATTTATTTATAACTTTTATGTTATACTTTGTCACCAAACGAAGTTTGATGACCTGCGCATCCTGCTTTACCACAATTTTTTAACCACTTGTACATCTTCTGTATTGTCATTATAATGAATGACGGATTCCTGAAATTTTACACATCCATTCACTACCACAATCACAAATGCACCATCGTAATCATACACCTTTTTCTCTTCTGCTGTCTGTAAATTTTGATAATAAATGCCATCCATTTTATGCGTCAGAAGATGTTCCCCATCCGTATATACCAGTTCCAATTTATCATATTCCTTCACCTTGCACAATGTATCCTGACTTTCATCGTAGCGGAACACAAAACTATACTCCACATCATCCGTAAGTAAATCGCTTAGTATTCCGGTAGAAACACTATACACATTACAGACTCCATAAATTTGGTTATTGTTTTGAAACGAATATATGGCAAAGTTTTCTTCCTTTTCATGCATCATATAATAGATTTGTTCCAAACGGTCTTTCACAAATTTATCAGTTTCATCCGATGTTATATCTCCATTGCAATACCTTACATAGCAAATCTGCTCCAATGCCTCCATCGGCTTTTCATTGCTATAAAACTGTACCGTATGATTGATGTCTTTTTTAGAACATGGGTACATTATTTTACCATCAATATTGAGTTCTTTTTCCCCTTTCATCTTCGTCCATTTTCCAATATCTTTCGGATATGTATCAATAAAATCCTCTTCCCTTATATAATGGGTAGCTTCAATATGACTATTACTATTACTGCTGAACCAGCTGAACCCATCAATATCCGATGATGACGTCTCTTTGTCATAATAACCAAAAATAATTCCATCGGATGCCAATACCATTTGAAAAGGCAGCTTAACCTCTTTTATAAATTCCGCATTGGTGTCATACATCCGCAAATATCTCGGATAGTCCTCATTCTCCCCATCATAGCAATACACATAAAAATAGTTGTCTCCCGCTGTAATCTGTAAGCTCTCATACCCATCCGGCAATTGGACCGTCTTTTTTTCCTGTGTTTCTTCGTTATAAAATTCAACCTGTCCTACCAAATCCGTAAGATACGCAATTTCCCCCGCTTTATAGGCAATTGAAAAAGTAGAGGAAAGGCTATCCAGCTTACTCACTTGCTTTTCAATCCCCTGCTTGTTTTCTCTATCCTCATGGGCTTCCAATGCTCCCAAGATTGCAAACATTTTAGCACTACAGCCGGTCAGTAATATCGTAACCATTCCAATTACAAAAAAAGACATTATCTTTTTCATACGAATTTTAGCTCCTCTCATGAAATTCATATTTTTCTCATTCTACGCTCGTAGTCTCCTCGTCACTGCACTGCTTCCCGCTGTATCTTGCTTTTTCATACAGCGAAATCAACAACGGATTTTCAATCTCATATTCTTCTGCCATCTCCCGTGCCGACAACATTTTGGAAACCTTGCCTTTGGCTTTCTTTCTTACCGTTTTTACAAACACACGGCGGATCCGGCTATTATTGTCTTTGCCCCACGCAGTCTGCTCTCTCTTTTTCGGCACGAGACGCTCAAAGACATCCACGCCGACTTCTTCGGGTACCGTCTGGTTCTCCACCTTTTCAAATCTCGGCAGACGTGTCCCAAGCAGTTTTCGTATCACAAGGTAAAGGACCAGCAAAGCTGCTATGACAAATATTACTAGCAAAAGTACCGTTACTGCCCGCAGTAAAAATTGCAAAAGAAGAAGTTTTAATTTATTCTCTTCCTTCTTTTGGGATGGCTGTGGAGGCTTTTTCCTATTTGCTTTTATCCTGATTTTCTGCGTTTTCCCTTGTGTTTTTTGTTCCTTCTGCTCCACTTTCGTTTCCTCTGATGGAACCTCTTGTATGGATACACCGATGGTAAACATGACAATCAAAAAAATTCCAAATGCAATCAGTTTCTTACGCAATGCCTGTTTCACATTTTTCTCAAACCGTCCGATCATTTGCTGGGAAGCAGCCTGATTGGCGTACAAAAGCAGATATTTCTGATTAAAATAATCCGCATACAGTTTTACAATAAATGCCAGCAAAAGCAGACCAAACCACAAGATCCAGGAAACCATCGTATTGCGCTCAATATACCATTCATTTTCCGGCATTACGACTTCCATTGCGATGGTAAATGCCATTGCCGCCACAAGGACGATACTGTGACAAGTTTTTTCATTTTTCTGCGCTTCTTCTTTGACACTCTTATGTTTCCATTTATAGGCAATCCAGATAATGCCGAGCAGCGCGCAGATTCCGAACATTATAAGACCTTTCTTCGTCCCGCCGGAAGCACAACTGTAGTACACCGCTACATAGGTAGCGATCAGATAATAGTATAAAAATACAAGCACATTATATAAATGTTTTTTATCCATGTTTCTCCCCTTCCAATCTCTGTCAGCATTTCCATAAAACACAATCTTTTTGCACGGCGGAATGAATTTTGCTGCTCTCATCTTCTCCGCCTACAATCGGCAGAATCCATGTCATTTCACGTCCGCGTCTATGAATTTTTTCGATTTCTTCCTGAATTTCTTCTTTTGCTGCTGCCGAGATAACAAAAAGATACGACGCATCATCGCCGGTTTCCCACTCTTTTTTCAGCATCGCAGCACCCTTCTTGCAATTGGTTTTATAAGAAATGCAGGCAAGCGTTTTCCGCACATTGCCAAGGTGCGCTCTTCCCAAGCCTTCCACGTGGCATCCGGTTTCCCCATTGGCGATCAGCGTCGTGGCGATGCCGTGCTCCTCAAACAGCCAAACGAGTGAATACGCCAGCCGGATACTCTCCTCCATCGCCGTTTCATTGACAAATACGCCGGGCGACTCCAGATTTACTAAAATCGTAACCGGGCTTCCCGCTTTGTACGCGCTCGTCTTTACCTGCCATTTTCCCTGTTTTGCGGACACTTTCCAATGAATCCGGTTCATCGAATCTCCCGGCATATACTCGCGGACTCCTACATATTCAAAAGGATCTTCAAATACCGGCCGCTTTGTCATCATCTCGCCGATACTGCGGTTAAACACCGGAAGCAGCCGCTGCGCTGACACAAACGACGGATACACGATCAATTTAGCGGATACCTCGGATTTTTCGACGTATTGGCGCAGCAAAAACGGATCCTGCACGACCAGTTCTGCCTCATTGACCTCATATTCTCCTCGGCGCATGCAAACAAACCGACAACTGCGCCGCACTTTTTCATACCCTTGAACACTGAGTACGTCATTGCGATAATAGTAGTCGGAAACCATTCCCCCTGCCTCATCTGCAAATTTCAGATAACGCGAAGTCTTAAATTTTACACTGACTGCCGGCAATGCCTGTTTTTTATCATTCATAATCGTCTCAAACAGATACATCGGCTCGCCCTCTGCTGCCTGTTCCTGCGAAAAGGAAAGTTCTACCCCAAATCCTTCTTTCCAGGTTTTCCCAAATCGTAGAGAAATGATATTGACCCAGAGGACCAGAACCGCCATTGTCACGCCTGCTACAAAAATTACTGAGCCCATTCCTATAAAACATCCTCCGTCGGCACTTCCACTGCCTTGATCAAATCTCTCATCACATCTTTTGTCGTACGCTGTGTTAAAAACGGATCTTCACTGATAATACGATGCGCATATACAAGCGGCGCCAGTTCTTTGATCCGGTCCGGTGTCACAAATTCTTCTCCGCACACTGCCGCATACGCACGTGCCATAGAGATTAACGCGATCACTCCACGAGTACTGACTCCCAGTGCCAGTTTCTTTTCCTCGCGGGTTCGTTTGGCGATATTTCTCGCATATTCCAAAATACTTCTATGTACAGTCACCTGCTCACACGCCTGCCGCATCTCCAGCAGCGTCTGCGCATCACATACCGCCTGCAAGCTCGACAGCGTATTTCCTTTTTTCACATAACGTTCCAATAAATCCAATTCTGCTTCCTCTTCCGGATACCCAAGCGATAACTGAATCATAAAACGGTCCAACTGCGCCTGCGGCAATGGAAACGTACCTGCCATCTCCACCGGGTTTTGTGTCGCAATGACAAAAAACGGCTCATTGAGCGGCATCGTCTCGCCATCCACCGTTACCTGGTGCTCCTCCATACATTCCAGCAAACTCGTTTGGGTACGTGGTGTCGCACGGTTAATTTCGTCTCCCAGTAAAATATTGGTAAATACCGGGCCTTTTCGAAATTCGAACTGATTTTTCTGCGGATCAAAAAAATTGACCCCGGTCACATCCGATGGCAATAGATCCGGGGTAAACTGGATTCGTCCAAACTCCATATCAAAAGAAGCTGCCAGACTTTTTGACAGCATCGTTTTTCCGGTTCCCGGCACATCTTCCAATAAAACATTGCCACCTGCCAAAAAGGCAGCAAGAACATATTTTATCTGCGTCCTCTTTCCTACGATCACCTGCTCCATATTGTCGCAGATCTTCTCTGCTCTTTCTTTTACTTCTGCTATCTGCATAATTTTCCTCCCTGACTATGATTTTAAATGATGTGGTGTCTTTTTCCCCTCATCATCTACTGTCACAAAAACAATCTTTCCTGAAAACCGGTTTTCCTGATCCAACATATTTTTCCCGACAATCCAGAATTCTACACTTGTCGTACCAACGTGGGAAACTTCCCATAAAAGTTCTATGATCTCTCCCGCTTTGGTCGGCTTTGTGATCCGGATCTCGTTCATTGCCGCCAGCACGACATGATCGGTATGCCCCAAAGTACACGCCAGTGCGATAAAAGCCGCCTCTGTCATACACTCGGAAATATATCCGGCATACAGCGTCTGATGATGGTTCAAATGTTCCGGTCTTACAAATTTTCTCGTCGCAAGTTTCAAATTTCCCGCCTCCTTATCTCTTCGCCTATTATAGCAAAAAATTCGTCGCTTCCACTACCTGTCAGTATATCATAGTACCCGGCATATTGCAAGGCTTCTACCACCAGCCAAGCCAGCCGCCGCCCCAGTAGATCAGCCCAAGAAACCAGCTCGTAACAACTCCGTACAGGATCACGGGACCTGCAATTGTAAATATCTTGCAGCCGAGTCCAAATACCATTCCTTCTTTTTTAAACTCAATCGCCGGCGCTGCCACGCTGTTAGCAAAGCCGGTAATGGGCACCAGTGTTCCTGCTCCTGCAAAATTGGCAATTTTCGGATAAATGTTCCAGCCGGTAAGCAAAACACTCAATAAAATAAGTGTCAGCGTATTGTACAAAGCCGCTGTCTCCTTGTCCATTCCCATCGAACCGTACCAGTTGATAAGTACCTGCCCCAAGGTGCAGATCAGACCGCCCACCAAAAATGCCTTACACAGATTGGCAAACCAGCTGAGTTTCGGCGTATTTTCATCCACATAGTCATTGTAAAGTTCGTCCCGCTCTTCGGGCACCTGTTCATTCAGCACCTCGCGGATATCTGTTTTTTGTTTCGTCATGATTCGATTCCTCACTTTCTAAAATAAGTCATGTCCCTTCAAAGAAAAATTGTAAAATACTTCCAATGCATTTCCCCAGCGCCATCGCCAGTAAGATAACCGGAAGTCCCTGCTTCAGCCGCATCCGTCTCACAAAAACCGGGATGACGCGGAGATTTTCCGCCAGCGCCATCGCAAGGCATCCCACAAATATGCCGGAAAACAGTCCATATATCGGAATTCCTATCATTCCTACCGGTAAATGGGTCACAAATAAATTCAAAATATTTCCAGCCGTTCCTCCAAGGATGATCATCCATTCATAACCATAAATATGATCTGCCGTTCCCGTTCTCTGCGCAAGTCGCGGAATGATGCCAAGCATCGTGATAAAAGCAAAGATGCCTGCTGCGACGACAAATCCGCTGGCCAGACCAATGAAGGACAAAAAAATCGCATTAATTAACGTCAATGGTTTTCCCCTCCCTTGCCGCCGTCTTGATCATTGCTTTATTCATCTGCTCTTCATAGGTCCGCATTTCCACCTGGATCGGAGTTGGATCATTTTTAATATCCCGCTTTTTAAAATGATTGTAAAATACGAGGATACCGATCGGCAGCCCGACCGCATAAGACATTTCAAGGATGGTTCCGCCGGCTTTGACTTCCCCTGTCACCATATGATAAATGCGGTCAAATACACCGGCGACATTAACATCTTCATTAAATGTCATAATCGTAAATGCCGAACCGATCAGCACGATTGCCGCTACCACGATTGTTTTCAGACATTCCAGCCATTTTTTCTCCTTCTTCTGCGGTTCGTATTCCACGATAAAATCCGTCTCTCCCAGATTCTCAATCTGAATTTTCGGATACACTTTATGAACCGCCTCATATATTTTCGTCACCGTAAACATTGTCAAAATTTTACTGTCACCAGGGAGCGTATAAAACGGCTCCTTTTCCAGTTTCTGCACCATAGCGGTATTGCTGCTGTACAATGTCGCCACATCTTTGATCTGCAGATCCTTCTTTTTGACTGCCACATTCTGCTCTGCTTTTACATATAAAATATCTTCCATATCGTCCTCCTGTCTTTCTTATACTATTTCCCATCTATTCACTATTTATTCTTCACAATCCCGCATTTCCCCGAATAAAATAATCAAAAACGGAGAAATTTTATGGCAGTTAAAATATTTGTCGATCAGGGACACAATCCCTATGGAGTCAACGCCGGTGCCGAAGCCTTCGGCGTAAGAGAACAGGATATCACATATCTGGTAGGAGCCTATCTGGTAGATATATTGAATGCGGATCCAAGATTTGATGCGATTGCGTCACGGCAGACCCCCGATGAAATTCTGGGCTATGACAACAATTCCAGTCTGCGCGAGCGTGTGGATATGGCAAATACGTGGGGCGCGGATTATTTTATCAGCATTCACACAAATGCCAATACCAATCCGGCGATCAATGGCACCGAATGCTATGTCTATTCGCAAAACAATCCGGCATTTTATCTTGCCGAAGATATCGTAAGCCAGATTGTACGGCGGGTCGGCACAAAAGACAACGGGGTCTATGTCCGCCCCTCCCTCTATGTGCTGCGCCGGACGCAGATGCCTTCCGTCCTCATCGAACTTGCCTATTTGACAAATTATGAAGATTTTGTCCTCCTTACGACAATGCAGTACCAGTTTGCCTATGGCATTTACAATGGTATTCTGAATTTTCTGGGGCTACCGTTTCTGTGATGTTTCAAAACCGGCCGTAAATCCGGGCAGCAAAAAAAGGTCATGAAAGGGCGTTTAACCACTTCATGACCTTTTTTTTGTAATGAATCCGAAATCTTACAACACTGCGGCACCGCTGATCGCAAAATAAGCGATAACCACGATTCCCAATATGATACGATACCAGCCAAAACCGGTAAAATCGTGCTTACGGATGTAATCCATCAGGAAACGGATAACAAACAAGGATATGATAAAGGCAACAATCATACCAACAAGCAGTGTAATAACTTCCATCGGACCATAGTGCAGTCCGTGCATTGCACTTTTTATAATTTTTAACAAGCTCGCTCCGAACATAACCGGGATCGCAAGATAAAATGTAAACTCTGCTGCCGCACCACGGGAAACACCGATAATCAATGCCCCGACGATCGTAGCTCCGGAACGGGATGTTCCCGGAATAATCGCTGCTAAAAGCTGGAAGATTCCGATAATGATCGCCGTCTGGTATGTAATATCGTGTACTTTCGTAATGATCGGGCGTCTGCCTTTGTTCCAACGTTCTACAACGATAAACAAAATACCGTAAATGATCAAAGCTCCCGCTACGACGATCTGATTGTAAAACATCTCATCGATCACATCATCAAACAACACGCCCACAATGGCTGCCGGAATTGTAGCCACCAGTATCTTAAACCACAATGTCATGATGTCCATCTTCACAAACGGCTTATTATTTTGCTTATATTGGAAATTAAAAGGAAAAATCTTTTTCCAGAATAACAAAACGACCGCCATAATTGCGCCAAGCTGGACAACCACCAAAAACATCTGGGTAAAATCATCATTACTGAATGTCAAAAACTGATTGACCAAAATCATATGTCCTGTGCTGCTGATAGGGAGCCACTCGGTAATTCCCTCCACGATTCCCAATATAATTGCAACAAGCACATCAAATATTCCCATTTTCTGTTCTCCTTTCATTTTTCGTTCAAAACCATCGTTATTGTACCACAAATACCAACACAGCACAAGACTTCTCGCAATATTTCATTGCAAATTTATCCGCTTTATAGTAAAATAGAAACATATGCAATTTATGCAACTAAAAATGGATTGGAGATCCTCATGAAAAAACAAATTGCAAAAATTCTTCCACTTTATACAATTGTACCTCTTATCAGCGCATTTACACTGAATACGTTGATCTACAGCGGTTCCATGAGTATATGCAAAAACTGGCATCACTATGACTTTACGTCATCTCTTGACCGTATGGTTCCTGTGATCCCGGAGTGGGTATACATTTACTTAGGATGCTACCTTTTTTGGATTATAAACTATATTTTGGTCGCGCGCGTTCACAAAGATGATCCGGACGGATTTTACCGCTATATCACGACAGACATGATGTCCCGCATCGTCTGCGGTCTGTTTTTCTTCGGACTGCCTACTACCAATGTGCGGCCTGCGATTGTAGGTTCCGGTTTAGCCGAACACCTGCTACGCTGGGTTTATTCAATCGACCAGCCAGCCAATCTGTTTCCCTCCATCCACTGCCTGGTAAGTTGGATGTGCTTTATCGGCATTCGCGGAAACAAACGTGTTCCCCGCTGGTACCGCATTTTCTCCTGTATTTTTGCTTTGCTTGTTGTAGTTTCGACGCAGGTAACAAAGCAGCATTATCTGATTGATGCAATCGGCGGTATTTTACTTGTCGAAGTCCTCTATGCATGGAACAAACGCAGCAATGCCTACCTCTATGTAAAAGGATTTTTCGAAAGAGTAAATGCCTCACTGCGATCGCTTTCAAGAAAGAAAAAGGGAGGTTATGCATGAGCTCAAAAAAGAAAAACATTTTAAATATCGGTTTCCTTGTTCTTCTTCTCGTCCTTACATTCTGGCTCGTTTTCCGCGACCAGGATCTGGGGCCGATCGTTGAGATTCTTGGCAAGGTGCCGATTCACTTTATTATCATCGGGCTCGTACTCGTTGTATGCTATGTATGTGGCGAATCGGTGATCATTAAATATCTGCTGCATGCCGTAAAGATCAAAGCACCGTTGATCAACTGCATCCGCTATTCGTTTGTCGGATTCTTTTTCAGTTGCATCACCCCGTCCGCCACCGGCGGACAGCCCGCTCAGATATTTTACATGCAGCGCCAGAAAATTGATATTCCAACCGCATCGATTATTTTGATGCTTGTCACGATTGAATACAAATTCGTTCTTGTATTCATCGGTCTGGCCCTTGCTTTATTTGGTCAGCCACTTGTACAGACATTGCCTCCGGAAGCACAGTTTTATCTTTATCTCGGCCTCGGATTAAATGTTTTTTGCGTCGTCTTTATGAGTTTTCTTGTCTTTTTACCAAATACGGCAAGTTATCTCATCACAAAGGGATTTTTACTGCTGCAGCGTCTTCATATTATGAGAGACAAAAACAACCGTATGCAGCGTTTACAAAATTCTATGGAAACATACAGAAAAGCCAGTGTGTTTTTGAAAGCAAACAAACTTGTGATCTTTAACACCACCATGATCACGTTTGTTCAGCGAATACTTCTTTTTGCCGTCACATATGTTGTATATAGAAGTTTCGGCCTGAATGAACAATCCCTTCTTACCATGATTTTACTGCAGGCAGCGATCTCCGTATCGGTGGATATGCTTCCGCTTCCGGGAGGAATGGGAATCAGCGAACGGCTTTTCCTGCAAATATTTGCTCCGCTTTTTGGCAGCACGGCGCTTACCTTGTCCGGAATGCTTTTAAGCCGAGGAATCAGTTACTATATGCTGGTTATCCTGAGTGGTATCATTACGATCATCACCCATATCACCGTAAAACCGGCACCAAATGACAATGAATCTTAAACGTAACTATTCAGATAGTTACTTTTAAACAATTACAGAAAAGAGGTTTCTTATGATAGGAGTTTACAATTATTCAGTTATTTTGACATATCTGGGGGTAGGTCTTTCCCTCTTTGGTATTACACAGGCTTTGTCAGGAAATTTTGACATTGCAATCCTGTGTCTTGCGCTGGCCGGTGCCTGCGATACCTTTGACGGAAAAGTTGCACGAAGTATGAAAAACCGTACGGAAGAACAAATCATCTTTGGGATTCAGATCGACTCCCTCTGTGATGCCATCTGTTTTGGCGTAACTCCGGCGATCATCGCCTACTCACTCGGTTTAAACAGTACTTTTGGAATTATTGTAGAAATCGTATTTGTTCTCTGTGGAGTCATCCGCCTGGCATATTTTAATGTGCTGGAAGAATTGAAACATTTACATCCGGAAAACTCAGAAGCGAAATGTTACCATGGACTTCCGATTACATCCATTGCAATTATTTTTCCAATTATTTACATGTTTCGTCCATTGGTATCCCCACAGCTCTTTTTAACTGCTCTTCCGTTTGTTATGCTGGCAATCGCTTTTTTATACATATGCGATTTCAAAATTCGGAAGCCTTCTAATGCAATGGTTGCCTTTATTCTGGTCTTTATGGCAATCGTCGTATTGAAAATTCTTCATGTATTTTAAGGAGAAGCCTCATGAAATATGTTGATCGAAACGGCAATAAAATCGTTGATGATTCCAGTCAGGACAAACTCCTTCATCTGCTTTATACACATGTGTGGGGACGCGTTCTCTTAAAGCCTCTTGTCACACCGGGTTTTTCCGGATTTGCAGGTCGGCTTTTAGACACCAAATTATCAACCTGCCTTATTCCTAAGTTTATCAAAAATAATCACATTGATATGTCCTGCTATCAAGAGACGGAATACCGCTCTTTCAATGACTTTTTTTCAAGAAAGATCAAACCCGGAGCTCGTATTTTTTCACCCAAAGAGACAGATCTGATCAGTCCCTGCGACTGTTATGCGTCTGCTTACCGCATTGAGCCTGCATTACTTGTAAATATCAAAGATACGACATACTCCGTTGCTTCACTCCTGCGCAGCAAAAAACTGGCAGCCCGTTATACCGGCGGTACACTTCTTGTCCTACGGCTTACGGTCGGAGATTATCACCGGTATCATTATCCGGTTTCCGGTATCCAGTCAAAAAACCACTTTATTCCGGGAATCCTCCACACGGTAAATCCGATTGCCAATGACTATATTCCAATTTACAAAGAAAATTCACGTGAATATACCGTCATCCGCTCTCCTGAGTTTGGCGATGTCACACAGATGGAAGTCGGTGCCATGCTGGTCGGCAAGATATGCAACCATCACCAGTCCTGTCGTGTTTTCCGCGGTGAAGAAAAAGGGTATTTTCAATACGGCGGTTCGACGATCGTTCTCTTTTTTGAAAAGAATGCTGTCACACTCCGTCCGGATCTTGGGAAAAACACCAGACAAGGGTATGAAACCCAGCTTCACCTTGGGGACACCTTAGGATATTCCCCATGGGGTAAGGACAAAGATCATTCCGATCACTAAAAATAAAATTGAATAATATATGGTTTCTTTTGTTGCATCTGACATAATAGGAACCTCCATTCAAATAAAAGTAAAGTCTGTAAAAAGGATCACTTCCTTATTACAGACTTTATTTTATCAGAAATGTTGTACCATTTAATGGACTCAATCAAAGAACCTGCTTACAAATTTTTTGTAGGCAGCATTTTTCACAATATGCCTTTCTCGCCGTGCAGACTTCTCTTCCGTGATGAACAAGGCGGTGGCAGAAATCACTTCCTTTTTCTCCCGGAATGATCTTCCAAAGTTCCATTTCCACTTTCTTCGGATCTTTTATGCCATCTACCAATCCCATCCGATTGACCAGACGGATACAATGCGTATCGGTCACGATTGCCGGCTTGCCAAACACATCACCCATGATCAGATTGGCACTCTTTCTTCCCACGCCCGGCAGACTGAGAAGGGCATCAAAATCATCCGGTACCTGTCCGCCAAATTGGTCCACCAGCATATTCATACATTTGTAAATGTCTCTTGCCTTACTGGCTCCCAGACCACACGGCCTCACAATCTCTTCAATTTCTTCTACCGAAGCCTGTGCCAGTGCCTGCGGGCTCGGATATTTGCCAAATAAATCTTTTACAACCACATTGACGCGGGCATCGGTACATTGTGCCGCCAGCCTTACACTTACCAGTAATTTCCATGCTTCATCGTAGTCTAATGTACAGTCCGCCAGCGGATATTCTTTTTCCAATTCTTCTATAATTAAATTTGCTCTCTGTTTTTTCGTCATCTGTTTCCCTCTTTTCTTTTGCTCTATCTATAGTATACATTGTTTTGAAAAGATTGCAATTGATTTGTTGACTTTCTTATATAAGGTAGAGTATAATTTTATTATATAGGGCATGATTCGGATCAATCCGAATCTTCCCCATAACCCTAAAAGAAAGGAGACATTTTATGAGTTTATCGATAAGTGCCTTGGGAGGCTACGATACGTTTTATCCAATTTATTCCGCAGCTCCGGTAAACCGGGTAGATGCTGCCGATCGTGTCGGCCAAGATTCCCGGAATATCAAAACAGAACCAAATGATAAGGTCAAAAAAGGCGAATGTCAGACATGTGCCAAAAGGAAATATGTGGATGGTTCCAATGAATTCAATGTTTCCTTTAAAGCACCCGGACACATCAGTCCTGAGGATTCTGCCGCCAAAGTAATGGCTCACGAGCAGCAACATGTTGCCAATGCCGTTGCGGAAGGCAGCAAACCAAATAAAGAGCTCATATCTGCGACCGTATCGCTTCACACTTCCGTTTGTCCGGAATGTGGCCGCACTTATGTATCCGGTGGAAACACCCATACTGTCATTCGTACAACAAGCGATACTACCAACCCTTATACAAAATTGCAGCAGCGTATGAATCGAAATTTCTCTGCCGGACTGAATTTTGACAAGAGTGCATAAAATATTAATACTGGAGGCTAAAACCATGTCAAAGGAAATCCCTTACAAAATTTACTTAAGTGAAAATGAAATGCCAACCCAATGGTACAATGTACGTGCTGATATGAAAAACAAACCAGCTCCGATCCTAAATCCGGCTACGTTAAAACCGATCACGGTAGAAGAACTGGAACCAATCTTTTGTACCGAACTTGCGAAACAAGAGTTAGATGACACCACCGCATACATAGACATTCCGGAAGAAATCCGTAATTTCTACCGCATGTACCGTCCATCTCCTCTGACACGTGCTTACTGTCTGGAAAAAGCTCTGGACACACCGGCTCATATCTATTACAAATTTGAAGGAAATAACACATCCGGGAGTCACAAATTGAACTCCGCGATCGCACAGGCTTACTATGCGAAGAAAGAGGGCTTGAAAGGTGTTACAACAGAAACCGGTGCCGGTCAGTGGGGAACTGCTCTTTCCATGGCTTGTTCCTATTTTGATCTGGACTGCCAGGTATATATGGTAAAAGTTTCCTATGAGCAGAAACCTTTCCGCCGCGAAGTAATGCGTACTTACGGTGCTAATGTAACTCCATCTCCTTCTATGAATACCAATGTGGGACGCAAGATCAATGAAGAGTTCCCTGGAACAACCGGAAGTCTTGGCTGCGCCATCTCAGAGGCAGTAGAAGCTGCTACTTCTCAGGAAGGCTATCGCTATGTACTTGGTTCCGTATTATCTCAGGTACTTCTTCATCAGTCTATCATTGGACTGGAAACCAAAGCAGCGCTTGACAAATATGGCATCAAAGCAGATATGATCATCGGCTGTGCCGGCGGCGGTTCAAACCTTGGAGGACTTATTTCTCCATTTGCCGGCGAAATGCTCCGCGGAGAAGCAGATTACAAGATCATCGCTGTAGAACCTGCTTCCTGCCCAAGTATGACACGTGGTAAATATGCATATGACTTCTGTGATACCGGAAAAGTTTGTCCATTGGCTAAAATGTACACCTTAGGAAGCGGCTTTATCCCTTCCGCAAATCATGCCGGTGGTCTCCGTTACCATGGTATGAGTTCCGTTGTATCCCAGCTTTACGCTGATGGTTATCTGGAAGCACGCAGTGTCGAGCAGACTTCTGTCTTCAAAGCAGCAGAACAGTTTGCCCGCGTAGAAGGTATCCTTCCTGCACCGGAAAGCAGCCACGCGATCAAAGTTGCCATTGACGAAGCGTTGAAATGCAAAGAGACCGGCGAAGTCAAAAATATCGTATTTGGTCTTACCGGGACCGGTTATTTTGATATGGTTGCTTATGAAAAATACAACAATGGCGAGATGTCAGATTATATTCCTACCGACGAAGAAATCGCTAAGAGTCTGGCTTCTCTTCCAAAAGTAGACTAATTTAGAAAGCAGACAGGCAGAACGAAGATGAAAAAATGGATCAAAAGAATTGTTCTTATTCTAGTCATTCTTCTTGTTCTCATTGCCTTAAGTATACTTGGTCTTAATCTCTGGGTAACGCTCCACGCCAAAAAGAATATTGTTTCTTCTTCGCAGGAGCTTACCCGGAATTATGATTGTATCCTTATCTTAGGAGCAGGTCTGAAAAATGGGCAGGCAAGCCCTATGCTTACCGACCGCCTTGAAAAGGGTATCGAACTATACAAGCAGGGAAAGGCTCCTAAGCTTTTAATGAGCGGCGATCACGGCACCGAATACTATAATGAAGTAAAAGTGATGAAACAATATGCGATCGATGCCGGTGTTCCGTCAAGTGATATTTTCATGGATCATGCGGGATTTTCTACCTATGACAGTATCTGGCGTGCCAAACACGTTTTTTCGGTTCAAAATCCAATTATTGTAACACAGCGGTATCATTTGTACCGCGCTGTTTACATTGCACAGCAAAACGGACTATCCTGCACCGGGATTGCCTCTGACAACTATCGATATGGCGGTAAGCCAAAACGTCTTCTGCGGGAATTTTTAGCAAGATGCAAAGATTTTATTACAACCGCAACGGAAGCACCGCCTACCTATGAAGGCGATCTCATTTCCATTACGGGAAATGGCGACGAGACAAATGATTGTGAATTTGAAAAATAAAAAATGTGCTTCATAGTAAACTATGAAACACATTTTTTTCATGCTGGTAACCGGAATCGAACCGGTACGGGTGTCACCACCCACAGGATTTTAAGTCCTGGGCGTCTGCCAGTTCCGCCACTGCGGCATCGCAGTAAAATAACTGCTTATGGGACCTACAGGGCTCGAACCTGTGACCCTCTGCTTGTAAGGCAGATGCTCTC
>ERZ827181.1798-NODE-1798-length-21346-cov-4.090273_pt1 | contig 21346 bp, 17 predicted proteins | sample MGYA00519778_ERZ827181 | MGnify/ENA primary metagenome ERZ827181 (study PRJEB31778, sample SAMEA3449273) | human gut metagenome | biome: human gut; feature: human-associated habitat; material: faeces | place: United Kingdom | collected 2010/2012 ...
ACAAAGCCCAATGGACAAATCAACCACCGGTTTTATGGCAGGGTTTAGGACATCCAAACAGACACCATTTGATGTAGAAATGAGGTTCACCATGAACAAACTACTTTCCTGCCGCTACAACACGGACAGCAACCGGGTGGAAGCCCGGTTCGAGGATGGCACCACCCTTGCCATTGACTGCATCGCCGTCGAGGACGAGTACGGCAGCACCCCGGCACAGCGGGCAGAGCTGGACTGGCTGCTGTGGAACAAGCCATTGGAGTATGCACAGCTTGTGCTGGGTGGTGAGATAGAGCATTATCTTTCCCTCAGTTGCGACCACGGCAGATTAGAAGATTAAATCTTCATCATTAAAATCCCCTGTTTTCCACAATGTGCTACGCCATGTGAAAAACAGGGGATTTTCTTTATTGCGCCAATTATTCGCACATTTTCTCTAATAGTTCTCGTAATTCTGTGCTTTTCAATTCTGGCACTCCACCGTATTCTCGATTCAAGTATTTATTACGGATATTGTTGGTTGCATAGGTACGCTTTTTATAATCTGTAATACACTTTATCTGTTTATCCCATGGAAATTCCGGATTCATTTGCAAAATATAAGTCGCAGTTCTTGCAAAGTCTGCCTCCATCAGCATGGTATTGTGAGTCGTCATAATTAGCTGTCCCTTAATCATAGGCTGAATCGTCTCTAACAGATTTTGAAACAACAAGTCATGAATATTCGCTTCTGCTTCATCTAAAATTACAGTTTTTCCCATGCACGCTACCAGCAAATAGCACAATATTCTTAGTAACTGTCGATTACCTGTTGATTCCCGTTTGAATTCTATGCGGCGATAGCTATTGGCAATATATTTTTCTTCCATCAACTTATAGTAAATCAGCTCACCCACATACTCTTTTTCGTAGGTGACACAACGAATACTTGGATCATACATTGCAAAGAAATGTGAAAAAAATGCTTCTACTTGATCAAGTTCATGTTCTCGTTTGAGAGAGATTTTACCCGACAATGGCTGATTCAAAACCTTCAATTGTGCGTGTAGACCTTCCCAACTTTTGTCTCCCATAGATACCGTGCAAGATAAATTTCGGAATTCATTCAGAACCACATTGAAATTCTCTGTTATGTTATCACGTCCGAACGAATTGGATTTATCCTTCATCTCGTAAATTAAAATTGCCAGGAGCGAATGTTTTCCCCAATAGCGTTTTGCCATTTCTTTTACATCTGTCAAAAATTCCTTTCCCTGCTCTTTTTCGACAATTGAATCATTTATATTGATGCCTGTAACGCTACAATCAAAATACAGTCCGCGGCGACGGTTAAGAACAAATTCCAGCCGTTCATGAAGAATTTCATCTTGCCCAAACTCCACTCGATAGCAGCCGTTATTTCCATCAATATTAAATTCGTATTCGGCAATAATAGGATTTTCACAATCAGCCATTTGGTAATCTTTAATGATGGCAGACATATCACGCAACCTTTGTCGTATGTGCTCCCGCATTTCCTTTTCCATATTTTCATCTTGGAAAATAGCACCTTGCGCTAAAATGCGTTCATAGGCCGCTCTCGCATCCATTGTGCGTGTCAGTTCTGGCAGCAGAACAAAAGCAGACATTAAGTTGGACTTGCCCGCACCATTTTCTCCGTAAAGAATAGCAAGATGCTTGGCCGTATTTCCTTTTTCCGTTAAATCCAACTCAATGTGGTCAAATGATCGAAAGTTCTCCAGTGTTATCTTCGTAAACATTGTTCTCTCTCCTTTGCCACCAGTATCTCACACCTTGCCCGAAATTTCAAGTCTTAATCTTGCTTTGTGTGAATTTAACTCGTCATTTCGATGAGCATATTCTCATTTTTACTAATTATTTTCCGAAAAGCCTTGACAATCATTTCTTTTGGAGGTACAATGCAGACAAGGGGTTAGCACTTGGGCTCTCTAAGTGCCAACCTTCCGTTTCGGGCATGAAAAAAGACGCCTGCCAGGGCGTCTTCTTTCCCAGCTATTCCAACGGATTGCCGGCTTGATACTTCTATATCATTGGCATTATACCATAAATCAAGCCTTCCTGCAATCGGAATTTTCTGGCAAGTCATGCTCGGTTGCGGCATTGCACCGTTTTTCGTGCCGTTGCCATCACTGCACCTGAGGAATTCCTTTTAGGTGCCCGGACAACTATTTATAAGGAGCTTAATTTATGGTTGTAAGATTTTTTAGCGCACGCAATTATTCCGATTCCAGTAAAAACAATGGCGACTGCATCCTTCTGGATAGCGGCACCGAACTAGTCATCTACGACTGTGGTTGCGAAGAACACGCACGCCGGGTTGTTCAGTATATGGATACTCACGGCTTCAAAAAAGCAAAGTTAGTACTATCTCATAACGATGCCGATCACTTCGATGGAATCCCCTACCTAATTGAACATGGTGTTCTTTCGGAAGTCTACACTCTTCTCTTGCTAAAGTACAAAGATGAGCTTTTGGATCGGGTCAACGATAAACGTCGCACGCGGGAATCCATCGCCAATCGGATTGCGGAAATTTATAACAATATCTATTCGCTGTCTGCACAAGTGGAGCTTAAAGACATTTTTACCGATACTGCGGTATCTGCAGGAGTTTCTATTCCAGGTCCAGGAAAAGAATACTCTTTAAATGCCGTTGCTAAAAGGATTGATAGTCGAGAAAGTGACCTTATCGACAAGGAAACAATTGTAAATGCTGTCAGCACTCAGCTATCTGTCGATTTTGGCTCCGGTAATCGTTTATTGCTCACCGGCGACAGTAGTTTTACTGCGATTGAAGATTCAGTAAAGTCACATTCTGCTATTCAGCTTCCTCATCATGGAAAACTAGAACAAGCCGAGAAGATTTTTGCCTGCAAAAATAATAGTACTATTTACTATGTTTCTGATAATACTGGAAACTCAAACGGTGGTTCTGATAATTTGAAAGCCATGCATCCTCGTGGACATGTGATTTTCTATACGGAAAACGGAGACCAGACTTGCACAGCTTCCTCCTTTGGCACCACTTATCCTGTTCGTTCCTATTTCTACGGGTTTTGATTATGAGGTATTTACTACATCAGAGCCAGTTCAAAGAACTGCATGCTCGTCAAACCTATTTGTATGACATCTTCCATCTGTATTTTGTTCCAACAAAATCAGAGGGAAACTTTATTGTCCTTGTTCCGCTAGGAAGGAATTATTCCAATATACTTTTCATCACCGGACATACAAACTTTGTTTGGGAGTACATGCTTTCGCATATCCATCAGCTCCCTGAACGTCGTGTTGTTATCACTAGCTGTTTTGGGAACATTTTCAGAAAATTTGCTCGTGACTGTGAAATATATGTTCCTAATTTTTGTCAGGATTTGTGTCCGCTACGAAGCGGCATTCCTTATGGATTTCAATTTGATATTTCCGATGCCGAGCTTTGTTTCTACAACACACCTGGGGCCATAGAAAAACGCATCCACGCAGCGTATAAGCAGCTCTTATAAGGAGAGTATATGAAATTAGATTTATTTGACTCTTATAATATTCGTGTACGTCTAAGCAGTAGCATTATAATTTTTGCTCCCCTTGTGCTTACCGTATTTCTATGCTTTGATGAATTGTTCTCATTTATCTCATCCTCTGTTTTGGTTGCAATTCTTTTGGCGTTTACCAACTGCCTTCCAATTTTTCAAAGATATATTTGTCAGAAGAGAGTTGCTTTCAAAAACTATGCTGTAGAGTTTCTCCTACCTCACGACAATACACTTAACCCTGTCACAAAAAAGCGCTACTATAACATCCTCGTTAAAACAAATGTGGCATTTGCAGCTTTTCAATCCCCTAATGATAGTGAAGGTTTTCGTCAATGCTGCGAAAGTGCGGTTCGGTATTTAAGGGAAAAAACCAGGAATTCCCCTCTAGTCATAGAAGAAAATATCAACTACGGGTTCTATAAGACTCTTGTTTCATGCAAACCACTTGGAATTGTTTCATGCATAGTATTGGGTCTTTTTGTCGCCATATATTCATTACTTTACTTTAAAAATCTTTCCTTAATACCAATGAGGAATTATCTCGCATTCTCTTTCAACATTATCTTGCTTATATTCTGGATTTTTGGGATCAGGCAAAGTATTTTGGAAGACACCGCAAAGCAGTACGCCAAAACACTGCTTTCAGCTATTGATTCTCTTTAACAAAATCATCTTTATACCACCATATTGTATCTTTAAAACGCCTAACCATTGCAAAGCACCTGCCATGGTTAGGCATTTTTATTTAGTCAAACTTATTCCCCTGCCTTCGACAAGCGGTCATACAGAACCACCGTGTCCTGTGTTTCGATATGTACACGCTCCTTCTTCAGGAGGGTTCGGGGACGTTGGTTTGCGCGGTAGTCGCGACCGCTCTCTTCAAAAGCAGAACAACACAGAAAGTCACATATCGCATTGCCGGAAAGGGATTCACGGATAATGAATACAAAGGCAGTTGGTTCAATCTGGCTGGAAATCAAGTAATCCGCTTTGATTTTGGTCACGAACGGATAGAACTGGGGCATATAGGAAAACAAATCGAACTCCTGTTCCAGTGTTTCTTTCAACCGCACCAGTGCCAGCAGACGTGGTTTCACATACTCCTGATAGAGTGTGCCCTTCTTTACCTTGTCGTAGGTGGATCTTATCAGACAGAATCATATCAACCGTCTTGCGTGGACTATAGCGGGGCAAGGCGATGTATTTCAGGTAGTGGAACCCAGCAAGGCGAGGGAAGTCCTCTGGTGAAAATGTCAGCTTGATCTCGTGCAGTTCACCCTTATAGCCGTAGGTGAAAACATAGTGGTACTCGGTCGGTTCTTTCCAGACTTCTGCTGCCCGATACAAAATATCCTGCTGTTCGTCCTGCACATTTTCACCTTCCCTCAAAAAAATAGAAGCCCTGCCGAAAGGCAAGGCTCCTATTAAGCGTTTTCTTTCGATTCATCGAATCTATTCGGCTTGTGGTTATCGCTTAACCCACGGTCTGGCTCCACAATCGGCTGATACCGAACCAGTCCACTGCTTCAACGCCACCGATAGCTGGTCAACGCCGCTATCCTCTAAAAGTATTATACACCGTTGATGTGGCATTGCAAGGAAAAAACGCGATACACGATAATATGCTCAATCGAAAGTCGATACTTTTGGGGAACGCAATATATCGAAAGCGATACTTTCTTCGTCAATGTCGATACTTTTTACAAAAATATAGCGAGTTCCCGCACTCCACGGGATATGCTTGCTCGCTAAACATAGTACGCAGGACATATCCAAACAATATAATCCTAATTATGATAATTCAAATTATATTGTTCTCATAAACAGTGTCTTCCTGAATCAAAATCAAGTTCGGATTCTCTGCAGCCATCTCCACCAGTCGATCGGTAAAGCCGCTCTTAGAGAACAGTCCGTACACAATTTCATAGCCCTTAAAGGCCGCTGTAAGTTCTTTGGACTGCCCCTTTTCTTGCAAGGCAGAGTAGACCGCCACATCCACAGGTTTCGCATGGTACTTGCACTCGCCAAGGAACAGCCGTTTGTGCTGATTGTCCACCGCAGCAACGTCGATTTCTGTGTCTCCCTCGTTGTCGTTGCGCCAGTAAGAGCCAATGCGTGAGGGTGCAAAGTCGATTTGTCCCTTGCGGCACAGCTCCGCAAAGATGTTCCGGCAGATGCTCTCATAAGCGAAAGCCACAAATTTTTGCTTAAAGTCTTTGCCCATCTCGTCCAGCACGATCTGTTGGTTGTCCAGTTCCAACTCTCCCTTGAATGGGTACACATAGCGGAACCAGAAGCGGATGAAGTTGTCCGAAACATAGTACAGGCTCTTCCGGGAACGCTCCGGGTTCTTTTCTGTGATGGGGACATTTTTGGTGACAAAGCCAAGGTCGATTAGTGTTTTCAGGTACGGCGTGATGGCTGAAGTGTCCTGCTCCATCGTCATGCCGATCTTGCTTAGCTTGTGATTGCCGTCCGAAATCGCTTTCAGCACAGAAAAATAGTTGATAGGCGTCTGTACTTCCTCGTTGAGCAGGAAATCGGGTTCTTCGTACAAAAAGCCATTTTTCGACAGCACCACACGCCGAATCTGCTCCACCAGCGGTTCGTCCGACTGGAAAAACTCCATATATTTCGGTACTCCGCCCGTGATGGCATACTGCTCCACAGCCTGCTCAAACGACAGGTTCTGCGCTTCATATACATCCGTGAATTGCAGCGGCATCAGCCGGATCTGTGCCGTTCTACGGCCATAGAGCGGGCTGTCGTATGCCAGAGCGTGTTTTTTCATCATGCTGATGAGGGAACCGCAGAGAATCAGCATCACGTTATGGTCTTTCAGCACTTCATCCCATGCGTTTTGCAAGATGGACGGGAAATCCGGGTTCGTCTTGACCAGATACGGAAATTCATCAATGACAAGCACCTTTTTCTCGTCCGGGTGGTCGTCTGCTACCACTTGGAATAAATCCAGCCAGTCGGTGAATGTGACTTTGCTGAGCATGGGATTCTTAGTAGTGCGGGAAAGCACCCCGGCAAACCGCTTCATGCTCTGGGCTTCGCTCTCTGTGGTTGCCAGAAAGTAGAATGCGCGTTTGTCCTTGATAAACTCTTTAATCAGCGTTGTTTTTCCAACACGCCGCCTGCCGTAAATCACCACAAAACCGCTGCCACGCTCTAATTCTGCATTCAGCGTTGCCAGTTCGGATGTTCTGCCGATGAAGTCCATACCGTTCACCTCTTGCTTAATATAATTTGAATTATGATAATACAAATTATATTATAGCTGTTCTGCACAAAACCGTCAATAGGACGAAACATCGAATTTTCAACATAAAATTCATACAATGTAGAAAACTCCGGGCTTCCCCCTTTTGCAGATTGAACCGATCCCGAAGAAACGGTATAATAATGGCATAACAAATTATTGTTTGTCGAGCTCATTTTCTCGACACGCAGGAGGAACATACATGGTAACCGGAGAACTGAAAAGCAAAATTGACAGCCTGTGGGAAATTTTCTGGACGGGCGGCCTGACGAATCCCTTGGATGTGATCGAGCAGATGACCTATTTGATGTTCATTCACGACCTCGATGAAAGCGACAACACCCACGCCAAAGAAGCCGCTATGCTGGGTCTGCCCTACAAGAGCATCTTTGCGGGCGAGGTACAGGTCGGGGAGCGCACTGTGGACGGTGTACAGCTCAAATGGAGCGTTTTCCACGATTTCCCGGCAGGCAAAATGTACTCCACCATGCAGGAGATGGTGTTCCCCTTCATCAAGAATTTGCACGGCGACAAGGACAGTGCCTACGCCAAGTACATGGGTGATGCCATTTTCAAAGTGCCCACGCCGTTGATGCTGGATAAAATCGTGACTGCCATGGACGGAATGTATGAGCAGGCGGCGCAGCTTTCCAACACCGACATTCGCGGCGACATCTACGAATACCTGCTTTCCAAGCTGGCAACGGCGGGTGTCAACGGTCAGTTCCGCACCCCACGCCACATCATCCGCATGATGGTTGACCTGATGCAGCCCCGCGCTGATGATGTGATTTGCGACCCGGCCTGCGGCACGGCGGGCTTCCTTGTGGCCGCTGGCGAATATCTGCGTGAAAACCGCAAGCAGGAAGTGTTTTTTGACCGCAAAAACAAAGACCACTACATGAATCACATGTTCCACGGCTTCGACATGGACCGCACCATGCTGCGCATCGGTGCTATGAACATGATGACCCACGGCGTGGACAACCCGTTCATCGAGTACCGCGACAGCCTGAGCGACCAAAACCCCGACAAGGACAAATACAGCCTGATTCTGGCAAATCCCCCGTTCAAGGGCAGTCTGGACTACGACATTGTTTCCACCGACCTGCTCAAGCTCTGCAAGACCAAAAAGACCGAGCTGCTGTTCCTCGCTCTGTTCCTGCGGATGCTGAAGGTCGGCGGACGCTGTGCCTGCATCGTCCCGGATGGCGTTCTGTTCGGCTCTTCCACTGCACACAAGGCGATTCGCAAGGAGATCATCGAGAACAACCGTCTGGAAGCCGTAATTTCTATGCCCTCCGGCGTGTTCAAGCCCTATGCAGGCGTTTCCACCGCCATCCTGATTTTCACCAAGACCGGCCACGGCGGTACGGATAACGTCTGGTTCTATGATATGAAGGCCGACGGCTTCTCGCTGGACGATAAGCGCAGTCCAACCACAGAAAACGACATTCCCGATATTATCGCCCGCTTCCACAACCGGGAGGCTGAAGCCACCCGTGAGCGCACGGAACAGAGCTTCTTTGTGCCGAAAGAGGAGATCGCGGGCAACGACTATGACCTGTCCATCAACAAGTATAAAAAGACCGAGTATGTGCCGGTGGAGTATCCTTCCACACAGGAAATTATGGCACAGCTGCGTGATTTGCAGAAGAAGATCGACGCAGAGATGGACGCTTTGGAAGAACTTTTGAAATGAAACAATTCTAATTTGTGGGAGAAGCAGATGGCAAGATTAGGCGATATTTGTACGGTGGTGTCAGGGTCCACTCCGAAAACAGGAGTTGCAGAATATTGGGACGGCACTGTTAAATGGATTACACCAGCTGAGCTAAACGAAGACTCTTTTTATATCACAGATTCCGTTCGACATATTACAGAAGATGGAAAAGAAAAAACGGGATTATCATACCTGCCCAAGGGAACTGTAATTCTGTCTTCTCGTGCGCCGATAGGAAAAACTGCGATTGCAGGTTGCGAAATGTGCTGCAATCAGGGATTCAAAAATCTGATTTGTTCTGACGCGGTTTATAATGAGTATCTCTATTTTTTCTTGAAGTCGAAAACAGATTATCTCAATTCTTTGGGGCGTGGTGCGACATTTAAAGAAATTTCAAAATCTATTGTTGAAAAGGTTGAAATTCCTCTTCCGAATATCGAAAAGCAACACCAAATAGTCAAAGAATTAAAAGCAACACGCAACTTGATTACACATCGAAAACAGCAGCTCACCAAGCTGGACGAGCTTATCAAAGCTCGATTTGTGGAGATGTTTGGTGATCTCGTGGAGAACCCCAAGCAATTTCCCTGTGTGCTGCTGGGTTCCATTATGACTGTTATGCCACAAAATGGACTATACAAACCACAGTCAGCCTATGTTCAGGACAAGTTCGGCACTCCGATTTTGCGTATTGATGGTTTCTATAATGGAAAAGTAACCGATTTTAACAATCTGAAAAGGTTATGTTGTACAGACTTTGAAAAAGAGCGATATTTGTTAGTGGAGAATGATATTGTTATCAATCGTGTGAATAGCATTGAATATCTTGGAAAATGTGCGCGTATTAGTGGCTTACAAGAAGACACTGTTTTTGAATCCAATATGATGCGCTTTCATTTGGATGATAGTAAGGTGAATTCCACTTATATAACAACTGTGCTTTGTTCTCAATACATTTACCGTCAGATTTTAACACGAGCAAAAAAAGCTGTTAATCAAGCAAGTATAAATCAGGGAGATGTTCAAAGCCTTAATGTTGTTGTTCCCCCTCTTTCCCTCCAAAACCAGTTTGCCGACTTTGTAGCCGAGGTCGACAAATCAAAAGTTGAAGTGCAGAAAGCTCTTGACCAGACGCAATTACTCTTTGACAGCCTGATGCAACAGTATTTTGGCTGATAATAAGCAACAACAGGCACTTTGCCGGAGCAGGATGTTGGTACACCAGAAAAGGAGTGCGCCAATATGGAAGACAAAATCGTGAAGATCATCAACGAGATGGCAGAGTACCTGAATGTTGCGCAGATGAAAAAGCTGCAAGAGGTGCTGTTGCAGACGTTTTCTGAATCCGAAGCGCAGAAAGAGCAGATCTCCAATGAGGAATATCTGAAGCTGTTCCTTGATGCCAAGAAAATCGAGGGCTGCTCTGAGCGCACCATCCAGTATTACCGGGTCACGGTGGAACGGCTGTTGCAAACCGTGGATACACCCTTGCGCAAGATGACCACTGAAGAGATCCGGCGGTATCTGGTGGAATATCAGAAGATCAACAACTGCGGCAAAGTGACCATCGACAATGTGCGCCGGAATATTTCCAGCTTTTTCTCGTGGCTGGAAGAAGAGGACTACATCCTCAAAAGCCCCATGCGCCGCATCCATAAAATCAAGACCAAACAGCCCGTGAAGGAAACCATCTCGGACGAAGCCATTGAACGCCTGCGAGATAACTGCAAGTGTGCGCGCGACCTTGCCATGATCGACCTGTTGTATTCCACTGGCATTCGTGTGGGAGAGCTGGTGAATCTGAATATTTCAGAAATCGACTTTGAAGCCCGCGAGTGTGTAGTGTTCGGCAAAGGCGATAAGGAGCGCCGGGTTTATTTTGATGCCAAGGCAAAGCTGCATTTACAGGACTATCTGCGCTCCCGCACCGATGCAAACCCGGCGCTGTTCGTGACGCTGGATGCCCCGTTTGACCGTTTGAAGATCAGCGGCGTGGAGATCCGTCTGCGGGAGTTGGGCCGCGAGCTGAATTTGGACAAGATCCACCCGCATAAGTTCCGCCGCACCATGGCTACCCGCGCCATCGACAAGGGAATGCCCATTGAGCAGGTGCAGAAGATCCTCGGTCATTCGCAGATCGGCACCACCATGCAGTATGCAATCGTGAATCAGAACAACGTCAAAACCTCCCACCAGAAGTTTATCGCCTGAAAAGGCAACTTCTAATTTGTGGGAGAGAGTTTATGGAATACGCCCTGTCGGAACTTTTTACTCTCCAGATGGGTAAAACCCCATCCAGAGATAACTCAAGCTATTGGAAAAAATCAGAAAACAACTGGATTTCTATTGCGGATCTGACTAACTCAGGAAAATATATATCAAATACAAAAGAGACGCTTTCGGATTCAGCTGTTGCAGAAAGTGGCATCAAAAAGATTCCCGCCAATACGGTCATAATGAGCTTTAAGCTGTCTTTGGGCAAGGTGGCAATAACAGAAAAAGAGATGTATTCCAACGAAGCTATTATGGCCTTTATTGATAAAGGAGTAGAAAAGATTTCGCCGGAATACTTATACTACTTGCTTCGCGCAAAGGATTGGAGTAAGGGAACCAATAAAGCAGTTATGGGTGCTACGCTGAACAAAGCCACTCTATCTACTATAAAAATTCAGCTTCACGAATACGATAATCAGCTTGAAATTGTAAATATGCTTAATCGGGTATCGTCTAGCATTGATTTCAGAAAGCAGCAGCTCACCAAGTTGGACGAGCTTATCAAAGCTCGATTTGTCGAGATGTTTGGCGACCCAGATCAAAATCCGAAGGGATGGCCATTGGTTAGTATTACGGAAATTATCCGAGATAAAGCTAGTAATGGTTTCTTTGCAAAAAGAGATGCTTATAAGGATGACGGCAATGTACAAATCCTCGGTGTCTCTAATGTTGTCAACAGAATGTATTCCAACACGAAGGAACTGCCCAGAACCGATGCAACGCAAGCTGAAAAAGAAAAATACAGTGTAAAATATGGTGATATGCTTTTTTGTAGATCATCACTTGTAGCAGATGGCATAGGCAAGGCATCAATAGTAGCAAAAGGTACCTTCCCAAATGTTCTTTTTGAATGTCATGTGATTCGATTGTCTCTGGATCTTCAGAAATGCGTTCCCGAATTCGTTCAAGTTTTATCCACCACACCATTTTTTAGAAGACAGATTATAGCACAATCAAAAACTGCAACTATGACGACAATCGGGCAGGACGGAATCTTGAAATCTTCAGTTGTTCTGCCGCCGATTGATCTCCAGAACCAATTTGCCGACTTTGTAGCCGAGGTAGACAAATCAAAATTGTTCGCAGAACTTTTTGCGCAAAACGCTTGCATTTTGGCTGAAAATCGTTCAAAATAGAAGCCGGGAGGTGTGAGAATTGACCAACTTTGACTTTCTGAAGGATGACCTGCAATTTTCCGGCTTTGCGGATGCCGCGATTGCTGCGGAGAGGATTCTGCCCATTGATGCGGCCACCGCTGTGCTGGACTGCCGCCGTGCCATGGAATTTGCAGTCAAATGGATGTATTCGGTAGACAGCTCCCTCGTCAAGCCGTGGGATGATAAGCTCATCAGCCTGATGAGCACAGAAGAGTTTCACGACATTGTGGACGATGATTTGTGGCGGCGGATGGATTTTATTCGCAAGCGCGGCAATGATGCCGCCCACGGAAGCCGCAGCATCAGCCGGGAACAGGCGGAACTTTGCCTTGAAAACCTGTTTTTGTTCCTTGATTTCGTGGCGTACTGCTATGGAACAAGCTATCAGGAAAAGAAATTTGACGCTTCCCTGCTCACACAACAGCCTGCTGCACCCGTTGCACAGCCTGCCCTGCCGGATGTGGATTTGGATGCACTTATCAAAGAAAACGCTGAGCTCAAGGCGCAGCTGACTGCCCGCCGCGAAACGCAGCAGCCCACCTATGTGCCCAAACCGCTGGAACTTTCGGAGTACAAGACCCGAAAACTGTATATTGACTCCATGCTCACTGATGCCGGGTGGGTCGAGGGCAAAAACTGGGTCAACGAGGTCCCTCTGCCCGGGATGCCCAACAAGAGCGGCATTGGCTATGCAGATTATGTCCTGTACGGCGATGATGGCCGTGCGCTGGCTGTGATCGAAGCAAAGCGCACCTGTAAGGATGTTGCAGTAGGCCGTCAGCAGGCAAAGCTGTATGCAGATATTCTCGAAAAGCAGTTTGGCCGCCGCCCGGTGGTATTCCTGACCAACGGTTTCGATACCCGAATCGTGGACAATATCTATCCCGAGCGCAAGGTCGCTTCCATTTACTCCAAGCGCGACCTTGAAAAATGGTTCAATCTGCAAGCAATGCGCACCAGCCTTGCCAATGTGGATGTAAACAAAAACATTGCCGGACGGTACTATCAGGAGGGTGCCATCAAGGCTGTCTGCGACAGTTTTGGCCGCAAGAACCGCCGGAAAGCCCTGCTCGTCATGGCAACCGGCTCCGGCAAGACCCGTACCGTCATTGCACTGGTGGATGTATTATTGCAGCATGGCTGGGTCAAAAACGTGCTGTTTTTGGCCGACCGCAACAGCCTTGTGACCCAGGCAAAGCGCAGCTTTGTCAACCTCCTGCCGGAGCTTTCCGTGACGAACCTCTGCGAGGACAAAGACAACTTTACGGCACACTGCGTGTTCTCGACCTATCAGACCATGATGAACTGCATTGATTCCGTTCACGATGCAGAGGGCAAGTTGTTCACCTGTGGTCATTTCGATTTAATTATCTGCGATGAAGCGCACCGCTCCATCTACAATAAATACCGCGACATCTTCCACTATTTTGATGCGCCGCTGGTTGGCCTGACCGCCACACCCAAAGATGAAATCGACAAAAACACCTACGAGATCTTTGACCTCGAAAACGGTGTGCCCACATACGGTTATGAGCTGGCGCAGGCCGTTAAGGATGGATTTCTGGTTGATTTCCTCTCGGTGGAGAGCGAAGTCAAGTTTATGAAGAACGGCATCACCTACGATGAACTTTCGGACGAAGAACGGGAAGCCTACGAAAACACCTTTGAGGATGAAAACGGCAACCTGCCGGCCAGCATTGATGCATCTGCTCTGAACAGCTGGCTGTTCAACAAGGACACCATTCGGCAGGTCTTGAATGTCGTTATGCAGAACGCCTTGAAAATCGACTACGGCAGCAAAATCGGAAAAACGATTATTTTTGCCAAGAGCCACTACCACGCAGAAAAAATTCTTGAAGTGTTCAATCAGGAATATCCGCACCTGAACGGCTATGCCAAGGTGATCGATAATCAGCTCAAGTATGCGCAGAGTGCCATTGACGAATTCTCAGACCCGAAGAAGTTGCCGCAGATTGCCATCTCGGTGGATATGCTGGACACCGGCATCGATGTGCCGGAGGTTCTGAATCTGGTCTTTTTCAAAAAGGTTCTGAGCAAGGCAAAATTCTGGCAGATGATCGGTCGCGGAACCCGCCTGTGTCCGGGGCTTCTGGATGGTGAGGACAAGAAGAAGTTTTACATTTTTGACTTCTGCGGAAATTTTGAATTTTTCCGCATGAACAAAGGAAATGCCACCCCGAATATGATTGCCGTTCAGGGCGCGATTTTCGGCCTGCAGTTTGAAATTGCGTATAAATTGCAGGATATGCAGTTCCAAACGGAAGAACTGAAAGCGTTCCGTACTTCACTGGTGGAGCACATGGTCAGTCAGGTGCAAAAGCTGAACCGTGACAACTTTGCAGTCAAACAGCATTTGAAGTATGTCGAGTTGTACGCAGACAAGAACAGTTACAATGCTCTAACGTATGCAGACACCTTGATTGCCCGGGAGGAACTTGCCCCCTTGATTGAACCGGAGCCGGATGACCCGAAAGCATTGCGTTTTGATGCATTGCTGTATGGCATCGAGTTGGCATATCTTGCCGGGAAGCCGTATAATCGTGGCCGCAGTGAGTTGCTGAAAAAAGCGAAAGCGGTTGCGAGCGTGTCCAATATTCCAGAGATTGATCAAAAACGCGCGTTGCTCGAAAAAATTATCCAGACCGACTATATCAAAACTGCCGATGTGAACGAGTTTGAGCACATCCGAAAGGAACTGCGCAACCTCATCAAATACATTCCCATCGAGCGGGTACGGTACACCACGGATTTCTCTGACGAAATTCTTTCGACAGAATGGAAGGAGGCCGAGCTGGAAAACGATGATCTGAAAAATTACAAGGCAAAAGCGGAGTACTATGTACGGCAGCATCAGGATAATGCAGCTATTGCCAAACTGAAAGGCAACATCCCGCTCACTGCCGAAGATGTCAAAGAACTCGAAAAAATTCTTTGGAGTGAGGTTGGCACAAAAGAGGACTATGAAGCCGAATATGGCACAAAGCCTTTGGGAGAATTCGTGCGGGAAATCGTTGGTCTTGATATGGCTGCGGCGAAAGCTGCATTTTCGCAATATCTGGATGGTGCTAACCTCGACAGCCGACAGATTTACTTTGTCAACCAGATTGTCGAGTACATCGTACATAATGGCATGATGAAAGACCTCTCCGTTTTGCAGGAGCCGCCTTTTACAGATCAGGGAAGCATCGTAGAGGTCTTTACAGATTTGAGTGTATGGCTTGGTATTCGCAAGACCATTGAACAGGTCAACGCCAACGCAATCGCAGCGTAATAGAATATCTTCTAAAACGGTAAAGTGGATTTTATCCGCTTTGCCGTTTTTCTTTTTGTCTAAAATTGTGAAATTTTCAAAACTGTATTCCAAAACGGTCCTGCGGATTCCTATTAGTGTAGAGGCTTTCAAAATCTTTTGTAAAACGGCTTTCCGCTAGTTCTATAAGTGGATAATGAACAAAATCTATATTCTAAAATTAGGCAGTTCAACAAAATTTGAAAATCTGTATGCCAAACACCCATTTTAGAATGTTATAGGTATAGGAGGTTGTTTGAAAAAGTGAAAATTTTCAGAATTTTCATAAGCCCCCGTTTAAAAACACCCCTTTAAGTTTGTATAAGGTGTGGGAACTACTTTCAAAAGCAGTCTTACTCGCATTTTTGAAAGCCCTCAACTTCTTACAAAACAACATCGTACCTTGACAACAACATGATCGGCTGCAAGCCACTATGCTTTTTCGGAGAAGTGCCGCCACGACAAGAGCGCACCAAGAAGAAGCCATACGCCAGAGGAAATCGGGCAGGAACAGCTTGCGGGCAGACCGACACCGAAGAAGAACCGGGCAAGCTGGCAGAGAGGACTTCGCAAAGTTTTGTCTGTCAGGTTGTTCGGCGCAAGAGTGCAGAGAGCGCAGCTCTTTGCGCAGGTCAAGGACGGCAGTCTTGCCCAGTGGATGTGATGCCTTGCGTCATATCCTACTGGGTATTATCTGGCGCATAGCAGGCGGCAGATTTGTAGCTTCGCTGCACCGCGTTGTCCCTACTCCGCGCACGGCGTTCTCTGCGTGACCCCAGAAAGGAGAGATGGTCGCTGAAACTGACCCGACACAATGGCCGCGCCGGAAAGCACGGCACTTATAACCCAAAGCACAATGACCGCAGTTTTGAAATTGCCAACAGTGAGCATATCGACCCGGAACGTGTCCAGCAAAACATCTATTGGGATTGCTACAACGGCATCCGTTCTGCCCTGCAGCCCAAAGATGTGGATAGTCTGGCTGACACCTTTGAAGAAGTCGAAAAGCTCTACTACAAACTCCATTACACCAACTTCACCGAAAAGCAGAATGAGCGCAACGCCAAAATTCGGCACACGGAACGAAACCGCTCAACAGAAGATTTGCTAACCAGCAAAAAGACCTGTCCCGAAGAAAGCATCTATCAGTTGGGAACGCTGGAAAGTCATGCTTCCCCGAAAGAGCTTTTTCAAATCGCCACAGAATTTATGGATGAGTTCCATGAGCGTTTCGGCAAACACGTTCACATTCTGGATTGGGCGTTACATCTGGATGAGGGAACGCCGCACGTCCACGAACGGCATGTGTTCGATTGCGAGAACAAATACGGCGAAACCGCACCCCAGCAAGAAAAGGCGTTGGAAGCACTTGGCTTTGAACTACCAAAGCCGGACAAGCCCCTTGGCCGTTATAACAACCGCAAGATCACATTCGATGCAGCCTGCCGCACGATGCTATTCGAGATTGCCAAACGACACGGTCTGGAACTGGACGAAGTGCCGGAATACGGCGGACGGGCTTATCTGGAAAAGCAGGACTATATCATGGCAAAGCAAAAAGAACAACTTGCTCAACAGGAAAAAGCCGTACAGGAACAGACCGCTCAGCTTGAAAATTTGAAACAAGAGAATGAGAAAGCACATCATCAGCAGGTTCGCCGTACAACTTATCAGTCCCTAACACTTCTGAGCAACGATAAAAAAATTCAAAAGCAGGAAAAACAGTTAAGTGAACTTTCTCAGAAGATTGAAGATACCGAGAACTTGTTGGATGAGATTTCTGCGGTTGCCTACGACAAAGCTGTGGCTGTTGTTTCAGGAAACGCTGTGAACGATGCTTTGAAAGCAAGCACAGAACAGGTCGATATATATTTGGACTGGCTGAAAGAGCCGGGGCGAACGGCAAGCAAGGAAACATTGGACTACACCACATATCAAATCACAACGCTGCGAAAAAATATTATTGCAGCAGTAAACAGGATTACCGCAAGATTGACAACTGTCCTTATAAAGCCGGAAATCAAAAAGCCTGCCATCGAGCAAATCAAAGAAAATACTCGTCCGTCTGTTCTACAAAAGCTGCATCAGAGGCAGGAAGAAATCAATCAGCGTGAGCAGACATGCACCAAACCAAAGAAGCGCAGCCATGGCATGGAACTGTAAAGGAGGCCAACTTTCAAAAACAACAATTTATTTGAAATCGTAAAGCTGAATATTACTGCCCGACAAGCCGCAGAAGCCTATGGTTTTCGTCCAAACCGCAGCAGCATGATTTGCTGTCCATTCCATGCAGACCGCAATCCCAGTATGAAAGTGGATTTTCGGTTTCACTGTTTTGGCTGTGGAGCGGATGGTGATGTAATCGACTTTGTGGCAAAATTATTTCAACTTTCTTTGCGGCAAGCGGTGGAAAAACTGGCCGCAGATTTCGGGCTTTCTGGAACGGATGACTTTTCACGGATACGCTATAAACTTGTGGAAAAGTCATCAAATCCCAAAGAGCAACTCTACAAAATCTTGTGCAGCTATCGTTCTCTGTTAGCAAATTGGCGCATGGCCTATGCACCCAAAAATCCAGAAGCGTCCCTGCATCCTTGTTTTGTAGCAAGTCTACACTATGCAGACCGTGTGCAATATCTGCTGGATATTCTTTTGCAGGGAAGTCCAAATGAAAAGCAACAACTATTGAACGGAAAGGAAGTGACCGCCCTTGGAGAAGCAATCGAACGATGCAAGGAAGCCGAAGAAGCAGCATAGTGCACCTGCCCGAAACTGGGTGGGTGATAACGGAAAAATTATTGAACCATTATTCGCAGATTACTTTTTGAGCCTGCACCCCATGCGCTGCTTTCAAGGCAGGCTGTTCACGGTGGATGGCATGGTGGAGGATGAAGCTCCACTGAAGAAGGAAATCTATGAGCAGATTCGCTATTATGCAACCACCAGCGTAGCACGGCGGATTGAACATATTGTGCAGGCGATTAAGTTGGCCTGTGCATCTGAACCACCGGAGATTCAGACAGACCGCATCCATGTCCGAAACGGTACATATTTTGCAGACGGTCACTTTACCCCTGAAAAAGAATACTGCATGAACCGTCTGCCCATTGTCTATGTGTCGGATGCACCAGCACCAACACGCTGGCTGCAATTCTTGAACGAACTGCTATACGAAGAAGATATTCCGGCCCTACAAGAATACATTGGCTATTGCCTGCTGCCTGTTACCAAAGCGCAGAAAATGCTGCTGATGGTCGGCAAGGGCGGTGAGGGAAAATCCAGAATCGGGCTGATCCTGCGAGAATTGTTCGGCAGCAGTATGTACACAGGCAGTCTGCAAAAAGTGGAAACCAATCGTTTTGCCCGTGCAGACTTGGAGTACAAGCTGCTTTTGGTGGACGATGACATGAAAACTGAGGCTCTGCCGCAGACCAACAACATTAAAACTCTTGTCACGCTGGAAGATAAAATTGACATTGAGCGCAAGGGCCAGCAGAGTGTGCAGGGTACGCTGTATGTTCGGTTTGCCTGCTTCGGGAATGGCAGCTTACACGCACTCTATGACAAGTCCAACGGTTTCTATCGCCGCCAGCTGTTGCTCACCACTAAGGAAAAACCTGTTGGCCGGGTGGATGATCCTTTCCTCATTGACAAGATGCGGGGTGAAAAAGAGGGTATCCTGCTTTGGGCATTGGAGGGGCTGCATCGGCTGATTCAAAACAATTACCAATTTACTATCAGCGAACGCACCGCCGCGAATCTGAAAGAAGCGATGGAGCAGGGCAACAACATTCTGGGCTTTCTCAAATCTGAGGGCTACTTTGAAATTCGGCAGGGGGCCAAGTGCAAATCCACGGATTTCTATAAAGTCTATGAACGCTGGTGTCTGGATAACCTGGAAAAGCCGCTGGCAGCATCAACCTTTATCCACCATCTAAAAGATAATCAGAAAAGTCTGGGCATCGTCTATGATGATAAGTGCATTGGCACAAATCGGGGCTTTCACAATGTAGACGTTGACCTGTTTTTACCCGTTGATGTTCCCAGTCCGTGGGATTAAAAAATAGAATCAACTTGAAAAAGCCCTGCTCAGCCTGCTCACAGTGTGCAATAGGCGCAGGATGAGCAGAGTGAGCAGGTGATTTTGAATTTATATCAAAAATAAAACATGGAGGTTTTGCCTATGAACAAATCTCGGCCTGTTGCGACCGAAACTGTGAAATCTTTGGATTATACGAAAAATATATTGCAGACCATTCCGAATAACGATACAATGGAAGTGGTCACTCAAACCAATGCCGTCAAGTCTCCGACTGACAGCCTGAAAGCCACAACACTGGTGTACACGGTGGAAGAGATCGCACAGATGCTGTCCATCAGCCTGCGCTCTGCTTACAACCTGTGCAACAGCACCACCGAATTCCGTGTTCTGCGGGTAGGCGGAAGCATCCGCATCCCGAAAGACAGCTTCGATGCGTGGCTCCGGGCAGCTTGAAAAAGGAGATAACGTATGGCATATATTACGAAACGCGGCAGCTCCTATGGCGTCCGCTATACTTATCAAGACGAGCAGGGTAAAAACTGCAACAAATGGGAAAGTTTTTCCACGAAAGAGGAGGCAACAAATCGCAAAAAACAAATCGAACACGAACTTGCAAACGGAACGTTTCTGATTCCGTCCACCATCACCGTCAAAGAGTTTTTGATGGAGTGGCTTCCCAAACAGTGCAACAAGCACAAATGGGCACCCTGCACCTATCAATCCAATCTGGGAACCGTTCAGAACCTTATTATTCCGTACATCGGCGATATGCAGATGCAAAAGCTCAAGCCCTACCATCTGGAGGACCTGTATGCTACTCTTGGCAAAACGCCCTGCGGCCAGTATCTTGAGGGCAAAAAGCAGGTGCTTTCGGAAAAACAGCAGCAGCGGCTTCTCTCCGGCACGACCATCCACGAGGTGCATCGCCTGCTGCGGACAGCGTTCCAATACGCGGTGGAGTGGGGCATCCTCATCAAAAGCCCCGTTCCGGTGGACAGCCCTAAAAAGTCGATTCAGGAGCGTGCCATCTGGGATGCGGACGAGATGTGGGCCGCACTTGCCAGCATGGAGGACCCCATTCTGCATCTGGCAGTCCATCTTACGCTGGTGGGCGCACTGCGTGAGGGAGAAGTCGCTGGCCTGACTCCGGAAGATCTTGATTTTGATGGAGCAGACGGCACCGGCACATTCCGCATCAACAAGTGTATGCAGCGTGTCCAAAAAGCATCGCTGGCGAAAACGGGCAAGGGCTGCATCTTGCAGGAGTTTGAGGACAAGCGCGAGGGCAGTACCACAACGCTGGTGCTCAAAAAGACCAAAACAGCATCTTCCAACCGAACCATTTTCATGACAGCCGTGCTGAAAGAGGAATTGAAGCACTGGCTAAAGCGTTTGGAAATGGACGAAGCCGTTGAGCCGGAACGCTACCGCAACAGTGGGATGCTCCTGCGCTTGCCCAACGGTTTGGCGGTAGAGCCGATCCTCATCCGCAAGAAGTTCATCAAGTGGCAGGACGAGCACCCGGAGTTCACCCGCATTGTGTTTCACGGTCTGCGGCATTCCAGTGCCACCTATCAACTGATGATCTCCGGCGGCGATGTGAAAGCGGTACAGGGCACAACGGGCCATGCCAGCGCTAATCTTCTGGTCAACACCTATGCACACATCCAGCAGGATTCCCGTAAAAAGCTGGGCAAAAAGTTCGAGGAAGGCTTCTACAAGCCGGGAGCAACACTTGTGCAGGCTGCCCCGGTTGAAGCAGAACCGGCCATCTCCGTGTCGGCACTGTTGGAGCTTCTGAAGGACGCAGACCCCTCTGTAAAAGCGCGGCTCCGCTTGGCTTTGCTGACCTGAATTGCAAAAAATAGCACGAATTGCAGAGTAATTCACAGACTTACTCCATCTGACACGAAAAAATGCGGACCGTGCAAAACCGTGCAGAGACCGTGCAAACGGCGTACAAAAAGAAAATCCCACGAGGAATCTTACGATTCTTCGTGGGATTTTGGTGCGCTCGAGGG
>ERZ827181.1822-NODE-1822-length-21011-cov-5.281113_pt1 | contig 21011 bp, 10 predicted proteins | sample MGYA00519778_ERZ827181 | MGnify/ENA primary metagenome ERZ827181 (study PRJEB31778, sample SAMEA3449273) | human gut metagenome | biome: human gut; feature: human-associated habitat; material: faeces | place: United Kingdom | collected 2010/2012 ...
ACTTACCGAGGGAGAGAGAAGCAACAAGCATTTTCATAAATAAAAACCTCCGAGTAGATTTAGCCTTTTCGGCGCAGGCGAAGAAGCATAGCTCGGAGGGAATAAAGAAAAATAGAAGTTTAACGCAATCCGAAAGTCAACGGTGCGGGGAAGGGGCCCCACACCCAGAAATCTTTGCGTGGAAGTAAAAGAAAAAAGGCCAAGTATTTCTACTTGACCAATGGAAGAATAAAAGTTTCAGGTAAAGATTTCCCCGTTGACTTGCGGCGCCGGGCTATGCTACGCTAGCCGCCCCGAAAAAGAAATACAACGAAGGAGATAGAGGAAAATGTAAGGAGAAAAGCAAGCGTTATAAGACGAAAAAAACTCGGGAAACTGAAAACGGGAAAGCGGGGCGGACGCCAAGCGGTTCAGCGGCGACGCCCCGCCGTTAAAGTCTGATTTTCCGTCGGTAGATTGATTTACTTGTATCAAGACTGCGACACATTTTTATGGATACTTCGCATTGAATAAACTTTTCGGCCTATTTATTTTTTCGGTATGGAAAACAATAATGAGATATTCGTTTAAGACGGTATTGGATAGTCTGAAAGGTTGAAAAGACTTGACTTCATAGCTTTTTCGCTGATAAAACTTTTAAGTGAGGATAGCGGCAGAAATTTATTGATATGTTTTTTGAATAATATGGGCATGTGCAAACAGCTGTTTGTTTAGCATATTAAAATTTTTACGATCTTTAGAAAAATAGGCGATAAAAAATTTATTTTAGTTCCTTTCGATAAACGGAAGGACTTTTTCCTGCCCATTTTTTGAAACGGTCGCTAAAATAGCTTTGATTGGGGAAGCCAATACTTAATGCCGCTTCCTTTATGCTGACGCCTTCGTTCAATTTCTGGGCAGCCGATTGCATTTTTAAGTTATTAAAAAAGGACATCGCTCCGCAGTTTTCGTGCTTAAAAATACTTTTTTCTATTAAAGAAACGCTCATGGAACACAATTGCGCCAAATCCGCCAAAGACAGATTTTCGTTTAAATGATTTTTCATTACCGAAAGAATCAGAATATAATTTTTTAAGCTTTGTTCGACGGAAGAATCCTCCACCTTCCGTTGGTCGCATAGAGTTGACCATAAAAAAAGCTCCAACCGTTTAACGACGTACGTGGCTTCCAGTTCCTTTCCTTCTCGCGGTTTCACCACGATAAAGCGATCCTTTTCAAAATATTCATCCACTTCTTGCTGGATTTCTTTCAGTTCGGTGAGTAATTTGTCGGATATCTGATAAATATGTCGAGGAAAGTCGAGGGGGGGGGAGCTTTTGAATGAAAAAATAATAGCCGTAGGCTTGCTTTCGATGGCCCAAATGGAATGAAATTCGTCGGCGGGATGAAAAATGATCTGTCCTGCAGCAAGCGAAGACACGGTTTTCCCTGCAATAATTCCCACTTTTCCCGAAATGAGACAGACTGCTTCTGGGAAATTGTGGGTTTCGCCCTGAAAGCAAAAAGACTCGTCATACGTCCTTTTGAAAAAGGAGCAGAGGCTATTCACCGAAAAATTGAACGGGATATTATTTTCAAAATAATGCTCTTTTTCCTGGCTTTTATTGACGGCTATATCCATACCGGTTCCTCCGCTTGGTTTTAAGATAATTACAAGAAATCGAAAGTAAATTACAAATGATAGTATATACTTTTTTCCTCTCGACCTTTATAATAATTATAGTCGATGAGGGCAAAAATGTCAAATTATTATTTCATTCGAACAAAAACTTATCCTTAAAATCGTATTTTCTGATTGTTCAAAATAGAGGGGACATTAAGTTTTTGTTAGCGGTTCAATAAAATTATAAAAGAAAAATCTGTGAAAATCAATTTGTTTTCTTCCTCTTTGTACTTTTTGCAGAAAAGGATGGTCATAAAAATGAAATTAAAAATTATACCTTTGCTTTTGGCTTTTGTTTTATGTACGGCGCTGCCGGGTTGCGGTGATAAGATGCCGAACGGCGGAGAAAAGATCGATCCCAACAGAAAGCAGCTTTATGTCGGGAACTTTAACGGTGGTATGGGATCGGAATGGATGGACGAATTGGATAAGGCTTTCGAGGCTGCCTATCCCGAATATCAGGTAATTGTAGATAACAAAAAGCTGGAATATAACGGCGCGCAGCTTTCTGCTACGATGAAGACGAATCGTCAGGATATATACTTTACGACGGAAGTCAATTATTTCGATTTCATAGCGGAAGGGCATTTTGAAGATATTACGTCGGTGGTTACGGAAAAATTTGAAACCGTTGACGGTATCGAATATTCAATCGAAGATAAAATAGAACCTACTGTCAGAAAATATTTCAATAAGGATAATAAATATTATGCGATTCCGTTTTTTACGGCGGTTTACGGTATCGTTTACGATAAAGATTTATTCGAGGAAAATTATCTGTATGGTTTGCCGGATTATTCGAGTCAATTTGGCCCCGACGGAATGGAGGGGACATACGACGACGGCTTGCCCGCCACATGGAATGATTTTGTATTTTTAATGGAAGAAATGATCCGCCGCGGCATTACGCCTTTTACCTGGGCCAATATGTCTTATTACCGGACCGCCATGCTTAAGGCGCTTTGGGCAAATTACGAAGGATACGACGATTATCTCCTGAATTATTCCTTTAACGGAACCCATTCTTCTCTGGGGGAAATTAGGGAAGACAACGGCTATATATTACAAAATCAAGGCGGAAAAAAGGCAGCAATTCAGGCCGCTTACGATATTATGCATACGCAGATCGCAGGGAAAAAAGCGTATTCTTCGCGGGCGACAGACGCTTCTCAAAGCAATATCGCGGCGCAGGAAGAGTTTATTTCCAGCCGTCCCACGGCTGACCCGCAAAGGGACAAATATCCTATCGCCATGATGTTTGAAGGCGGCTGGTGGGAAAACGAAGCGCGCGGCGCATTTGATGACCTTGTGCTTGAGTATGGGGAAGAATACGGCTACGGTAACAGACGTTTCGGCTATATGCCCTTTCCCAGATTTGTCGGAACGCCCAACGTACCCGATCAGATCAATACGAAGCCCGTGCTGTATTCGGATATTGAATCTTCCGTATTTATCAGTGCCTATTCCCCGAGAAAGGATATCGCCAAAAAGTTTTTGCAATTTTCCACCTCTAACGCTATGCTCTCGCTCTGTACGAAAATAACGGGCGTTGTGAGACCGTTTACCTATACGATGAGTAAAGAGGATTTGGGAAAAATGACAGAATACGGGAAAGATATGTATAACATTTATAGCTCTTCGGATACCCGCCTCGTCACCGGCTATAATTTAAGTCCGCTCAGAAGGGATAAAAAAAGCTATTTCGACGATTGGGATTTCGGGGCGTTGATCGACGGTATTCCTTATGGGGATCCCATATATGCGTTCAGCGTAAAAAACAACTATAGTGCGGCGGATTATATCAGGCAGGGCGCTGAAAAATATACAAAAGAAAGCTGGCAGAAGATGCTGAATCGATAAATTTTTTCGAAAGGGCGGAAATATGAAAAAAATGGCGGCGGCAAAAAAGAAAAGCGGATTTTTCAACAAAAAAGTAAAGGACGGAATTTTTATAGGCTGCGTATTGGCTTTTCCGATTCTTCATTTTTTGGTTTTTTACATAGGCGTCAATTTTAACTCGATTCTGTTGGCGTTTCAAAAGTACGACCAAATTCAGGGCAAATACGAAATGTGGGGACTGAATAATTTTAAGGCGTTTATAAACGATCTTATCTATGAGCCTTTGATGATGATCAGCCTGAAAAATTCCTTGACCCTGTATTTTGTAGGGCTGCTGATCGGCACGCCGCTCACGATACTCATATCCTTTTGCGTATTCAAGAAAATACCTTTCGAAGGCGTATTCCGCGTGGTTCTATTTTTGCCGTCGATTATTTCTTCCATAGTATTTGTGCTGATATTCAAATACTTTATCGATTACGGGTATTCCGAAATCATGGGTTGGCTGAAAATATCCGATTTTCCGCGTCTGCTCAGCGATCCGAAGTACGCTTTCGGTACGATTATTTTTTACGGATTATGGACCGGATTCGGCTCGGGCGTAATTTTGTATTCCAATGCCATGACCCGCATTCCCATATCGCTTATGGAATACGGAAAATTGGAAGGCTTAAACGCCATGCAGGAATTGTTTTTAGTGGTTATACCGATGATTTTCCCGACGCTCACCACCTTTTTGGTGACGGGCGTGACGGGAATATTTATCGGGTCGGGCGCGGTCTTTTCTTTTTTCCGCGACGAGGCTCCCGCGCATCTGTATTCGTTTGGATATTATCTGTTTGTTAAAGTAATCGGAAGCAACTCGTCTCTGGCGGATTATCCCTACGCGGCCGCTGCGGGACTCATTTTTACGGCTATCGCGGCGCCGCTTACGTTCCTCGTCAAATGGCTGTTGGAAAAATTCGGGCCGAGTGCAGAGTATTAAGGGGGAACCGATGAATAAAAGAAGTAAAATAAAAATCGGTAAAGAAAAAAAGAAATGGAGCATGTTTTCCGTTATTGCCGTAACGTTTCTTTCAATCTATGCCCTGAGCCTTGTACTCGCTTTGCTTTGGGCGTTGCTGAGCTCGTTAAAGAGTCGGTTCGATTTTCGGGAAAATCCGTTCAGCCTGCCGAAAAATTGGCGATTTGATAATTATATGAAGGCCTTTGGAGAGCTGTTTGTGGGCATTGAAACCGCAACGGGAAGCAGAAACGTATATATGCCCGAATTGCTGTTCAATACCGTGGTCTATGCGCTGGGCTCCACAATTTTTTCGGTGATGTCCCCGTGTCTGACGGCGTATATCGTTGCAAAGTATAAATTCAAAGGAAGAAACGTTATTTACGCAACGGTTATCGTAACGATGCTGTTGCCGATTGTCGGGAGTCTTCCGTCCTCTATGATCTTGATGAAGGCGATCGGATTTTACGATAATCTCATCGGTATCTGGATCACCAAGGGCAGCTTTTTGGGAATGAATTTTCTTATTTTCTACGCCTGTTTCAAAAGCTTTTCCTGGGATTATGCGGAGGCCGCGTTTATCGACGGAGCCTCAAATTTCAGGGTGATGGTCCAAATCAATCTGCCTTTGGCAAAAACTACGATTTTAGCGATGGCGTTGCTTGCGTTCGTGGGATATTGGAACGAATACGAGACGCAGCTTATTTATCTGCCGTCAATGCCCTCGCTCGCATACGGACTTTTTCAATTTCAGTTTTCCGTTTCCACGGTGGCCAGTTCGGTTACGATACAGCTTGCGGGATGCATGATCGTAGCGATTCCTATTTTTATTCTCTACATGATTTTTAAGGATATGCTTATCGGAAATATCGCCGTAGGAGGCATAAAAGGATAAATTTTTAATCGGGGCAAGGAAAGCGCAAATTTGCTGTTAGAATAAAGGTTTTGCCTGTTTTCTTCTAAAAACAGAGCTGATTTATAGAATGGGAGGATGTTATGGGCAGGATAATGATGAGGAAAATATCGATCTTTTTTTTGGCGATATTTCTTATGCTGGGGTTTGTTGCGTGCGGTAAATCGGAGAGTATAAAGCTCTCCATAGAGAGCGTTGCGACGGTAGAGGTGGGAACTTCTGTGGTACTGGAACCGACTATAGAGGGCGGCTCGGCGGAGGATATCGAATGGAGTACGGAAAACGCTGCTCTCGCCACCGTGAGCGGCGGCGTGGTAACGGGCGTTGCGCCCGGCACGGTGAAGATTACGGCAAAATTGGGGGAAGTTTCCGCTGTATGTGAAGTTACCGTAAAAGCGGCCGTTACGATTTCCATGGACCCTGTCAGCAAACAGATGGTGGAAGGGAACACCGCAAAATTGATCGCCGTGATCGCGGGCAGCGACAAGGCGGCGGAGTGGTCGTCAGGCAATACCGACATTGCGACCGTGGATGACGAGGGAACCGTAACGGCTATTAAGGCGGGCACGGTAAGAATCACGGCAACGGTGGAGGGAAAGAGCGCTTATTGCGACATTACCGTCCTCGGGGTTTCCGTTGCCTTGGATAAAACGGAAATGACTCTCTATTTGGGGGTGTCGGAGGGGCAATTGACCGCGAGTGTGGAAAATGCGGCTGCCGAAGACGTCGTGTGGACGACGGGCGATGCGAAAATCGCGACGGTGGACGATGCGGGAACCGTAACGGCCGTGGCGGAGGGTACGACTACCGTAACCGCTTCTGTTGCGGGAAAATCCGCCGTCTGCAATCTCACGGTTTTATTGCCTACGGTACAGCTCGAGGAAAAAGCTACGGTATATATGACGAAAAGTATCCGGCTGACGGCGGACATAGGCGAGTGCGGCGGTGCGGTGGTCTGGACTTCTAAAAATACGGACGTGGCGACTATTGCCTCCGACGGAACCGTTACCCCCGTCAAGGTCGGTACGGCTACGATCGAAGCGAGTATCGGCGCGGTAAAGGATACGTTGGAGCTCACGGTAAAAGCCGTTCCCGTATTAAGCTTAAACCATACAGAGTTTTGCCTGGATAAAGGCGGCGTGACGGATAGCAACTCCGTGCAACTGGTTTTGACGGCCGACGGTATGGAAGCGGAAAACGTCGGCTGGTCGAGCGACAACACCGCGGTCGTCGGCGTTTCAAACGGAAACGTACAGGCGGCGGGAGCCGGAACGGCAACGATCAGCGCGGACTTTAACGGTTTTTCCGCGACTTGTAAAATAACGGTAAAAGATTACACGGGCTATACTTTGGTGCGGACGGCCAATCAATTTGACAAAGCTTTGCATCCGAAAGGGACAAATACGGTGACGGAAAACATCGTTTTGGGCAACGACATCGACATGGGCGGAAAGTGCCTTTCCTATAATCCGTATAATCTTAACGCTACGATTGACGGCAACGGATATTCCGTATCCAATTTTATCGTGGGAAACGCTTCTTTGCGGGATTTTGTGGACTGGGACGAATGGTCTAATTTAAGCAAAGGGTTGTTTTGGGATATTCTTGCGGGCGGAACAATTAAAAACATCGCTTTCACCGATGTCACCGCCTATTTTGCGGGTAATTGCGGGGTATTGGCAATCAAAAACCTGGGCACGATTGAAAACGTGTATATGGAAGTGGAGTTGAATAACCGCGGCTGGGCGACGGAAAAGGTCGGCGGATTGGTCGGCACACAGGCGCAGGGAATTATTCGCAACTGCATCGTGATCGCGAGCGCATATACAAAAGCCGAAATGGAAGCCAAGACTTTAGCCGAACTGGGTACCGCTACGGCGGCGGGTGCGTTTTGCGAGGGATATGACGGCGATGACGTCCCCGATGGCGGAAGAAGATCGCAAGGATTGCTTGTCGGGCGTTTGGACGGGGGAAAAGTAGAGCATTGTTACGCGGCGTCCGTGGACAGCGATCCGACGATCGATATTTTTGCCGGAAATTTATTTGGAACAAAGTTTAACCAAGGTACGGACTGCGCGTTAAAGACAAAAGAAGAGCTGAAGCAGTCCGCGCTTTACGAGGGTTGGAATCGGGAAATCTGGAGGATTGAAAACGGCTCTCTTCCTGGCTTGAAAAACGACGGAAAAGCCGCTCCCGCAATCGTGGAATTTTTAGAGTTCAACGATTTGTTTACAGACAATCAGGCTCATGTAACCGCTGTGGTCAATCGCGAGGAAGCAATCGTTTACGAATCGAAAGATACGTCCGTCGCCACGGTGGCCGCCGACGGAACGATAACGGCGAAAAAGCCCGGAAAAGTAAAAATTATCGCTTCGGCCGCAGGTACGAGCGCGGAAATCGAAATTGAAATTCCGTTTGTGTTCGACGATGTAAGCGAAAGGCGCATCAAAGAGGAAGAAAGGCTTGCGCTCGGTTACGAGGTTCTCGATCCCGACGCCGAGATCGTATGGACGGTGGATGACGAAAACAAAGCGATGATCGAGGACGGCATCCTCGTGGGGAAAGGCGAAGGGGCGTTTGTCGTTACGGTCGTCGTCAATGGAAAAACCGTAAAATTGACTTGCCTCACCGCGTATAAAGTGAAAATTTTATTAAACCTTCAGCAAGCGGATTTGTACGAAGGAGATACCGTGACGTTGGAGGCGGAAGTCGAAAATGCCGACGCTTCGTCTGTGGCATGGTATTCTTCAAACGAAGGCGTGGCGACAGTGAAAAACGGAGTCGTAACGGCGGTTGCCTCGGGCACGGCTGAAATTACGGCGATGGTGGACGGGAAAACGGCGGTCTGCATCGTTACGGTAAAAAAAGTTCCTCAATTTTCGCTGGATGCCGACTATAAGATATTAGATATGGCGGAGCTCGTATCCGCAAAGACGTTTACTCTTACCGTGACAAATCAGGGAGAAGGCGCCCTTCCGGCAATTGTTTGGACCTCATCGGACGATAGCGTGGCAACCGTGGAGAACGGAGTCGTAACAGCCGTTTCTGCCGGTAGGGCAATCATCAGGGCAACGGCGGACGGCGCATTTAAAGAATGTATCGTTTCCGTAAAGAATTACGAGGGATACATAGCGGTGAGCGATGCGGCGGGGTTTAAGGCGATTAAAAACGATTGTACGGCGCGATATGTGCTTACGCGGGATATTTCTTTGAACGGTGAACATCTTTCTTCTTTAGGTGTTTTAAGCGGAATTCTTGACGGCAACGGTCATACGGTTTCCGATTTTATTCTCGGGGCGAAGAATCTGGACGAATGGCTTTCCCTCAAAGAATACAGCTGGGAGCAAAAGCTGTGGCAGGGATTGTTCAGCGATATTACCGGCGGCACGGTAAAAAATATTGCCCTTAAAGGCGTCACTGCATTTTTCAGCAACAATTGCGGCGTTGTCGCGGCGAGTAATTTCGGAACAATCGAAAACGTATTGATAGAGGTCTCGCTCTATAACCGCGGTTGGGCGACGGCAAACGTAGGCGGTATCGCGGGCGTAAACGGTTCGTACGAAGGAAATACGGGGACGATCAGAAACTGTATCGTTGTCGCGTCGTCGAAAACAAATGAAGAAATGGCGGCATGGATCAAACAAGAGACCGGCAAGGACGATGCGAAGCGCGGATTTTGCGAAGGCTATGACGGCGATGATCTTCCAAACGACGGTAAAAGGTCTCAGGGGATACTTGTCGGCCGTATGGACGGCGGAGCGACGGCGGAAAATTGTTTCGCTGTTTCGGTGGACAGCGACCCGAATCTGGATATATTCGGGGGGAATTTGTTCGGTACAAATTCGACTCCGAGTAACGCCTGCGCGCTGACTACGACGGAGAATCTGGCAGGGACGGATATTTACGGGAATACTTGGGACAGGACGATCTGGAAATTTGAAGAAGGTTGTCTGCCCGCTCTAAGAAACTAAAATAAAGCAAAACGGATAAAGGGATCCGCCGCGCGCAACGTGACGGATTCTACCTGTTTCATAAGGAGTAACAAGAGTGAAAAATAAGGCAGGAGTAGTGGTAGCGTCTGTTTGTTTCGCGGCGGCGTTGATGGGACTGGCGCTTTCCGTCGGAGCTTCATCGCTTGCGAAAGCCGCAGGGGCGGAAAAACTGTTTTCGGCTTCCGAAGGCGTGACGTTACAGCGTAATTTTTTTATTCCCGACGGTACGGGGGATATTAAAGATCCGAGAAGCGGGCTGAAGGTGTCGGCTTCGCAGGCCGGCAAAATCAATACCGCCTCGGCCATGGCGGGAGATTTTGAGCTTGATTTCAAGGTGGTTTCCCGCGCGACGGGGATAAACGATTTCGATTTATTGACTTTTGTGTTTACGGATGAAAATTCGGGAGAGGAGTTCAAGGTCTATTACGACATGAAATATTCTTCCGAATACGAAGCAAAAGGGATAGGCAAAGCCTTTGCCACGTTCCCTAACGGCTACACGAAGTTCGGGGCATATGAAGGCGAGACGCTTCTCGATTATCAGTGGGGCGGCGTATATGTATCCTCGTTTAATAATAAATTGAGCGAAAACAAGCAGTCGGAAGCCGGAAGTAACCGAATCAAATTTTTGGCGGAGGAAAAAGAGGTGTATATCGCTTCGCCCGGCGGAGCTTATTCCAAGCTGATCGATTTCGACGACGCGAAATCCTGCGAACGGGCGAAAAGCAAGCCTTTAACGGGATTTGAAAAATATCGCGTTTCCGTCGAATTCGGGGAACTGCGCGAAAGCGTAAGTGCCGACGCGCCCGCTATGATGGTATTATATTCGCTGAACGGTCAGTCTCTTGGCGGTGATTCGCTGACAAACGACGCGGGACCCAGTGTTTCCATGCGCTTTGAGGTGATGGCCGTGGAAGGATACGCCTATCGGCTTCCGCAACCCGTGCAGTATGATGTCATCGACGGCTTTTGCGATTATAACGGTCAAATCAAAGTAACCACCGGAGGCAAGGAGGTTCCGCTTTCCGACGGCTGTATCGAAAATCCCAGATTCGGTAAATATATGGTGTCGCTGTTCGGGGCGACGGATAAAGACGGGAAGCCTTGCAAAGAAGTGAATTTGGAATTTACGGTTCGGCTCAATCATCCCGGCCATGAGATGACGTTTCAAGAAAAATTAATTTCTTATCGTATCGGAGTGGGAACTGATATTTTTATCCCCGTCTGTTCCTCGTTTAGCAAAATCGGATTGTACGGCGAAAGTCCGACGAAACGGACGGTCTCTATCTTCAGAGATAATGTGAAGGAAGAAACGCGCGAGATGGGCGACGAAGGATTTTTTTACCGGCTGCAACGCGAGGGCGTTTATGAAATCCGTTATATTTCCGCCGACGTCATCGGACATACCGTCGAAGAATCGTTTACGGTAACGGCGGAGAAAAACGCGCCCGTCCTGAACGTCTCCGCCGTTTGCGGAATTTATAAACTGGGCTCGACTTTCGTCGCGCCCGAAGCGGAAGCGCGGGTGAACGGCGTTGAGGTTTCTCCTAAAAAGGAGCTGATCTCCCCGTTCGGCGAACTTACGCAGACATTGGACGTTGCGGGCGACTATCTCTATCGCGTATCTTATACCGTCGGCGGCGTCGAATATTTCGTACAGCGCGGATTCAGCGTCATGCGCGGTGCGGAGCAGCTGTTTGAAAATCGGCGCGGCAGTACGATTGAAGCGGACGCGTCCTCGCCCGAATATGCCGAAGCCTGCCGAGGCGTTAAAATCAGTGCGGCAAAGTCAAATTCTACCGTGCGTTATGTAAATCCGATCAATATAACGCAACTGAACGGAGCGGTGCCGCTCATAGAGTTTTTGCCTCTTTCCAAAGAAAAAGGCATTGCGGATTTCGGGATGCTGACGATTACGCTGACTGACATCAATAACCCGAAAAGTTCGATCGGGGTGAAAATAAGCCGAAGCTATGACCGCGGTTATTATTGGTTGAGTCTGGTACGCGCGGGAATCAACAACGCCAACTATGCGGGGTGGTCATGGGGACAGTTAAAGGTGGACGAGGGGGCGGGGACGAATATGACCGTCAGCTTTTTGGGCGAGGCCTATCAAGCGGGGATGAAGCCGACCGCGGGCAGTATTTATTTCGACTATGCCTCCAAGACATTTTATTGCAGTTATTTCGAGGATAAGCTCGCTATTCTCGATTTGGATTCCGCAAGCGACGTGGGCCCGGGAAACGAGTGGATGGGATTTTCCTCGGACTATGCCTATCTAACGATAACCGCAAACAGCTTGGAAAACCGAACGGGCGATTATATGGTTGTCTCCGTAGCGGGACAATCGCTTGCGGGAAATTATCCCGAAAGTATGCGTCCTGTGGATTTTGAAGTGGATATGCTCGGCAACGACTGCGCGCCTTTGGGTAAGGTCAACGTCAAATATCCTATCTTCAGGGCGACTGCCTTCGATAATATCAACATTGGTATTCCCTTTGAAACGCATGTGTTTTATCGGTACAATAAATCCGATCAACGCGAAGTGACGGTGCTCGACGACTATACTTTTATTCCTACGCAGGAAGGCGTATATTCTATTTTATACTCCGTCGGCAAAACGCGGAAACGCGTGGACGTCACCGTAGGGACGCCCGATCCGATTTCTTACTCGCCCGATGAAGCGTACCCGAACGAAATTTTTGTCGGGAAAGAATTTCATCTGCCCGGCGGCACGTCCGTCGGAGGCAGCGGGAATAAAACGATCGCTTATCGCGCCGTATATGCCAACGGGGAGGAACTGCCCGTCGTTGCGGGAACAATCAAACCGGTGGAAAACAGTACGATTACGGTGTATGTAAGAGTTACCGATTATTTGGGCGAATATATTGAAAAATCCTATAAAATACGTACGGTGGTAAGCGAAAAACCCGTTTTGAGCTACGAACCTAATATAGCGGCCGCTTATATCGCGGGAAAAACTTACCGTTTGCCGGCGGTCGAAGGATTCGATTATACGTCCGGGAAAGGCGGCGTAAAAGCCGGGTACGAAATTTTTATACAATCGGCGGGAAAAGAGACCTTGCTTTCCGGAAATATCTGGACGCCTTCCGAGGCTGATCTCGGGGCGAACGACTTACGTGTCGTCTATCGGGTGTATCGTACGGACAAAAAAACGATTTTTGAGGAAAAATCTTATGAAGTCCGCGTCATAAAGCCGACCTTCAAAGACGAGTATTTTATTGCCGAAGAGGGGATTTCCAAACAAGGCACAAAAGACGGTATGCGGTTCGCTTCAACCAAAAACAACTCGAAACTGCATTTTGTCAATTCCGTGATCGACAATTTCGAATTGATGTTTTCCGTCGAAACGGGAAACGTCGGGTTGTTTAGACTGGGGATTACGGACAGCGAAAACGCCGATATCCGCGTGGAGGTTACTCTCAAGCAGATGGAAAGCAAATGTTATTTGTTTCTAAACGGGCAACGCAGCGGCGTAATGGCCGGCTCTTTCGGCGGAAACGCATTTACATTGGCATTGAGGGACGGGGAATTTTACAACGGTAAAGACAATATTTGCGGCGCTATCGAAAAATTACTATCCGGTAAAGATTTTACGGGATTCCCTTCGGGAAAGGTGTATCTGGATTTCAGTTTCGACGGCATTTCAAATCAGGCGGCATGTAATATTATGGCGTTGAACGGTCAGCTCTTTGACGATACGGATAAGGATTATATGCGTCCGCAGATTTTTGTAAGCAAAGAACTCAAACGTACGGCGAAAATCAATGAAACGGTGGTGATCCCCGCTGCGTTCGCATACGATGTCCTCGATCCTTATACGGAACTGAAAGTGACGGTTAAGGGACCCAAGGGGTGGACGGTGTTCGACAACAGGCCGATCGATAAAGACCTGACTTTTTGCGCCGAGCGATATGGGCAATATACCGTTACTTATACGGCTATAGATTCGAGAAAAAATCTTGCCCGCTATCCGGCTTCGGTTACCGTGACGGACGATATTCCGCCCGAACTGAAGATCGAAGGCGAAATGCCCTCCGTCGCCCGAATCGGCGAGGAAGTAAGGTTCCCTTCAATGTCCGCAACGGATAACACGGACGGGGAGGTAAAGGTGTATTTACACTATATCGATCCGTACGGAAAAATGATCCGTATCGAAAATTTTGCGTTTACGCCGACGATGACGGGCAAATATGCCATAACGGTTTTTGCAAGGGATTCGGCATACAGTTATGTCCGACGGGAGTTTACGCTCAAGGTGGGAAAATGATAAAAAACACATTAAAAAAATTAACGGCCGCAATGCTTGCGCTGCTTCTTATATTGACAGGTACGGGCTGTCGAAACGGCAAAAACCCCGAAATAGAGTTCCCCGACGACTCGGAAAGCGCCGCAGCCGATACGGATATCGATTTGATCCGTAACGGCAAAAGCGACTATACCATTGTCTTTCCCGAAAATTTTACGGAAAGTGAAGAGTATGCGGGAGAGGAGCTCGCCGCCTATATTTATCAGTCCACCTCTTGTCGGATTCCGACCGTGCAGGACGGGGACAGAAATTTTAACGAAGGGGCGAAAATCCTTTCGGTCGGAAATACCTCTGTCTTGCGCGAAAGCGGCGTCGTCATAGATCCCAAAGCCTTGAATACCGATGGCTTTGTGGTAAAAAGGCTGGGCAATACCGTGATTATGGCGGGAGGCTCGGATAACGGCACTGTCTATGCGGTTTATGAATTTTTGAGGCAAAATTTCGGTTACGAGTTTTATGCGATCAACGAAACTTATTGCGAGCGCAAAACGGATGTTAAGCTGAAGGATCTCGATATTACCGAAATTCCCGATTTCCGCGAACGTACTTCCTATTATCGCGTAGTGACGGACAGCAAATCGGGAAACCTGCGCCTGCGCGTAGGAAAGGGAAACGAGTGGGGACTGTTTGCGCATTCCGCGTTTACGCTCATTCCGCCCGAAACGTATAAAAACGAGCATCGGGATTGGTTCAGCGGATGGGAACATCCGGAGACCTTCAACGAAGAAAAGGAAATGCAGTTATGCCTCACCAATGAGGAAATGAGAAAGGAACTGGTGAAAAATCTCATTAAAATTATTGAGGCCAATCCCGATAAAAAATACTTTATGGTCGGGCAGATGGATAAACCGTATTTCTGTCAGTGCTCGCGGTGTAAACCCAGCAACGAAAAATATACCAATACAGGTACTATGATGCGTTTTATCAACGCCGTTGCCAGAGACGTTAAGGAATGGCAGGAAAGGGAAAATATCGATAGGGAAATTTACGTCGCGACCTTTGCCTATCACGAAACAAAATATGCGCCGGTCAACTATGACAAGGTAACGGATACCTTTACGCCCACCGATCCGTCTGTAGTGGCCGACGACAACGTTCTCGTTCAGTTTGCGCCTTTGGAGGCCTGCTTTTCCCATTCTCTGATGGCGGATTGCAACGCCGTATTCCGCGACGCGATCCGCGGCTGGAAGGTCGTCTGTAAAAATATGGCCATATGGTCGTATTGCGCGTTTTTCAGCAACTATCTCGTCAATCTCAACAATTGGTCGTCCATTCAGGAAAATTATAAAATTTTCAAGGATATGAACGCCATGATCGTTTTCGATCAAGGTGCGGGTGAAACGCAATCTACGCCGTTTGAGGCGCTGCGGGTATATATTTCGTCAAAACTGCTTTGGGATGTCAATGAAAACGTAAACCGCCTGACTGCCGATTTCATGAAACACTATTATAAAGAAGCGGAAGCGGAAATGACGGAGTATTATATGCTAACGCGGGAACATTATGCTTCTTTGGAAGCGGATTACGCGGACGAGGGAAAGGGAGATTTTTGTTGCCACGTTTCCACCATGTACGATTCTACATTTTTAACTTCGCGCACCTTTCCCCGCGTATTGCTTCTGAAGATGCTGGAGATTCTTGATGCCGCAGAAGCAAAAGTGAACGCTTTGCCCGTTTCCGAATATAAAGAGGAATTGAGGAGAAGAGTGATAGCCGAAAAGTTATCGCCTATGGCCTTATTGCTGACGCTTCACGACGGTGCATATTCAAAAGGGCAGTTGGAAACGATGATCGACGAGTTTGAGGAAATTGCCGGAGAAGTCGGCTTGGTGCATTGGAGCGAAGCGAAAAGGCTCGGGACCATGATTGCCGAGTTGAAGGAAAGATTGTTGTGATTTTTAAGGAAATAAAAGTGAACGAGGTGCAAGATGTCGATTGAAGCGGAGATACAGACAGTCAGTTCCTTACAAAAAATATTTCCTTGCGGCGAAATAGAGCTTCCTCAAGCTTCGGGCAGTATGCTCAAAGACGAGCGCTTTGCTTTTCAAGTCGCTATTCGCGCGAAAGAACGAATTTTAGGCGCAACGTTGGAAATTATCGAGGACGGAGCGGCCGGGTGCCGTGTGCGGAGAGTGGATCTTGCGCCCGCATATCAGACGGAACTCGAAAAGACGGAATACGTTATCGAGCAATTCGCTACGCTTTATCCCGAAATCCTCGTCGATGACGATTGTCGGGATATCAGCCTCCGTGCCGACATGTGGACGGTTTTTTGGATAACGGCGGAAGGGTTGTCCGTCGGAGAGCATGAGTTTGAATTTTATTTGAGCGCCGAAGGCGAACGACTGGCAGAGACACGTTACCGTTTGGAGGTCATAGGAGAAAATCTCTCTTCGGAGAAAATTATGTATTCGAACTGGATGCACTATGACTGTATAGCAAATTACTATGGGCTCAAGGTTTTTTCCGAACGGTACTACAAAATTTTAGGAAAATTCATGGATAATGCCGTCGCGCACGGTGTGAATCTTCTCTATACGCCGCTGTTTACTCCGCCTTTAGATACTCAGGTGGGCGGCGAACGCACGACGGTACAGTTGGTGGATGTGGAACGGCAGGAAAAAAGCTATAGCTTCGGATTTGACCGATTAAAAGCTTTTTTAAGATTTGCCGAGAATCACGGTTTTGAATATTTTGAGTTTTCGCATTTATTTTCACAATGGGGAGCTTTAAGCGCTCCAAAAATTATCGATGTGCAGGGAAATAGGCTTTTCGGCTGGGAAACGGCTTCGGACGGCGAAGAATATCTGAATTTTCTAGACGGCTTTTTGCAAAAATTCAATAGCTTTATTGCGGATAATGGGTTGAAGGGCAGATGTTTTTTTCATTTATCCGACGAACCGGGAATAAATTGCATCGAACGCTACCGAAAATTAAGCGCATTTGTCAAGAAACGAATGACCCACGCTACCTTGATGGACGCGCTTAGCAACTATGATTTTTATGAGAGAAAATTGGTCGATCTGGCTGTAGTGGCAACTTCTTCTGTAAATGATTTTCTCGGAAAGGCAAAAAATTATTGGGTCTATTATTGTTGCGGACAATATAAAAACGGCTTATCCAATCGTTTTTTCAATATTCCGCCCGAAAGAAATCGCATACTTGGGACGCAACTGTATCTGAACGACATAGGCGGCTTTTTGCATTGGGGATATAATTTTTATAATAGTTATCTTTCAAAACATGCGATAAATCCTTATCTTGTTACCGACGGCGACGGAGCTTTTCAAGCTGGAGATTGTTTTGTGGTCTATCCCGGGAAAAACTGTGTTTTAGACTCCGTGCGGCATGAGGTGTTTTATGAAGGCCTACAGGATTACAGGGCATTAAAACGGCTGGAGCTTAAAAAGGGACGGAAGTTTACCGAAACGCTGTTAAAGTCTTTCGGAATCGGAAAAGACTTTGAAACTTATCCGCATGATGCGCGCAAACTGATTCGGTTACGCGAGACAATAAACATGTTGATAAAAAATTCTTGAAAGGAACAGAGAAATGAAATTGAAAGTCGGAATGATCGGATTGGGCAACAGGGGCAGCTGTTTATTAGACACGGTGCTTTCGTTTGAAGAAGTCGAGGTGGTGGCCGTGTGCGACAGGTATGCCGACAGAACCGAAAAGGCGGCAGGCAGCGTAACGTACGCGAAGCATCCTGAACCAAAACGTTTTTCGGATTATAGAGAATTGTTGAAATGCGAAGAAATAGAAGCCGTCATTATTGCGTCCTCATGGGAAACGCACACAGAAATTGCCGTTGCCGCCATGCGGGCGGGTAAAAAAACGGCGATGGAAGTGGGAGGCGCAATGTGCGTAGAAGACTGCTGGAAGCTGGTATATGCTTACGAGCAAACAAAAACGCCGTTTATGTTTTTGGAAAATTGCTGTTACGATAAAACTGAATTGATGGCGACGGCTATGGTTCGACGCGGTCTGTTCGGAGAAATCGTACATTGTTCGGGCGCTTATTCGCATGACTTGCGGGAAGAAATTACCGACGGAAATGTTAAGAGACATTATCGGTTAAATAATTATCTTCACCGCAATTGTGAAAATTATCCGACTCATGAGTTGGGGCCGATTGCAAAAATTTTGGATATTAACCGCGGCAATAAAATGGTGAATTTGGTTTCTGTGGCGTCAAAAAGCGTCGGGCTTGAAACGTATATCGAAAACAGAAAGAAAAATATTGATCCGACTTTAATTGGAACAAGGTTTAAACAGGGAGATATCGTCAATACGATCATCACCTGCCAAAACGGCGAAACTATTTCTTTGGAACTCGATACGACGCTGCCTGTATTGTATGACAGAAAGCTGGTGGTACGCGGCACTAAAGGAATGTATAACCAATCGTTGAATTATGTGTTTTTAGACAGTGACGGCCATGAGGAGGAGCGCTGGACGGGAATTGAAAACAGCAAAAAGCTCATTGATAACGCGAGGCGATATGAAAACGAATATTTGCCCGCCTTGTGGAAAGAAGCGACCGATAAAGACCGGATTTTAGGGCACGGCGGTATGGATGGTTTTATTTTACATGATTTTGTTCGACGCTGTCTCAATGGAGAAAAAATGCCGATAGATGTATATGATGCCGCGTCGTGGATGTGTATCACCGCTCTGTCCGAACAATCAATCGCTTTGGACGGAGCTCCCGTAGTAATTCCCGATTTTACTTGTGGGAAATGGATGCATCGAAAAAGAATGGATGTGACGGAGTTATAAATGGTTTTTTTATTTTTTTCAGGGTTAAACTTAAAAAATTCGTTTTACTTTCAATTTCATATTTGTGAAGAGGTCTCCCCGATAAAATCAGATTAAATTTTTTTTCGCAATTTTTTCTTTCGTTTTTCCATATTTTTTTCTCTGTTGCTAAAATTTTACAAATTTATAGCCTTTTTAAGCGAGGGGAGAACCCTCGCTTTTTCACGAAGGACACACCGAACGCAGTAGAAGAATTAAAGAATCCGCGTCAATACCCGACGGAGCCAATGAACGCGACGATCAAAGAGGCGTTTAAGCATTTTGAAATTATATAATTTAATAAAAATCATTTTTGAAATAAAAAGTATGAAAGTGGGAGAGATCATTAAGCGGGAGCATAGAGAGTGAGAGGATACAGGCAGTGATAGCAGAGGTTTTATACGTCAATGACGGTGGACTGGTACGGTTCTTTTGTTTGATAAAAACCGTATGTAATTTTTCATTCGCCCAACAGCGAACGCGAGTGAACACAGATTTATGAGTTGGATATATCTACTCGCAATACATTAAAGTTGGGTATAAAAGTAAATAATTGAAAGACAGGTAAAAAATATAACAGAAATATTTCGGTTAAGAGGAATTCATTGACCGATGTCGAGTAGATATGAATTGTATAACTGGAAACATTAATACCATTTGTATTTAACATATAACCCGCCGCAAAGCGAGTATCCGCAAAAGGTATATGATTCTTTACGGAGTAAATTGATTTTAACTTAAGTGGCATTTAGGCGTCAGACTGCGGAAAAAGGCAAGGAATAAAGAGGCAAACTTGCAAAAACAGGCAAACTATGGTATAATTATGATATAAAAATCAGGGCGGTCAAGTATGAACTACGTCAAAGGAAATTCCAGGGAACAAATCAAGATATTATGTATAGACGAGCTTGTATCCCGGGACAGTTTTGCAAGGATAATAGATGACTTTGTGGACAATATGGACACGAGTTACTTTGAGAAATCGCAGTTAAATCATACGGGGAGACCGCCGTATAACCCCAAAGATATGTTGAAATTGTACATATACGGGATAGAAAACGGGATAAGTTCGTCCAGGAAGCTTGAGCGGGAATGCAGCCGGAATATTGAATTGATGTGGTTAATGAACGAACTTGTTCCCGAAAACAAGACGATAAGCAATTTCAGGAAAGATAACGCCGAGAACCTTGTAAGGTTTTTCGGCGAATTTTGCTGTGTGTTAAAGGAAAACGGATATATAGACGGTAAAATTATGGCGCTGGACGGAACGAAAATCAGAGCCAATAATTCAAGGAAAAACAACTATACCCTTAAAAAAATAAATCTGCGGCTTATGGAAATAGAGGCGAAAATGACGGAATATCTTTCCGATTTAAGCCTTAATGATGATATAGAAGAAAAAATCGAGAGTATGAATAAGAAGAAGGAAAAATATGAAGCTCTCAAAACAGAGATGGAAAGCAAAGGCGTTAAAGAGATATCGACCACGGATAAAGACGCAAGGCTCATGAAAGCCAACAACCAAGGAACGGACGTAAGTTATAACGTTCAATCGGTTGTGGATTCCAAATACAAACTGATTGCGGGAATGGAGGTTGTTTGCAGTGCGTCGGACAACGGGTTGCTCGGAAGAGTCATGCGGAGGATAAAAGAAGAATTAGGGCTTGAAGAAACAACCGTATTGGCAGATACGGGCTATTATAAAGCCAAAGATTTTGACGTTTGCGAAAACCGCGGTATATACCCCATAGTAGCCAAACAGAAAGAACGCGCGGGAGATTTAATAAAGATAGATGAGTTTGAGTACGACGCAAAAGAAGATGTATATATATGTCCGAATAACAAAAAATTAACCCGCAAAGGGATAGTATCCGAATATTATTACAGGTATATGAATGCAAGCGGCTGTAAAAAATGTCCGCAAAAAGCCAAGTGTACGACCGGCGGATGGAGAGAAATAAAACGAAATATTTGGAAAGAAAGTGCAGACAGAAATGACCGGCGCCTGAGTGAAAACAAAGGATTGTATAAACAAAGGCAAGCACTTGCGGAACACCCGTTCGGGACGATGAAGCGTGCCATGGGAGTAAGGCAGTTTTTAACGCGAGGGAAAACAAACGTAGCCGCCGAGGTTGCGTTGATTTTCTTATGCTACAATTTAAAACGCTTGCGGAAAATAATGACGCAAAATCCAATAATGAACGGTGCATTCCCAAGATTGAGAGCAGTATGATTTCAGATACTGTTCTTTTTTTGATTTCAATGAGGTATTTTAGTTAAAGTATAAAAACCGTGAAAAATACAGCGCTGATTTTATTCAAGCTTTGGTACTTTTATGTAACTCATTTTTAGTTATTCCGCAGTCTCGCGTGAGCTTGTCATAGACGAGTGCGTCGGCGCTGCGCGCCGCCGCAGTCAAGCTCACGCCTGAATTTAACAGAAATGTAACCGCTTAAACCGCACAAGCAACC
>ERZ827181.1827-NODE-1827-length-20982-cov-25.539494_pt1 | contig 20982 bp, 15 predicted proteins | sample MGYA00519778_ERZ827181 | MGnify/ENA primary metagenome ERZ827181 (study PRJEB31778, sample SAMEA3449273) | human gut metagenome | biome: human gut; feature: human-associated habitat; material: faeces | place: United Kingdom | collected 2010/2012 ...
TAAGAGGTCTGAATGAGGGGGCTGACAAAGCAATTCGCCGAATAGCGCCGTTCAGGGTTATCTTACTTCGGTGTTGACATAAGCACAACACGCTTCCTTTGCGGCGTTAAGGAATTCTTTGGTGGGGGACTTGAAGCCCATACCGTGGTCGACGTAGGGTTGCAGATAGAATATCCTCGCGCCTGCGATTTCTTTCGCGGCTTCGGTGATGTCATCGATGTCGAACTGCGGCACGACGGTCATACGGAATTCGTAGGGTATCTTGTCCTGCCCCATAAGGAACGCCGCGGTTTCGCGGAGTTTCGCGGGGTCGGCGGTGCGGGTCGGCGACACCTTGAAATACTTTTCGAAGGGAGCTTTCACGTCCATTGCGACATAGTCGAAAAGTCCCCTCTCCACGCCCTCTTTCACCACGTCGGGGCGCATACCGTTGGTGTCCAGCTTGACCTGCATACCGATGTCGCGGAGTTTCTCGGCGAAGTCGAACAGGTCGGGCTGCAAGGTGGGCTCGCCGCCCGAAATGACCACGCCGTCGAGCAGGAAATTTTCCTTTATGCGCGCGAGTATCGCCTCGTCCGAGAGGAATTCTTTCGTGTCGAGTATCTCCGCATTGTGGCAGTACCAGCACCTGAGGTTGCACCCGCCGACGAAAACTATCGCCGCGATGTTCCCCGGAAAATCGACGAAGCTGTTCGGATTGTATCCCGCAATTTTCATACCCTTTCCTTTATGACGTCCGCCGAAGCAACGCTTCCGCAGTTGCAAAACGGACGGTTTTGCCGTCCGTTTTGCACAGATAAACCTTGTGTTTTTACAGTTTTACGTTTTTGAGCTGTTCGGGTTTGAGCTCGTATTTCACTCTCTCTCTCCACTCTTCCTTCTTGCCGTTGTTGAAGTTCTGGACGGGACGGAGGTAGCCCACGACGCGGGTGTAGACTTCCGCGTCCGCTCCGCATTCGGGGCAGGTGAAGTGCTCGCCGTCGATATAGCCGTGGTTGGGGCACACGCTGAACGTCGGGGTGATGGAGATGTAAGGCATCTTGGAGGTTTCGAATATCTTCTTGATGAGCTTCTTCGCCGCGTTGATGTCCTTGACGCTCTCGCCGAGGTAGAGGTGCTGAACGGTGCCGCCCGTGAACAGGGACTGTATCTCGTCCTGCAATCTCACCGTCTCCATAATGTCCTCGCCGAAACCGACGGGCAGCTGGGCGGAGTTGGTGTAATACACGTCCTCTTCGCCTGCGGTGATGATGCCGGGATAATACTTCTTGTCAAGCAGCGCAAGGCGGTAGGAAGTGCCTTCCGCGGGCGTCGCTTCGAGGTTGTACATATGCCCCGTTTCCTTCTGGAACTCCACCATAATCTCGCGCATATAGTTCATAACGCGGATGGTGAACGCCTGTCCTTCGGGAGTGGAGATGTCCTTGCCCATAAAGTTGAGGCACGCTTCGTTCATACCCACGATGCCGATGGTGTTGAAGTGGTTCGCCCAATATTCGCCCGTGCGTTCCTTGACGCCGCGCAGATAGTGCGTAGAGTAAGGATACAGACCGCGTTCGGACTGCGCTTCGACGATTTTGCGTTTGATTTCGAGCGAAGTCTTCGCGATGACCGCCATATGACGCACGCGTTCGAGGAACTCGCCCTCCGTCTTGCTGAGGTAGCCTATGCGGGGCAGGTTGATGGTGACGACGCCGATGGAGCCCGTGTGGGGGTTGGAGCCGAACAGACCGCCGCCGCGCTTTCTGAGCTCGCTGACGTCAAGACGCAGACGGCAGCACATACTCACCGCGTCCTCGGGGCTGAGGTCGGAGTTGATGTAATTTGCAAAGTACGGAATGCCGTATTTGCAGGTGATTTCCATAAACGCGTTGACGACGTCGCTGTTCCAGTCGAATTCCTTGGTCACGTTGATGGTGGGGATGGGGAAGGTGAACACTCTGCCCTTGGAGTCGCCTTCGAGCATAACGTCGCAGAACGCCTTGTTGAAGATGTCCATCTCCTTCTGGAACTCTTTGTACGTCTTGTCCTTGTACTCGCCGCCGACGACAACGGGCTGGTCCGCGAGCGTGCGGGGCACCTTGATGTCGAAAGTGAGGTTGGAGAAGGGGCACTGGAAGCCCACTCTGGTGGGGACGTTGATGTTGAACACGAACTCCTGCAAGCACTGACGCACCTGCTCGTAGGTCATATTATCATAGTAAATGAAAGGAGCGCAGTAAGTGTCGATGGAGCTCCACGCCTGTGCGCCCGCCGTTTCGCCCTGCGTGGTGAACGTCGAGTTGACCAGCTGACCGAGGAAGGAACGGAGATGTTTCGCGGGGCGGGATTCCACCTTGCCGCTCACGCCGCCGAAACCGTCGGTAAGGAGCTGTCTGACATCCCAGCCCGCGCAGTAGGGGCCGAAGAAACCGAGGTCGTGCAGATGGATGTCGCCGCTCTCGTGAGCCTCGCGCACCTCTTTGGGATAGACCTTATACAGCCAATACTTTTTGGTGAAATGTTCGCGGACGTAGTTGTTCAGACCGTTGACGCTCTTCTGCATATTGGCGTTCTCTTTCACGCCCCAGTCCTTGTCTGCGAGATAGCCGGTGAACAGTTCGGACGTTTCGCCGATGAGCGCGGAAATCTTCCTCGCTTCCTGACGTCTTTCGCGGTAAAGGATGTACGCCTTCGCGGTCTGCGCGTGTCCCTCGTTGATGAGGACTTCTTCCACGAGGTCCTGGATGTCTTCGACGGAGGGAATCTTGTCCACGAACTTGACTTCCGCCGCCTTGACGACGAGGTCGGCAAGCTCTGCCGCAAGCTCCCTGTTCTTGCCGCCGCACGCCTGTGCCGCTTTGAAAATCGCGTCCGCGATTTTCTTCTTGTCGAAGAATTCGATTCTTCCGTCACGCTTCAAAATCTTGATAATCATGCTCTTCACTCCCCTTTGTCTGATTATGGTAGTTCCGGTCGGAATTTGTCGTTCCTTCCGAAGAATGCGAACTAATCGTATCACAACAATATGTTGTTGTCAATGGAGGTAAGACCACAAAATATTGTTTTCTTGTGAAACTTTTCGCACATTTGTTTCACGCCCGAAAACACCCCGTCGGAATGCGGAAAACCCGCGTTTTCGCCGTGCGTTCAAAAGCCGCCGCCTGCCCCTTTTTTAAGTTTGCGCGGATTTTCGGATTTGATTTTACACGCACAAAAAGACGCATATCTTCCGTTCTGCGCGAGGGCGTTCTCACCTTTCTCCGCGCGTGCAAAATTAAGTTGAAATTCTGCATAATAATGGTATAATAGAGAAAATCTCGTAGCCCGCGCGCGGAAGACGTTCCGCCGCGGAATAAGGCGGTGCGCAAAACGTATGCCGCCGGGGAAGAATATGAAAAAACACATCGGAAAAATTCTGCTTCTGCTGCTTGCCGCCGTTTTGGCGGTCACTCTCGCCGCGTGCGACGACGGCACGTCGGGAACGGGAGGCGGCGGCAATCCCGGGGACGACCCCTCTCCCGCCACGCTCTCCGTCACCTTCGACGCGAACGGCGGTCTGGACAACGAAGGAATATACGACGTAGAGGTTTCCTACGGTTCCACCGTCGCGACTCCGAAACGCGCCGACGGCACGGTGTATATTCCGACAAGGCTGGGCTATACTTTCGACTACTGGCAGACGGCAAGCGGTGACGAATTCGTGTTTTCGGACAGCGACGAAGGCACTCCCACGGTCGTGACTTCCGATACGGAACTCTCAGCGCACTGGACGGCGAACACCTACACTCACACCCTCGTCACCGAAAACGACGACAACTGGTCCTATGACGGCACGGTCACCCTCGAAGAAGGTGCGTCCTTCGAGACGGTTTACGACTCGGACGAGCCTGCGGGCGACATCCCCGTCCCGACCGTAACGTCGAACGACGGCACGGAAGACTGGTTTGTGTATTGGTACTACATCGACGCGGACGGAAACGAAGTTCCCTTCACCACCTGGTCGGACAAGGACGGCACGGAGCCCGAACTTCTCGACGACTATACGATAATACCCGAAAGCGGGGCGACGGGGCTGACTCTTTATCCGAAACTGCACAGCCGACTGCCCGACTACACCGTGACGTTTGACGGCAAGGGCGCGGAGGGCGACACCGCCGCCGTCAACGCAAAACTCAACGACACCCTCACCGCGCCGACCGAACCTTCGCGCGACGGCTTTGTCTTCGGCGGATGGTATTACACCGTCACCAAGGGCGAAGGCGACGACGCCGTGACGACGGAACACCTGTTCGTCTTCTTCGAAGAGACGGATGACGGCGACAACTCCGACGACGCAACCGTGCTGTCGGAAAGCATAGGCACAGAAGGCGAAGACGGGTCTTATTCGATAACTCTTTACGCAAAATGGCAGCGCTCTTTCACCCTCACCGCGGACAACGCGGCGGACCTCGCTTCGGCAGTCGCCGACGCGCTGGCGGGGGACGACGAAGCCGCAAAGGAAGAGTGGCGGAATGCGGTCATAAACGTCACGGAAAACATAACCCTTACCCTGACGGACTGGACTCCCCTCTTCACGGAAGAATATCCCTTCACGGGGACGCTGACGGGCGGCGGAGCGACCGTCACCCTCACATACGACGCCGCTTATACGGGGTCTGTGTACGCTTTCCTCGGAGCGAACGCGGGGACGGTTTCAAACCTCAACGTGACCGTTGAGGTGTCCGCATTCGGCACTTCCGACTCCGACTCTCTGCTCGTCGGAGCGGTGGGCGTCAACTCCGGCACTCTGAACGCCTGCACGTTCACGGTAAACATCGGCAGCGCGGACGCAAAGGCGGCGGCACAGGGCAAGACCGTCTACATCGGCGGAGCGGCGGCACGCACCGCGACGGGAAGCGAAATCCTCACCTGCACCTCCTCCGTTGCCGCATACGTTGACGGCGCGGGCAGCCTATATGCGGGCGGCGTGTTCGGATTCTCGGCGAATTCCTCCACGACTTCCGCAGTCGAAAGCACGGAAGTGACGTCGTTCGTCCTCGACGCGACGGCCGCCAACACCGTCGTCGCAGGCGGCTTCGGCGGACAGGCCAATTCGGTGAACGTCTCCGAAAGCGGCGTGATTTCGGCGGAGATTTCCGTGTCCGCCGATAAAGTGTACGCAGGCGGATTCGCAGGCACAACGTCGCGCGGCGACTTCTCCGAATGCTACGCCGACTCTTCCGTCACCGCCGAAGGATACGAAGTGTACGCAGGCGGCTTCACGGGCCACAATATGTCCCTTGTCAACAATTGCAGAGCGGACTCCGACATCACAGTCACCGTGCGCGAGGGCGGCAGCGCCTATGTCGGCGGCATAGCGGGCGCGTCGACCAGACAGTCCTCTTCCGCGTCGCATTCGAGCGCCGCGACGGGTGACATCAACTCCTCCTACGGCGCGGGCAGCATCACGGTCACCGCACAGGGGGACGGCGCGACGGTATACGCGGGCGGCGTTGCGGGCAGGATGAGCACTATGCGCTCTTACCGCTCCTTCACCTCCGTGGCGATAACGGTCACCAACGGCGGCACGAATTACGTGGGCACGCATACCGGGAGAACCGTAAACACCGTGACTTTCGAGAAATGCTATTACGCAAACGACGTTTCGGTGACGCTCAACGGAACAGCGATTGACCCCACCGCTCCGAGCGGAGTGACGGGCACGGAGAGCGCGGACTACACCGACGAAACGTGGCTCAACGGCGAAGACAACTTCGACCTCGACCGCGGCGTGTGGAAGGTGGTCGAAAACGAAGACGGCACAAAGGAAATCCGTCTTGTGACGGAACTGCCCGAAGAAGACGGCGAAGAAGAGACCCCTGCCGAAGAAGCGTGACAGACCGTCACGGCAACGACAACAAAACAGCCGCGGGATGACCGCGGCTGTTTCTTTTCCGGACCGTCATTTCAGCGTGGCGGTGCGCACAATCCGCCGCTTTTTCACCCACCTGCCGATGTAATGAAGATTATTGTCGAAATCGTCCCCTATCTCTCGCATTTTCGCGTACATCGCGGCTTTAAGCCGCTCTTTTTCATTCTTAAACTTCGGTTCGCGCGCAAGATTGTTCTTTTGCAGAGGGTCGGAAACGTTGTCGAAGAGGAATTCCGCCCTGTCCGAACGGTAGACCGCGTAAGTGAACCTCTTGTCGCGCACGGCGCGCCACTCCTTGCCGCTGCCGAACATTGCGGTGGGTCCCGTCCCCATCATAAGAGAGGGCTCGTCGTCCGTCGCGTCCGTGAGCAGACACCGCGACAAGTCGCGCCCTTCCGCGTCATCCGGACACGGCAGCCCCATAAGGGACAGCAAAGTGGGCATAATGTCCACGGTGTTGAAACAGAAATCCCGACGTCCCGGTGCGATATGTCCTTTCCATCCGATTAAAAACGGCACGCGCACCGCTTCGTCGTAGAAGATGTTTTTGGCGCGCCTGCCGTGCGCCCCGAACATCTCCCCGTGGTCGGACGTGAACACGAAAACCGTGTCCTCCTCTATGCCGAGTTCCTTCACCGCGGCATACAGTCGACCCACGTTCTCGTCAAGGTTCGCTACCATTGCGTAATACACCCTCATCCATTCCGTGAGCTTTTTCCGCTCGCCGGGGAAGAATTTCGCCCACATATCCGCGTGCGGGTCGTTGCCCGCGACGTAGTTTGCGGGTTTGGCGAACTTTGTATCGCGGAAGAGGTCGAGATATTTTTCGGGCACGTTGTCCGGCGTCCACGGGTCGTGCGGAGTGCCGAGGGAAAGGAAAAGCGCAAACGGTTTGTCCCCTTTTGCCGCTTCCCGCAGCCTCTTTTCCGCAAGAGAGGTCATAAAATCGGGTTCGTAACCTTCAACGTAAATCTTTTCGGGCGTATCCAGATGATAGTACGCATACGGCGCATAGTAGCGGTGGTGGAAGTTGTAGGCGGCGAAATATCCGTCGAAGCCGAGCCTGTCGGGGCCGGGCGGCACGAAAGAATTTTTCGGGTCGTAATGGTGTCCCAGCTGCGCCGCATAGAGGTGCCATTTGCCTATGTAGGAGGAGTCGTAACCCGCTTCGTTCAGGACGTGGGCAAAACACTTGTGACGGGGGTTCATCCGTATTTCGTTGATGACCATCCCCGTCGACGTGGTGTACTTGCCCGTCAGCAGCGAGGCGCGGTACGGTGCGCACACGGGGTGTCCCGACACCGCATTCGTCACGTCGGCGCACTCCGCGGAAAGCGCGTCGATTTCGGGCGTGTGTGCGAGTTCGTCGCCGTTGTAGCCTACGGACGCCCACCGAAGCTGGTCGGCAAAGACGTAAACCAGATTGGGACGTTTCATAGTTCCTCCTCCGCCCCCGAAAGCAGAACCTCCTCTTCCTTTTTCTCTTCGTCGGGGTCTTGCTCTTCTTCCCTCTCCGCGCGCAGCGCGGCGAGTTTCTCCCTCATCTCCGCGTCACGGCGTTTGTTCAGCGGATAAAGCAGCATAAGCACCAGCATAAGCGCAAACATCACGAGCGGCACCACCGTCGCGATGAGATAAATCCCGTCCACGGTTTCGGGCGACTGTCCGCCGTACCCTTTCCCTGCGACGTATCCGACCGCGGCGAGCAGCAGCGGCACGACGGCGGCAATCGCCTGCCCTATCTTGCGCATAAACGTGAACGCCGCATAACCTATCGCCTCCTCGCGCCTTCCCGTCATAAGCTCGTGGCTGTCTATGACGTCCATCGCGAGCGCCCAGATTTCCAGCGTGAAAAAGCTCACGCCCGCGCCTTGCAGGAAACAGAACGCTATGAATATCCACGGGTTCGGAATGCGCCACACCGTCATCACAAGCGTTGCGGCGACGGAGAGTATCAGCCCGTAAACGCAAATCTCTTTCTTGCCTATCTTCTTTATGACCAGCTCCGAAAAAGGTATCATCGCCACCATAGGCGCATAGGTCGCGATGGAGACGAAGGTCATCATCCCTTCTTTTTGATAGTAGACGTTGAAGAGATAGATGTCGACGGAGTTGATGTACATCGACGACGCTATGAGCAGCATTCCCGCAAGGCTCATAATGACAAACGGCTTGTTGCGCACCAGAGAGCGCAGCGCCACGCGCAGGCTTGTGCGCTGAACGGCGGGCGGATACTCGTAATTTTCCTTGGTGCAGGCAAAGGCGACGACATAGCTTATAATCATAATGACCGCAATCACAGCCATACAAATCACGAGCTTTTTGCCGTCGAGGATGTCTATCTCCTCGCCTGCGGCATTGTATGCCGTCGAATATACCAGCACGGGGAAAAGTATGCCCGCGGGTATGCCGCCTATGCCGCCGCCTATCGAACGCGCTATGGAAAGACGGCTGCGCTCGTTTTCGTTGCGCGTCATCACCGTGGCGAGCGAGCCGTACGGCACGAGCACCACGGTGTAAAGCATACCGTAGGCGATATAGGTGAAAAACGCGAAAACTATGCACTCCGCAAGCGACATATCCGGAATGGGCGCGAACATAAGCACCGCCGACAGCGCAAGCGGAAGCCCTCCTATGAGAAGGTAAGCGCGGAATTTGCCCCACTTCGTCGGTTTCGCCCTCTGCGCGAGCCAACCCATTATCGGGTCGTTTATCGCGTCCCATACGCGCGCGATGACCATTATCGCGGTCACGGCAATCAGCCACGTCGCAGACGTCGCCTCGTCGAACTTTGCGCCGAGCACATCGGAATAGAACACGGTGAGATAAGACCCGACGGCGGCAAAGGCGATGTTGTTGCCCAAATCCGCCACACCGTAACCGATGTAATTGCTTATTTTAAGTTTTTTCTCCATTTTCCCTCTTATCCGAGAAGCAATTCTCCTCGGTTTCATAATAAAGCCGCGCGGGAGGAAAATCAATAGCGATTTACGGCGGCGGAAAGGAATTCCTCCTTTCCGTCCTCCCGAAACCGCGCAAGTTTGTGCGCGGCAGCGGCTTGTTTTGTTTTATTTGACGCGCGCAACACGCGCGCAGGCGCGACGTGTCCCGAAGAAACGCTCCGCAGAAAAGACGCTTTCACAGCGGACTTTTGACGCATACGTCCGTCGCAGCCGCAAAGGAATGCAACGCGGGCGGAAAACAAGAAAAGGAACGGCGCGCCGTGAGGCGCGCCGTTCCCCTGCCAGAATAAACGAATAGGGTCGGGAACGATGTCATTCCGCCCTACCTGAATTTGCGGGTGTGACGGCTGCGAACGTACTGTCCGAGATACCTATCCCTAAAAAGACAACATTCCCCCATTAACAGTATTCTGTGTGTTTTGCGCAATATACGGCAAATTCTGTCATATTATTGACGAAAATACCATTATTCTGTTATAATTTGCCGAGAGAGAAAGCATTATGTTCGGAGAAAAACTCAGGCAGTTGCGGACGTCCGCAGGAATGACGCAGGTGCGTCTGGCAAAGGAAATAGGCGTGTCGCAGGGCACCGTTTACTTCTGGGAAAAGGGCATCAACGAGCCGACCGCCGTATATATCGCCGCCGTTGCGGAATTCTTCGGCGTGAGCGCGGACGAACTGCTCGGCATCACTCCGCCCCGTTCAGCCGCGCTCCGTTCGGAGGACGAAAGCGCGCTGCTGCGCGTCTACCGTTCTCTTCCCGCAGAAAAGCGGCGCACCGCGGTCGCGCTGCTGGAAGCTCTGCGCGACGGCTGACCGCGATAAACCCGCGGCGAAGGAAGGGGTGCGGATTTCCGCTTTTGCCCGTCCGCACTCTCCGCCCCGCGCCTGCCTTAAAGCGAACAACAAAAAAGCGCACGCTTTCAAGCGTGCGCTTTCTTTCGGACGGAAAGCGTCATTCTTCCGTGATTTCCGCTTCGGCAAAGAGCGCGTTTTCGGGCGCGCTTTCGCAGACGGCGGGCGCGTCCGCCGCGGGTTGCTCTCCCGCCGCAGGCGCGGCAGCGTCCGAGGTCTGCCCACGCTGCGCATTCTCGTGTGCGGCAATCTTGTCTATGACGCGCAGCACGATGTCGAGCCCGAGCCCCACGGTTTCCTTTTCGAAACGCTCGGGAACGTCGTAGAACGTGTGATAGTAGTGCGTGAGGATGGGGTTCTGCGCCGCAAAAGTGACGCTCCTGACCCCCGCTTTCGTGAAGGGAGTGGAGTCGCATCCGCCGACGGGATTGGCAATGTCGCCGGGTTTCTCGATGCCCGCTTCCTTTATGGCGTCGTAAAGCATCCCGCACAGCGTTTCGTCAAAGCGGGTGAACTGCCAGGTGTCGCCGTGAACGACCTGGAAATGGTCCTTGTCGGCGATGGAGTCGACGTTTATGTTCCAGCAGTTTTTGAGGATGTCCTCTCCCTTGTGACTGCGCGTGAAGGCAATCGAACCGCGGAGCCCCGCCTCTTCCGAACCGCAGTTGAAATCGATAATGCGGCAGTTCGCGGGCATTTTGTCGGGGTTTTCCTTGTAGTATTTCGTCACCGCATACGCAATGCCTATGCCCGTTGCATTGTCCATCGCGCCGGGAGATGCGGTGCGGGGATTTTTGTCCGCCCACAGAGTGATGAAGAAACATCCGGGAATGACGAACAAGGGGATGAGAATGTAAAGCGCAACCGAGAAGTCGGGCAAGGTTTCGACCACTCCGAGCAGGGTTTCGAGCTGCGACAGCGTCATAGACTCCGCCGTAAGCATACACAGCTCCGTGATGAACACCGTCGCCGCCGACATAAAGATGAAGAGGAACGCGACCACGCCTATGCCCATCTTGACGAATGCGGACACGGGACCGCCGGGCATATGTTTCGTGACGGCGGAATGTTTCCAGTTCCAGCTGGTGTCGGTGTGCCCCGAAACGATGACCGTATAGTCGTATTTTCCGCTCGGCGGCAGCACTTCGCCGTAGACGTTCTGGGACACTTCCTGTTTGAACGCGAAGTCGAACCACGTCTTGTAAAGGAATACGCTGCAAACCAGCCACACCAGAGTGGCGAGGCAGGCGAAGAACGCAAGCCCGTGGAAGCCTACTCCCCAATTCGTGCCCGCGGGGATGAGCATAAGCACGCCCGCGGCGATGCCGACCCAACCCGCATAGGGAATGCCGCCTATGCTGGCGCGCGGCGCGACGAGAAACTTCTCTTTGACGGGAGTGACGCCGATTTCTTTCAGCTTCTCCGCCATATGGTCAGCGAGTTTCTTCTCGTTTTCCGACCCGGGCAAGCGCGGGCCTATTTCGTTTGCGGCGGTTTCGACGACGGAAAACGCCTCGTCTGCATAAGGTCTGAGTTCTTCTCTCATATATCCTCCCTCTTCCGCAGATGCGGAATCCGATATTTTGAGGCGCGTGCGCCTATTTACCTATATATTCGCGGCCGCCCAGCCACTTGCGGAGCACTTCGGGCACGGTGACCGTGCCGTCTTCGTTCTGGAACTGCTCCACTATTGCGGGGATGAGCCTGCTGGTGGCAAGGCCGCTGCCGTTGAGGGTGTGCAAGTAAGCGGGTTTGCCCGTCTTGGAATCGCGGTAACGCGTGTTGTTGCGGCGCGCCTGATAGTCGTTGGCGTTGGACACGGAACTGCACTCCTTGTATATGCCCATACTCGGTATCCACAGCTCCACGTCGTAAGTCCTTGCCATAGACGCGGAACAATCCCCCGCCGCAAGTTTGGAAACCCTGAAATGCAGCCCCAGTTTTTCGACCAGCGACGCCGCCTTGTCGACGAGCTCCTCGAACGCTTCCATACTGTGTTCGGGATGCGCGTACTGCACCATTTCCACCTTGTTGAACTGGTGTCCGCGTATCATTCCGCGCTCTTCCGCCCTCGCGCTGCCCGCTTCCTTGCGGTAGCACGGCGTATAGGCGAAGAATTTCATCGGCAGTTTGCTTTCGTCGATTATCTCGCCTGCGTACATATTGACGAGTGCGGTCTCCGCCGTGGGCAGCATAAAGCGGTTGCGGTGTCTGTCCTCGTCGAGGTCCAGCCAATACACCTCGTCGCTGAATTTCGGGAACTGACCCGCCCCGTATCCGCAGTCGTAGTTGAGCTGATGAGGGGGCAGGATGAACTCGTAGCCGTCTTTCAGGTGTTCCTCGACGAAGTAATTGAGCAGTGCCCATTCCAGCTGCGCGCCCAGTCCACGGTAAATCCAGAAACCGTTGCCGCCGAGCTTGACTCCCCTTTCGTAATCGATGAGTCCGAGAGAAGTGCAGAGGTCGACGTGGTTTTTGACGGGGAAAGAAAACTCAGGCTTCTCACCCACAATCCTGACGACCTGATTGTTTTCCTTTTCGCCGGGGAGCAGGTCGTCGTCGGGGAGGTTGGGAAGGCGGGACAAGAAGTCCGTTATTCTCTCCACAAGCGCGTTGATGTCCGCGTCGCGGTCGGCAATCTCGTCGCCTATCTCGCGCATTTCCTTAAAGATATGCTCGACGGGCTTCCCTTCCTTTTTGAGCTTCGGTATCTCCGCCGAAACCTTGTTGCGGCGGGCTTTGAGCTGTTCGACGCCGCTGATTGCCGCCTTGCGCTCGTTGTCCCACGCGATGACGGGGGAAAGGTCGGTGTCACAGCCTTTCTTTGCGAGTGCCGCCGCGATTTTTTCGGGATTTTCCTTGATTTTGTTTATATCCAGCATATGAACCTCCTCGGGTCAGACGATGAGATTTACGAGCCTGCCCGGCACGATTATGATTTTCTTGGGTTCCGCCCCGCCGAGCTGCGCTTTGACCGCTTCGCGCGCCGCGGACTCTATCTCGCCGCGCTCCGCGCCCGCGGGCACGGTGATGCGTGCGCGCAGTTTGGAGTTGACCTGCACCGCAAGTTCGACTTCGTCGCGGACGAGCGCCTTTTCGTCCGCCACGGGATAGCGCTGATTGAACACGGAATAAGGCTGTCCCAGCATCTCCCAAAGCTCCTCCGAAAAGTGGGGGGCGAAGGGCGCGAGCAACAGCACGAGGTCCTTGACGCAGTCCTTGAAGAGCGCGCTCTTCTTGCTCACAGCCGCGTCGTAGGCGTATATCGCGTTGACGAATTCCATTATCCTCGCCAGCGCCGTGTTGAACGAGAACGTTTCGATGTCGGCAGAAACCGCCTTTATGGTGGCGTTTCTGACATAATTAAGTTCCTTTTCCGCTTTTTCGGGCGCTCTGTCCTCGAATTCGACTTCGTAGCATTTCTTGACCGCTCTCTCCACGCGGTCGAAGAACCTGCCTATGCTGTCCAGCCCGTTTTCGTTCCACGGACCGCCCTCCACATAGCTGAACCCGAACATCAGATACACCCTGAAAACGTCCGCGCCGTACTTGGCTATGCTGTCGTCGGGGGACACGACGTTCCCGCGGGACTTGGACATCTTGTTGCCGTCCGAGCCGAGTATCGTGCCCTGATGCACGAGGGAGAGGAAGGGCTCGTCGAAATCGAGATAACCCATATCGCGCAGAGCCTTCGTGAAGAAACGCGCGTAAAGCAGGTGCATACACGCGTGCTCCGCGCCGCCGATGTATTTGTCGACGGGGAGCATCTTGTCTATCCATTTGCGGTCGAAGGCTTCCTTGTCGTTCTTGTTGTCGGGATAGCGCAGATAATACCAGCTGGAACACACGAACGTGTCGAGGGTGTCGGGGTCGCGGCGGGCGGGACGTCCGCACACGGGGCACTTCACGTTCATAAACTCCTCGCACTTTGCAAGCGGGCTGACGCCGTCGGGAGTGAAATCCACGTTGTAAGGAAGTCTGACGGGCAGGTCCTCTTCGGGGACGGGAACGACTCCGCAGTGCTCGCAGTGTATCATCGGTATGGGCGCTCCCCAATAGCGCTGACGGCTGACCAGCCAGTCGCGCAGGCGGTAGTTGGTTTTGAGCGCGCCTTTGCCCTCTTTTTCCAGCTTCTTTATGACCGCAATCTTGCCCTCTTCCGAGCTCATTCCGTCGAACTCGCCGGAGTTGACCATCACGCCGTAATCGGTGTAAGGCAGCCCGTCGGGAGAACCGTCCGCGCTCTTCACCACTCTTTCTACGGGCAGACCGAGTTTTTTGGCGAAGACGTAGTCGCGCTCGTCGTGCGCGGCGACGCCCATAACCGCGCCCGTGCCGTAGCTTGCGAGCACGTAGTCCGCAACGAGTATGGGCACTTCCCTGCCGTTGACGGGGTTAATCGCATACGCGCCCGTCATAACGCCCGTCTTTTCGCGGTTGCTGGCAAGGCGGTCAATCTCCGTGACCTTGGAAGCGTTGTATTTGTATTCTTCCACCGCCGCTTTGCATTCGGGTGTGGTGATGACGTCCACGAGAGGATTTTCGGGCGCGAGCACGACATACGTCACGCCGAAAGCGGTGTCCGCACGCGTGGTGAAAACGCGGAACTTTTCCTCTCTGCCCTTCACCGCAAACTCGATTTCCCCGCCGTACGACTTGCCTATCCAGTTCTTCTGCATAAGTTTGGTCTTTTCGGGCCAGTCGAGCTTGTCCAGCCCTTCGAGCAGCTCGTCGGCGTAATCCGTGATTTTGAAGAACCACTGCGTCAGGTTCTTGCGCACCACCGTGGAACCGCAGCGTTCGCACTCGCCCTGGATGACCTGCTCGTTTGCGAGCACCGTGTTGCAGGAAGGACACCAGTTGACGGGCGCGGCTTTGCGGTAAGCGAGCCCGTGCTTGTAAAGCTGCAAAAACAGCCACTGCGTCCACTTGTAATATTCGGGAAGACAGGTGCACACCTCGTAATCCCAGTCATACATCGCGCCTATCTTTTTGAGCTGTTCCTCCATTGTCGCGATGTTCTTCATCGTGCTGTCGTGGGGATGGATGCCCGTCTTTATCGCATAGTTTTCCGCAGGCAGACCGAATGCGTCAAACCCCATTGGCTGAAACACTTCGTAGCCCTGCATCCTCTTGAAACGCGCGTAGGAGTCCGCGGGTCCGTAATTGTACCAGTGCCCCGCGTGCAGTTTTGCGCCCGAAGGATAGGAAAACATTTCAAGGACGTACCATTTTTTATCGACTCTGTCGCGGTTGAACTTGTAAAGCCCGGTGTCCGCCCAGATTTTCTGCCACTTGCTCTCTATTTGTCTGAGGTCCATACTTTCTCCTTAAAAAATCCTTTTCAGTTTAATACGTAAACGAAGTTTAGTCAAACGAATGCGCGCATAAAGCGCGCGTACGCCCTGCGCGCGTCCACGCAGGCAGGCTCTCCGCGGGTGCGCCCCGCAAAAAAACCGACGCCCTGAAATCGGGGCGTCGGCAAAACACGATTCTGCGTGACGTCGGGTCGGTCAGGCGAGTATCGAGTAGCCGCCCTCCGGCTCTCCCTCCGCAAAGGGCGCGGCGGCGGCCTCCGTCACGACGGCGGCGAACTCTTCGTAAAGCGCGAATTTCTCTCCCGTGCCGTAAGAGGACCACACGGCGAGGATGTCTTCGTAAGAGTCCGTCGCGGGGTCTGCTTTCACGGCGTTTTCGACGGTGTTGTAAAGCCCCCATCCCGACGGCCTTCCGTCCCCCGTCACCTTATACGTCCACGTCGTCCAATGCCAGCCTTCACCGTTGTAGAATTCCAGCACTCCCGCATACGCTTCGTTGTCCGTCTGCGAGGAATCGCCCGTCGTCCTGCCGTCGTCCCCCCAGACGTTGAACTCGCCCACGAGCGCCGGCACTCCCGCCTGTGCGCCGAGAAGCTGTTTGAACCCGTAAAAGCTCTTGTTGGACTGATTGTTTCCTTCCCAGTTGTAGTGGTGATATTCGTACACCACGTTCGTCCAGTCGTACCGCGAAGGAGAAGGCAGGTCGTATCCCTCCCAGACCGCTTCGATGAAAATCATATGGTCGGGGTCGGCCGCCCGCACCGCGTCGTACAGCACGTCGTAGTAGTCCCATTGCGTGCTTCCGCTCGCTCCGCCGGGCTCGTTGAGCAGGTCGTAACCCGCCACGTTCGTGTTCCCCGCGAAATGTTCCGCCACAAGCCCCCACAGCTCCGCCGTCTTTGCGCGGTACGCCTCTCCGAGCGCTCCGTCCTCGTAAAGGTCTGTCAGCTGCGTGTCGCCGCTGTGGTCGTTGCCGTTCTGCGACCCGACCGCACCGTGCAGGTCGAGTATGGCGTACAACCCGTACTTTTCGCACATTTCAAGCGCCCAGTCCAACCTGCCGAAAGCGTCTTCGCGCAGCGTGAAGTCGTCGGGATGCAGCAGTTCGACGTCGTACGTCCCGTCGCCGTTGTCCTCTGCGGAAAGATAGCGGTAAAGGTTCATATAAGTAAACGGAATGCGCACGACGTTGAGCCCCAGCGCCTTGACGTTTGCAAAGTCCTCTTCCGTAATCCAGCTGTCCTCGTACGCCGCGATGAGTTCCTCCGCCCTTTCCTCGCCGAAGCGCGAATAGAGCGTCATATTCGTTTCCAGCGTATCCGTCTGTTCGGTGGGACACATCCAGCTCTCCTGCACCAGCCATCCGCCGAAGTTGGTGCCGCGGAGCGCCACGGTTTCCCCTGCGGAATTCACGATGTCTTCGCCGTCTGCGGAAAGCAGCGGAAGCGCCTCCGTCCCGTCCTTCTGGTCGCAGGCGACGAACACGAACGCCGCCGCGGCAAGCGTGAGTATTGCTGCACACAAAAAAGAAATCACTCTTCTCATAACTTTATTTTACAACCGCGCCGGGTCCGTGTCAATACGCAATCTTCTCCGCCGCGCCCGGGACGCATCCGTTTGGCGGAAAGCGGAAAATTTATTGAGAATGCGCGCGGGATGTGCTATACTGATTTGCAGTACGGGACTTTCGTCCGGAAATCGGTGAGGAATGATGTTCGTTACGTTCGAGGGATGCGAGGGAGTTGGAAAATCGACGCAGCTTGCGCTGCTCAAAGACTACCTGAAAAAGACGGGACAGGAGGCGGTCTACGTCCGCGAACCCGGCAGCACGGAAATATCCGAAAAAATCCGCTCCATTATTCTCGACCCCGAAAACACCGCCATGACCGCGCAGACGGAAGCGCTGCTCTACGCCGCGGCACGCGCGCAGCTGGTGGCGGAAGTGATACGCCCCGCGCTCGACGCGGGCAAAACGGTCATATGCGACAGATACGTCGACAGCTCCGCGGCATATCAGGGATACGCCCGCGGGCTCGGCGTCGGTTTTGTCGCGAAAATCAATTCCTACGCTCTTGAAAACGCCGTCCCGGACGTCACCGTCTTCATCGACCTGCGCCCCTCCGCTTCGTTCAGGAGCGTGAGCAGGGACGACAGACTGGAACGCGAAGAGGAGTCTTTCCACGACAAGGTGTATGAGGGCTATATTGCGCAATCAAAGGCTTCAAACGGTCGTTTCGTGATGATAAAACCCGAAAAAGATAAGTTTGACACCCACCGCAAGATACTTGCCGCACTCCGCGAAAGAGGTGCCGTGAAGTGAGCGCTCCCGTGTTCGAAAACACGTTGCGCCGCTCCCGCGCGTTCGACGTCATCAGCAAGGATATGCGGCTCGGTCTGGGGCACGCTTATATGGTGGTGTCCCCCGACGACGAGATTGTGAAAGAGTTTTTCACGCTGGTCGGCGCGGCGGTGTTCTGCACGGCGAAGAGCGCGTGTATGGAGTGTTCGGAATGCCGCAAAGTGCTGGACGGCAACCACCCCGACCTCTTCACCGTCAATTACGCGGGCGAAAAAATCAAGGTGCAGGAAGTCAAAAATCTCATCTCTTCCGTGAGCATAAAACCGCTCAGCGGGGTCAAGGCTTATTTCGTGCACCGCGCGGACCTTATGACGCCCGACGCGCAGAACAAACTGCTCAAAACTCTGGAAGAGCCGCCCGAAGGCGTGACCATATTCCTCGGCGCGGCGAACGAGGCGGGCATCCTCGACACCGTGAAATCGCGGTGCAGAAAGATATACATCGACGTCTTCGACAGGGAAACGGTCTACAACGCCCTGCGGGAGCTCAATTGCGACGCCGAGTCCGCGTCCATAGCCGCCGCCTGCTGCGAGGGTCAGCTGGGAAAGGCGCGCAGCATCGCGTTCTCTCCCGAATACAAAGAACGCTATTCCGACGCGCTCGCTCTTCTCGAAACGCTGAAAAAGAGCCGCGACATCCTCTCTGCCGAAAACATTCCCTCGTTCAGAAACGGGGAAACGGATTTTCTCAAAATACTCTCCGTCGCACTCCGCGACGTCATCGCCGCGAAAGAGGGCGCTCCCCTCTTTTTCGAGGCGGCAACCGCGTCCCGGCTCAACGCGCTTGCGGAGGATTTCTCTCTCCGCGCGCTCGCGCTATCCGTCGACGCGGTGAACAAAGCGCAGGAAAAGCTCTCCTACGGCGTCAATTCCGCCGCCGTCTGCGACAGCCTGCTCTTCACGATATTGGAGGTCAAACACAAATGGCAATCATAGTCGGAGTCAAATTCCGCAACACCAACAAGATATATTACTTCGACCCCGCCGGCATAGAGTTTTCGGAAGGGGACGGAGTCATCGTCGAAACCGCGCGCGGGCTGGAATACGGCACGGTTTCCATCCCCAACCGCGACGTCGAGGAAAAGGAGATTGTTTCTCCCCTGAAATCCGTCGTGCGCAAAGCGACCCCCGACGACGACAAAAAGCTGGAAAAGAACCTCGCCGACCGTGCGCCCGCCCTCCGCGTCATCCGCGAAAAAGCGGCGGAACTCGGGCTGAATATGAAACTCGTGGACGCCGAATACACTTTCGACCGCTCCAAGCTCATATTCTATTTCACCGCCGACGGAAGGGTCGATTTCCGCGAACTGGTGCGCACTCTCGCGTCCATATTCAAGGTGAGGATAGAACTCAGGCAGATTTACGAGCGCGACGACACCAAAATGCGCGGCGCGCTTGCCGCCTGCGGCCGTCCCTGCTGCTGCACCACTCATCTGCCCGATTTCGAGAAAGTTTCCATAAAAATGGCCAAAATCCAGGGGCTTTCGCTCAACCCGCAGAAGATAAGCGGCGTGTGCGGAAGGCTGCTCTGCTGTCTGAAATACGAAAACGATTATTACAGCGAGGTCTACAAACAAATGCCGAAAGTGGGCAGCAAAGTGCACACCGCCGACGGCGACGGCGTCGTCGAGTCCAACGACCTCATCAAACAGACGTCACGCGTCCGCGTGCTCACGAAAGACGGGTCGTACGACGTCAGGACCTACAAGCTCGAAGAGCTGCAAACCACGGCGAAACAGACCGAACCGGAAGGCGATGACACGGAAGAATGAGCCTTGCGGCAGTCGTGTCGGATTTTGAGGAGCGTCCCCGTGCGGACGCTTTTCGATTGCGTCTTGCCGCGCACCCGTACGTTTTTACAAGTTCGCCATTGCGAATTTTTCGCCGTCGGGCGGGTGTTTTTCGTTCAATCGGTTGAACTGCCCGCGCGCGTGTGATATTATGTTGTCGGTCGGAAGGCCAATACGTTGAAAGGAGTGGACACCATGGCAAGAGTTATCAGCGATGAATGCATTTCTTGCGGAGCGTGCGCAGACACCTGCCCCGTCGCGGCAATCTCCGAGGGTGACGGCAAATACGTCGTCAACGCGGACGAGTGCATCGACTGCGGAGCTTGTGAAGACGGCTGCCCCGTCGGCGCGATTTCCGAAGCGTAAAAGAACACGGCAAACAAAACTGTCCCTTACACGGGTCAGACGGAACGAAAGGAGCGGCAACGCTCCTTTTCGTTCGGAGTGCCGCCGCTCCGCCCCCGCCTCTGCCCCGTCCCGTGCCTCTGCTTTGCCGGCGCCTGCATCCGCATCGGGCACGCCTTGGCTCCCCTCGCTCATTCGCGCGGACAAAACTTCGCAAACAGTTGACATCTTTTCCGCGGCGCAATATAATCTTAATGCTCCGACGGGGCGTGTACCATTAGCCCAGCTGGATAGAGCGTCTGGCTACGGACCAGAAGGTCGGGGGTTCGAATCCCTCATGGTACGCCAATTAAAACGATCGGCTCGGCCGGTCGTTTTGATTAAGGAAGCATAGCTCAGTTGGTTAGAGCACTTGCCTTACAAGCAAGGGGTCACTGGTTCGAGTCCAGTTGTTTCCACCAAAACTACCGAGGGGTTTCCCCTCGGTTTTTTGCTGCCCTCAACAGCCCTCTGCGCGGCACAACGCCGCGCGCCTTTCGGCCGAACCCGTGACAAGTCACTGCTCACGCTCGCGCAAACCGCCCCCACCGCCTCCGCGCCTCCTCTTTGCGTTCACGCTCCGCCGTTCGGCTCCGTTCGTTTGCATCCCTCTTCCACACGCTCCCCTTTCTTCCCCGTTTTGCTCTCGCTGTTCCGTCGCTCCGCTCCTTACGAGTCCGGTTGTTTCCACCAAAAGCAAACGAAACCTAATTTCGTTTGCTTTTTTATTAGGTCATTGTTAATTATAATCAATCGTTATATTTGAAACATAAATCCATAAATAAAGACGCAGATTAACGTCATTGACTATTCATACATATTATGATATCCTATGTTTGTACATATGATGGAGATATATAATGGGAAGGAGTTATTTTTCTGTTTCGAATATCAATCGAATGGTTTCAGCATATTCCGCTTATCGCAAACAACAGGAATTGAATCGATTGATTTCCGTACAATCTAATCTTACTAAGAATTTTGCGCCAACGTATGAGTTGTTAAGTGTAAGTTTTGACAAAGAAACCCGAATTACGCGAATAGTAATTGAACAGACACAACGATATCGAACGATAGAACGGTATGTAACACGAAATTACGAGAAATTTCCTATATACTCTGATATAAAGCAACGCACTAAAAAAATTAACAAAACAATTAAGCTAACAAATCTCACGCTTGAATCATTAAACTATAATGATGATGAGTTAATAAGTAAGTTCGCTATTGAAATTATAAACGCACTTAATGATGAAAACTTATATCCATCTTGGTTCATCATTTGGTCATTACGCAATAATTGTAAAGAAAAAATTGAACTGATTCAATCTGAAAACGCGGCATATAGGCAAAGCCATTTAAATGAAAGGCTCTGTCACAACAAATGGTTGATTTTTGACGAGAAATAGCGTATAATAATA
>ERZ827181.1832-NODE-1832-length-20934-cov-5.248862_pt1 | contig 20934 bp, 12 predicted proteins | sample MGYA00519778_ERZ827181 | MGnify/ENA primary metagenome ERZ827181 (study PRJEB31778, sample SAMEA3449273) | human gut metagenome | biome: human gut; feature: human-associated habitat; material: faeces | place: United Kingdom | collected 2010/2012 ...
AGAAAGAATCCGGAGTCTAATCTGACAGAATGTTATTTAAATGCAAATAGGATACCGGGAAAAAAGTTCCCACTGATTATGTTTAATCATGCCTATAATTCGTATAGAGAAGGAAATTCCTGTCTTTGTACAGAACTTGCTTCTAACGGATACGTTGTAATATCTGTGGATCATTCCCATGAGGCTGTATGTAGTGAGTTTGATGACGGAACCGTTCTTTTTTTCGACAAAACCATAAAAAAGAAAATGTATAAGCCTATGATTGGTGGAATCATTACAATGCTTAAACTGGTGAGGTTAAAAGGAAGTGATGAAGAACTGGCGCAAAAGTTTGATGAGGCACAGAGAAAGTATTGTAAATTTTTGATGGAGAGACTTCCGGAGTGGATAAAGGATAACGAGGCAGCCCTTGAATACGCAAAGAAAGAACTGTCAGATATGATTGACTTTACAAAGGGCGTTGGTGTATCCGGACATTCGATGGGGGGAGATACCGCATATGCACTTTGCGCGAGAAATGAAGACTTTGTCTGCGGTATTAATCTTGATGGTGGACTGTTCGGGGATTATACAAATGATATACTGAGAAGGCCGTTTATGCAGGTTAGCTGCAAAAATAATGAAAATGTCGTGAATAGGGTTTATATCCGTCATACTGAGCCGGTTTATAAAGTTTTATTCAGAGATATGACACATATCGGATTTGCCGATGTAATAAAGTATATACTGCCAATAAAGTTATTGGTTGGAAAACTTGATGCTGATGTGCTACATGAGAATCTCTGCAAATGTCATCTGGAGTTTTTTGATACATATCTAAAGAAGCAGAAGGACATACCGGAGTTAAAAAGCAACGATGATGTAAAGATATCTGTATATGAGGCAGATATGTGAGACTCGAGGTCTCAGGCGCAAATGAACTAGATATGAACAAAGTATGAATAAATATGTTCATGTGCACCTGACACCAGGAATCAGAGATGTAGAAAGAAAAATGCACCAATCATAATCGCTATGATAATCGCAAACACAAAATCTGATTCCGCATTAATTGCTGAAAAAGTGGTAAATATTCTGTTCCAAGTCATGCCAATTTTCATTCCATTTGGGAAGAATAACGGCAATAGCAAGAATAAGCAATATAACACCAATGATTTCCCAAATACGATGTGAGCGACGATTTTTGATTGTAAGCTGCTCATTTATTCTGGATAGTTGTTCTGCAATATTAATATTATCGGCATTGTTTTCATTCTCGATTCTTGTCCCTAATAATTCGCTGACAGGCAAAGGAGGTTTTTAAAGTGACAAGTGAAACGAATTCTACAAGCAAAAAGAAGTACTTAATAGCAGTAGTGCTATTCGTTGCATTGTTTGCGATACAGTTCTTGTTTAGTCGTATAGGCTGGTATATTGCGGGATTATTTGATTGTTCTTTATTAGACCGAGACAATTTATTTGCACAGGTGTCAATCCATCATATAGTTCAGGCATTATGTGGATTGGTAGCGATATTTTTGTTATATAAAATCAAAAATATCGAAGGATTCAAACTTTTCTCCAAATATGATGCCAAGGGCATAAAGTATACTATGGTTTTCAGCATCGTGTTGGGCTTGTATTACCTTATTGTTTATATTGTCGGCAGCTTCACTCATACAATAAGTATATATGACTATGAATTGAATCCCGTCAATATCATAGGAACATTAGGGTTCCAATTATTTCTTTCAGGACCATCGGAAGAAATTCTTTTTAGATCATTACCTATAACATTGCTTTTATATGTTCTAAAATCTGACAGTAAGAAAGATTATATGATAGCTGTTATCAGTGCTGCGATACTATTCGGTCTGGCACATATTAATATTTTCACGTTCTCTGTACCAGTGTTTCAGGTTTGCTATGCATTTGTTCTTGGAATTATTTATGGTATTACATTTATAAAAACAAAGAGCGTTATCTATCCGATGATAATGCATAGTTTGAGCAATGTAATCTCTGCAGGGGGATGTTATTTGTATATGACGCTTGTCAGATAAATCAGAAGTTAATCGGAATAAGAATATATTGGTGCTAGAATATAGATTACTATGTGCAGTCTTGGATACATACGAAGATGGGAGGTATTCATAGTGAAAGAATTAAAAGCAAAAGAATACAAGTGCTTTGAAGATATAAAACAAATTCGACCGGATGGAACAGAGTTTTGGTCAGCCAGATGTTCTGGTCAAGCATTTTTGTAACATTATGACCTAACTTTTTCCCATGGGGGACATTTATCCCCCATACCGTGCCTCATAAGGCGTTTTGTAATTATTGTAAGAATGCGGACGTACGTGATTGTATTGTACATACGCAAATTCTTCGACTGCTGTGTAGAGTTCCTCTTCTGTGTGATAATAATGCTGATAGATCAAATCACTTTTTAGTGTGTTGAAATATCTTTCCATTGGAGCATTATCATATGGATATCCTGCTTTACTCATGCTTTGGGTTATCCCAAGTTTTTCGCAAAATTCCGTGAACTCTTTGGAAGTATACTGGCTTCCCTGATCAGAATGCAGCATAAGGTTATTCAACTCAATTCCAGGTTGGAATTCAATGGCTTTTTCCAATGTCCGTTTTGCCAGATCATCTGTTATATTTGCAACAACACTGCGGTCATGAAGATCTATAATTGTACAATTATAACGCTTGCTCCCATCTGTAAGAAACAGATACGTAAAATCAGTACACCATTTTTGATTGATATCATCTGAATGAAAATCCTGATTCAACTTGTTTTCATAAACTTTATGTGCTGTTCCTTGCTCATATTTGGGCTTCCGTTTTCTGGAAACGGAAAATAACTGCATTTCCGTGTTCATGTATTTGTGAATGGTTAACCGGCTGATTGAATAGCCTTTCCGGCTAAGGTAAACGTGAATGGTACGATAGCCGTCAATCCCGCCATGTGAGTGATAAATCTCACGGATTGTATTTTTGATTTCATTTTTGCGTTGCCGATAATCCGCTTTTCGATTTTTAAGATAATTATAATAAGCATTTGGACAAATTTTAAACTTTCTTAAAAGCCATCTTAATCCAAATTCCTTATTGTATTTTTGAATAAACCGATAAGCCTCTAATCGATTTCTTTCGCAAAGAATGCCGCCGCTTTTTTTAAGAAGTCATTTTCCTTTTGGAGTTCTGCAAGTTGTTTTTTTAGTTTACAATTCTCCTTCATATAATCATATTCAGCTTGGGCTTCTTCATTTTCCTGGCATTCTTCGCGGAATTGTTTGGTCCAAATAGAAATACTTGCTTTGGATATTCCGTATTCTTCAGCAAGACCTCTGAGGGTTCTTCCCTCTTCAAGATGAAGACGGACAATCTTCTTCTTGAATTCCGGTTCGTAATTTTGATTCATTGTAGTGTACCTCGTTTCCTAGTAAGATTATAACTCATTAGGTCGGAGTGTTACAACTATATTTTACCACAACAAGTATCATGGTGTGCTTGTTTTGTTAGTTGGTGTGCAGACCAGTGTGGTTATATTGAAATGGGTGTGATTTCAAAGTTTGCCAGTTGTGCCAATCAAGGAGTTCCGTGGTTTAGGGAACGTGGTCAGTGGCAGGATGGAGGATATACACCAGCACTGGGCGACCTAATATATTTTGATTGGGATGGAGACGGAAGCGCAGATCATGTGGGGATTGTAGAAAAAGCGGAGTATGGTATGGTTCATACGGTTGAAGGAAATACAGGGGATGCGTGTAAGCAACATACCTATCCGGTGGAGAGTGAGGATATTTTGGAATATGGGGTGTCACAGTATTAAGAAAATAGAAAAAACGCTGGGTAAATCGCTTAATATCGACCAAAGTACATTCTAGCAGGTATCATTCGTGCTAGGGCATATCTAGTAATAATTTTGAGGTTTCTGAACTTTAAGTAATAAAATATTTCTAAAATTAGTCGAAATATATAGTATAGTTTTGTAATAATATGGAATAAAGTACAAGAAAGTGGGATATGCGAATGAATTCAGAATTAAGAATAGCAGTTTGTGATGATGAAAAATACTATAGAGAGTATATAGAAAAATTGATTGCGAATTATTTTGAGAATAAGGATATGACAGTTTATATTGACCTTTTCTCAGATGGCAGTGAATTTTGTGCAGATAAGAACAATTTTCATAAGTATGATATTATATTCTTAGATATTGAAATGGATAAGATGAATGGTATGGATACTGCTTACATAATACGCAAATTTAATGCAGACGTGCAAATTGTGTTTATCACGATTCGGGTGGAATATTGCCTTGAAGGTTACAAAGTGGATGCTATGCGTTTTATTATAAAAGAGGATTTGGAAAATTCTTTACAAGAGTGTTTGGAATCTGTATTACATAGAATGCAGGAGAAAATTGTAAAAATGAAATTTCCTTTTGTTGGTGGGGAGCGGAATATTATTTTAAGCAATATTATTTACATAGAAAATAGTTCTCACCAGTTGCATTTTGTTGGGAAAAAAGAACAATTATATCTGAATAGAAAGTTGGATGTGATAGAGGAACAATTACGTCCTTATTACTTTGCTAGAACACATCAGAGCTATTTAGTAAATTTGCAATATGTAGAAAAAATTGCAAGTTACAAAGTGCAGCTAGTGGATGGAACTACTTTGCCAGCAGTGAAGGGACGTTATGACAAGCTAAAAAGTATGTATTTACTGTACAAAGAACGGATATAATCTACGGAAACGAGGATACAATATGTTACAGGAATTTATTAAAAGCATTAGTATTGTAATTTATGAAGCGCTTTGTTGTCATATTTTCTTAGGGGCAATTTTGCAGGACAAAGTTTCTTCTATGATAAAAAAAGCAATATCTATATTGGGACTTGCGATAGTGTTTATGGGATGGGCATTAAGTACTCAGGTATTAGATCAGTATTTTTTGAGAAGTATTGCGATTATACTTAGTATTTTTGTATATGCTGTCGTTATGTATAAAGGCAAATGGATTAAAAAGTTATTTCTTAGTGCTGTATTTTATGGCTTGATGGTAGGTGTAGATTATTTGTGCTTGATTTTTATTGAGCTGTTTGTAGCAGAAAAACTTTTGCAAAATTCAGTTTTCTTGGTAATTATCGTGCTCTTGTGTAAGACGATATTGTTTTTGTTAGTACTGCTGTTAGATTTTACGTGGAAAAAGGAAAGAAAAGTTGAAATGAAAAACTCTGAGTGGATATTGTTTCTGGTATTCCCATTTTTAACAGTAGCTATTATGGTTGTTATGTTGATATCTTTTCGGGACAAAAGCAGCTATGCCGGTTATGTAACCGTTTCATTGGGAATGGTGATTGTAAACATTGTTATGTTTGGGTTAATGAGGTACGTTTCAACAAGAGAACAAAAAATGAAGGAGATACAAATATTACAAGAAAGAAATCGAGAAAGAATCAATGCGTACCAAGAGTTGAGTGTAAATTATCAGAATCAGAAAAGGATATTGCATGATTATAGTAATCAAATTCATTGTATACAGGGCTTGTTAGAGAGTAAAAAATACCAGGATGCACAGGAGTATGCAAGTAAACTGACAGGATTAGTGGAAGAGAACATGGAGGTTATTGATGTAAAAAATATCATTCTTAATGTAGTGTTGAATCAGAAGTATCGTACAGCTCGCAATGAAAATATTTCAATGATTTTTCAAATCAATAGTTTGACGAATTTATGGATAGAAGATACAGACATGGTAATTATCATGTCCAACTTACTTGATAATGCCATTGAGGCTTGTAGAAAACTCAAGGAGAATAGGGTAATACTACTGAAAATTGTAAGAGAAAGAAGACAATTAGTGTTATCTGTTCAAAATCAGGTTGATGATACGGTGGAAATTAAAGAAAAGCAAATAGAAACCAGTAAAAGCGATAAGAAAAATCATGGCATTGGCTTGAAAAATGTGCAGATGGTATTGGATAAGTATCATGGATTTGGAAATATACGTTATGAAAACGGTTGGTTTTATTACACGGCAATCATACCAAACAAGGAAGAAATATGATAAATATAAAATTATATAATTCAAGAGACAAGGCTATAAAAGTTATAGCCTTGCTTTTGTATGCAAGGAATTTTTTTGGGGGGGAAAATTAACTATTTTGTGAAAAAAGCATAGTCTGTTTTTGCAACTTTTGGGTGAATTTTGAAATTGGTATTGATTTTGTAGGTGGAATTGTGATATACGTTTTGTGACAAAAGGAGACATATATCATGATTAAGCATTTGGTGCAGGTTCTGATTCAAAAAGAAATTTTGGATAAGGAGTATAGAGAGGAGTATGAATATGTGTTGGCGACAAAATTTGAAAAAATAGTTGCATATAGTATTTTGCTGTTGGTTGCATTTGGGATTGGTAAATCAATACAAGGGATGGTATTTGCTATTTCTTTTGCAAGCCTGCGACAGACAACAGGAGGATTCCACGCAGAAAGTTTTCTTGGGTGTCTGTTTGGTTCTGTATTGACACTTTTGTCAGTGGTAATGATTATAGTGCCGTTAGCAGAGCATTATGTGGAAGTAGTCGGAATTCTATTATTATTGTCTATCGTGTGTATCGTATGCTTGGCTCCGGTAAATCATCCCAATTTGGCACTGAGCCAAGAAGAGAAAAAGAAACACAGATGTTTATGTATAGTTGTACTGAGTGTGGAACTAGGAATTATAGGAATCGGAGAATATTTACAAGTGCATTTTCAACGGTACATGATTGCTGCGGTAATCTTATGTGCCGTGTTTATACTACTAGCAAAGATAATTAGACAGGAGGTGCAAGACAGTGAAAAGAAATGGTAATGAAAGTCGTGTTCTTGAATTAATAGGAAAAATTGCTATTAAGGAAGTTAAGAAAGAGACTGGTAAAAATGGTTATTGGTGGCCACCAGCGTGTGCAGGCTTTTTACATCAGCCAAAACGTCCTACTAAGAAAGTAAAATAGTGACGGGAATGTAACATAAGTTATCGTTTTGCCTGTCGGTAGGGTGTATACACATTTTAGTTATAAAACTACGGGGCAAAATGCAAGCAATATCAATAGCAATATTGATTTTATATAAATAATCAACAACAAACATAAGAAGGGGAGAGCTTAATGAAAGATACAAAGAAATATAGCAAACGAGTAATGGGTAGCTTGTTAGTAGGAACATTGGCAATTACTGGAATATGGGGGCTTAGTGTACCATCGCAAGTAGATGTAAAAGCCGATGCCATTTCTGAGAATGCGAAAATTACAAAGGAATTGACCGAAAAGAGAAACAGGTTTGTTAAAGAGTTTGCCATGTCCGATGGCAGCTTTACCGCAGTAACCTATTCTATGCCGGTTCATTATAAAAAGAATGGTAAGTGGAAAGAAATTAATACCACACTAAAGCAATACGGAAAGAAAAGTTATAAAACCAAGTCTATGGATTTATCTATCAAAGTATCGAAAAAGTCAAACGAGAAATCGGATGTTTCGCTGAAACGTGATTCTTACAAATTGTCATGGGCGTTAGTTGGAAAGGAAGTAAAATCCGTTAAAGCCGAAATCAGCAATCCCACAAAAGTAAAAGAAACGGATGTGCTAAATCAGAACACGGTTACTTACAAAAATCAATTAAAGAATACGAAAGTTACTTACAACATTTTCCCGGAGCGTGTACAGGAAATTATTACGGTGTCCAAAAAGCAGAAAGCAAAAAAGTGGTCATTCAAAATCGACAGTAGAAAAATGAAAGTCAAGGTAAAAGGAAAGCAAGTTTACTTCAAGACGAAAAAAGGGAAGACCAAGTATACAAGATTAAAAACCATTTTGACAGATGCCAAAGGTGTTTCCACCACAAGTGTGAAAGTGAAATATAATAAGAAAAAAGGGACATTAACCATAACGCCATCCAAGAAATGGTGGAACAGTAAAAAGAGAAAGTTTCCGGTGGAAATCCGTACCAGCTACGTTACAGCCAAGCATAGCCGCAACGTAAAAGTAGGGGCAGCTTACAGTGGTGCACCGGAGGGAACCTTTGTTTACGATAAATCCTTGCTTTTGCAGGCAAATAAATGCGTCGGTTTTGCAAAAATGACGAGTTTGACAGAACTCGCCAATCCGAATGTACAGATACGAAGTGCCTCTTTGCATGTTAAAAACAAAGCGACATTAAAATTGGGAGCAGGAAAGAACTTTGACATTGATGTACATAAAGTCAAAGAAAACTGGACGAGTAAAAAACTTACTTACAATAACTGTCCGGCTTATGAAACAACGGCGGCTGCCAAAGTCAGTATTCAGAAAAAAGGGCGTTATTCCTGTGATGTGACGGACATTGTGAAGGCGTGGTATCAGGGTGAAGCCAATTATGGTGTGGCATTGGTTGCTAACAATACAAACCATACCTATCAGGCAGAGCTGGATCGAAATCCATATTTTAGTGTGAATTATGAGATGGTAGGGTTTGACGGGGCTGTGGAATTAACTGAAGCAGAGCCAATTACCAGAATGGTAATTACCGCCGGACAGGAAAATTATTATTACTTTGATGCCAAACCAGGCATTGCTTACGACATTTACACAGATTCCACCATGGATACACAGGCCACCATGTATGATGTGAATAAAGAACGTGTCGGATATGCGGATGATACAGGAGTAAATAAAAACTTCAGTTTTATCAGCTCTTACGATAGCAGAAGATATTTGAAAGTCAGTGCCAAAAATAATGAAACAGGCACGTATACCCTTTACATGAAACAGCGTTTTGGAGTTCCGGAAGTAACAGGAATAAAAGGGAAGGACAAATACACTCTTACCTGGAATGCTGTCGAGAATGCCAAAGAATACTTGGTTTGCGTGTACGATGAAGGAAAGAAGATCAGTGAAGCCGTAGTAACAGGCACCACTTATGATTATCTTTATACCAATGCTACCAGTGGAAAGACATTAGGATTTACGGTTACGGCAAGAGAAAACACGACCTTAACCGGAGAAACTTCTAAGATGATTTTTAACACAGACAATCAGTCCGAGTGGGTATATCAGACTCCATTGGCAGAACAGAGAAAAAATACGTCTGCGGTAACCGTAAATGGGAAAATCTATGTGTTAGGTGGTGAAAATGAGACAGGAGCATTGAAATCCTTCGTGGTATATGATACCGGAAAGAAAACATGGGAAAGCCTGCCGGAGTATCCGGGGACAGAAGCGGGGATCTGTAAAACAACTATGATTTCCTACAACAATGCAATCTATGTTATTGGCGGTCAGACAGGTACAGGAGCCAATGCAATGGCATTAAAGTCTGTATATGTGTTTCATACAGAATCCAAGCAGTGGCAGAAGAAAGCGGATTTAGTGGAAGGAAGAACCAATCTGGCAACGGCGGTTTGTGACAACAAAGTTTATGCTTTCTCCAAAGCAGGAGCAACTGATAAAGTGGATGTTTATGATTTAAAAAACGATACATGGGAAACGGCTGTTATGCCGGGAACCAGTACCATCCTTGGGGCGGCAAGTGTGGATAACCGTGTGTTTGTACTGAAAGAAGAAGGCGAGAGTATGTACTGGATGGAGTATCTCCCGGAGGATAATGCTTTCGAAGATGCCGGAACAGTATGTCCATACACGACTTCCGATAACTTTGCAACTCCTGTGGTTATCAGCGGGAAAATTTATATGATAAAGACAGGTGAAACTAAGAATGTCCTTGTTTATGATGCATACTCCGATGAATGGAGTGAAGTTTCTGCTATGAATCTGACGAAGAAAGAGTCGGCACTAAGCGCTTGCGGAAATGACCTCTATAGTATCGGTGGTGAAATGACAGGCTTTGGTGTGTTAGATGTGATAGAGCAGTATTCTATCAAAGTTCAGACCATCAAAAAGCAGTTGATGGTTAATGAGTGTGAAGCCTATGAACTGCAGGTGACTGCCGGAAATCTGGATAAGGGGCAGTCACAGATTGTGACGTTGTCGGTAGATCCGGATGAATTGGAAATCCAATCCGCTTCTTCATTTGAGGAAGAAGCGGTATTAAAAGAGGGCGCAGATGGTGTAACGCTCCTAAAGTACCAGCCACAAAAGGGCATTATGGTTTTGAAACTTACCGGAAGTTTGGAAAAAGGAAATTCTTATGAAGCCTATCAATCCGTTCCGGTAGAAGCAAAGATTAGTGGAAAAACAACGGTAGAGATTACACTGACAGAGAAAGAATGAATGTAGTGGTGTGCAAGGGGATAGCGAAGCCTTTGCACACAATAAATGATTTTGGAAGGGGAGAAAGTTCTTGAGAGAGTTTATGAAAAAGAGAAAAAAAATTGCGGCTATAGGAGGGATCTTAGTTGTTCTTGTGTTTGTCGTTGTTGGCGTTTGGTGCTTACAGAAAAATAAGCCGAAAGAACAGCAAGCGATAGTGGAACAGGATGCTATCTACCAGTCGTTGAGTGAATCGGATAAAGAAACTGCTACCATCTATGCAGAACTTTACGAAATGTCATCGGAAGAGGTGGCAAAAATCTATGTAGAAACAACAGATTGGGAAAAGACAGCGAAAGAACTGGAGAAAGAGTTCTTTACAATTGATGAAAATATCAAATATCAAATGACAAAAGAAGGTTACAGCTTGGATGATTTGGAGGAGGCAGAAAAACTGTCGACGCAGACCGGAAGAAAAGCGATGGAACTTATTAAGGCAAAAGGAAAAATCAAAGACAAGCGGGAATGGTCTGATGTGGTAAGTGAAAGCGAGATTTTGACGGTAGAAGGACAGCTGGGACTTACGAAAGAACAGATTCAAACGCTGAAAGATATGTCGGTAAAGGAAAACGACCGTGTTGATATAGCAGTAATGATATTGAATGAGAAATATTCCTTCGAGGAAGTGGAGTCCATGTTGAAAAAGGGGATGTCCGTAGAGAAAATCAGGAATAAAAAGAATTGATAAAAAAAGCATAGGAAAAAACAGAGAGGTGTTTAAAATGGCAATTGATTTGAATAATTTAGGAAGAATGAGTAGAGGAAAGAAAATTGATCCAAGAGAAATTTTTATGGCATTGCCCTCTAAAAATGAAAAGTATGGCTATCCAAGAGATGTACAAAGCGAAGTTTGGAAAAAATGGTTTGAAAAACGTAATAATCGGGATAATATTATTAAAATGAATACCGGTAGTGGGAAAACAGTAGTGGCATTAATGATATTAAAAAGTTGCTTGAATGAGGGAAAAGGACCGGCAATTTACGTTGTACCAGATTCTTATTTAATGCAACAAGTAAAGGAACAAGCGGACTTATTGGGAATAGAAACAACAACGAATGAAGCAGGTTTGAATTTTAAGCGTGGAAAGTCGATATTAATAATTAATATACACACTCTTGTTAATGGGAAGAGCAAGTATGGGATGCGAAGTGAGGACAATGTTGAGTTTGAAAGTATTGTTATAGATGATATTCATGCGTGCATGTCAGTGATTCAAAATCAATTTATGATCACATTAAATGGAGAGTCAGTTGGATATCAAAAAATAGTTAATATATTTTTGAACGATTTGAAAGCGCAAAGTGAGAGTAAAATTATGAACATATTAGATTCGGATATGTCATATGACAATATGTTAGTGCCTTTTTGGGCATGGCAAGAGAAGTGCTCTGAGGTTTTAAAAATATTATTAGAAGAAAGAAAAAATGACTCTAATATTAATTTTTCAGTTGATTTAGTTAAAGATAGCCTAAAACATTGTCGGTGCTATGTAAATAGAAGGAAAATAGAGATAATCCCGAATAGTATTCCTATACATGTCATTAAAAGTTTAGAAAATGCCAGTAGAAGAATTTATTTGAGTGCAACATTACCAGATGATAGTATATTCTCAACAGTAATGGATGTAGATTTGAAAAAAATAGAAGAAAATATAACTCCTGAAAGAGCAAATGACATTGGTGAAAGACTGATAGTTGTACCTAAGTTGGTATGTGAGGATATTACGGCTGAACATATTAGAGGAGAGATTATAAAATTAGCTGAGGAAGTGAATGTTGTTGTGTTATCACCATCAAGAAAAAGTGCAGCTATATGGGAGGAATGTGGCGGAAAGTTAATTGATAGTAAAAATATGTCAGAAGGAATAGAAGAGATAAAGTTGCATTCAAAAGGATTGTATGTAATCCTTAATAAATATGATGGAATTGACTTGCCTAATGACGCATGTAGAGTTCTTGTAATTGATGGCCTTCCTAAGGTTGTGAATATGAATGATCGATACGAGAAGGAGGTTGCTAATCAAAGCAATCGTATTTTGCAACAAAGAATTCAGAAAATTGAACAAGGTATGGGGAGAGGAGTTCGCTCGAATTCAGATTATTGTATTGTTTTTTTGTTAGGAAATGAATTGACGGATGTGATATATTCGCACAATGCGTGTGAACTATTTAGTGATGCAACGAAAAAACAATATAATTTGTCTCAAGAAATTTGTGAACGTGCAGAAGGAATAGACGAAATTATGGAACTGGTTCATAGAATATTGATGAGAGATGAGGAATGGGTGGCTTTGAATAAAGATATTGTGTCTAGTGTATTGTATTCAAAGGAGATAAAATATGATGAGGCAGTTGTTGCTGTACGAAAGGCATTTAATTTGGCTGAAATAGGAAGTTATAACGAAGCTATAGAAGTTTTGTGCAATAGTTCGAATGGAATAAAGGATGAGCAGGTAAAAGGATATTATGAGCAACAAAGAGCAGAGTATCTTAATATGGTTGACAAAAAAGCAGCTCAACAACTATTGATTTCAGCGAAGAAAAAGAATAAGTATTTATTGAATCCAATTGAGGGGGTGCAATCATCTAAAGCAATAAAAAAGTTTTCTGACCAGGCTAAAGAAATGCTTCAATTTCAGGAAGAGATGAAACTGATAAATGATAGAAATAAATATATTTTATTTGTCGATGAGTATTTGGATAAATTGGTTTTCGAAGAAAATACACATGATGAATTTGAAGAAGCAATTAAGATCGTTTTGCAATTATTAGGTTTTGTTGCAAATAGACCGGAAAAGGAAACTGGAAAAGGACCAGACGACTTTTGCTTTGTTTCGGAAAGTCTTTCTCTTATCATTGAGTGCAAAAATGAAGTCAAAACGGATACAATTTGTAAACATGACTGTAATCAATTAGAGGGTTCTTTTAACTGGTTTAATAATGTCTATCCGATGAGAAGGGGGATACCGATATTGATTCATAAAAGTAATGTTTTTGAGTATGATTGTTCTCCAAGAAAAGAAATTAGAATATTAACAATGGAAATGTTGGAAAAATTAAAAGATAGTATCAAAAAGTTTTCGGTTGCGTATGCCCGAGAAGAAAATTACGCAAATGGAAGTTGTATTAAGACTTTGTTAGAAACATATAAATTAACAGGAAATGTATTCGTGGAACAATATACAGTTGACTATAAAGTAAAAAGTCGATAATTTGAAGAAATAGGTAATGCAGATTTATTGTATCCGATTTATATGATTACAGTTTGCCTGATAGATTATCAGTATTAAAGATAGTGAGAGTATAAGGCTTAATAGAAGGAAAAGGAGTTTGGAAACGATGAGAAAGATAAAGAACATGATGTTAGGAGCAGTAGCAGCTACACTTTTATGTGGAACCCTGGTATGGGGGAACAGTACTACTAGTTTCGCCGCAGGAGAAGTTTACAACACTGCATTGGAAGCTGCCTATGGAGATACTTTTCGAAGCGTGTATGAAAATAGATTAGCAGGTTCACCGTTGGAAACAGAGTGTGCGGATGGTGTGGATACTGCTACCGGACATCTGATGATTTCTCGGACAGACTTATCTTTAGAGGGTACCGGAGGTATGGATTTTGAGCTGAATCGTTACTATGACAGTAATGAAGCCAATCTCGGTCATGCTACAGTGGAACAAGTAGAGGAGTTGGGAATTGATACTATCTGGGTGAAATATACTGGACAGGATGGTGAAGAAAAGAAAATCATAGTTAATACTGCTATTTGGAACAAGCACAAAAAAGCATTGAAGGATTTGGTTGTAAAATACGAAAAAGTTGGTGAATGTAGAAAAGAACTGTTATCCGACCGTACGCAACGAACCAAAATCGTCAGCAACGAAGGGTATAACGTGTATGGTTTGGCAAGTGGATGGCGTTATGACTTCCCTTGGATTGAAACGGTGACATTGACAGAAGACGAAGGCTGGGAAAAAAATCCTACATATCTTCATTATGGTAGTGCGGGAGTTATCAACATAGCCACAGAAGGAGATGCTGCTACCAAGAGTTATAAGATTACGGGATTGGAAGGCTATTCCTATGCCGATTTGAAATTAGAAGATTGGGATAAAAAGGTAGATGGTATTACCTGCAAATATCTTTTGCGTGATAAAACCGGACTTCGTACTTATTTTAACGAGGACGGTGTTGTTGTGTTGCAGAAAGACGCTCATAACAATACCATCACCTATACATATGTGGATGGCATTTATTTCAGTAAAATCACAGATTCAGTGGGCAGAGAAATCGTATTTCATTATGAAGGAGAAGAAGGGGAACGGGTTCTTGCTTCGGTAACGGTAGAGGGAACACAAGTAGAAGGTGGCGTATCTTCGAAAACCATTACCTATGAAACGGAAGAAAAATCCTACACACCACATCATGGGGACCGATTAAATGGCGTGACCCTTACCAGTGCTACTGTGGATGGAAGCAAGGAAACATATTCTTACAAAACGGTGGAGCGATTGGTAAATACCGCCGGTTCCGGTATCGGCTCCCAGCGTGTATCCACCAATCAGAGTTATCTTTTGAAAAAGATTGTAGCGGACGGAACGGAATCACACTACGAATACCGTGCCGGTTCTTTGCGTGGAGAAAAGGAGTCAGGAACAGGACAGAAAAGAGACGTGGTAATGGAGCAGTTTTATGTGACGAGGGAGTATGAAAAAGATACCAAAACGAAGAAAAAATCCAATGGAATCAAGTATGATTATTTCCAGAAAAAGGGAAGTGATGACCTTCGCTCTTATGCGGATTTTGAGGAAAGGATGGAGAATGCAGACGGTAGTCCGGGGACGATATACGAAGCTTGGCAGTACGGAAACAGCGGTTTGCGTACTGTAACGGTAGTCAGTACCTTTAATGCGAATAAGTATAAAACTAATGGAAAATATTACGATTACAAATATAAAAAATCAAAAATTAATGCAAATACTCTTAGATTAAAGAGCGATACAAAGAAAAATGTCAGTTTATATATCTACAACGAAAATAAGATGTTGACGAATGAAGTGAATTACGGAAAAGAAAAAGAGGAAATTATTTATAGTTATGATAATAACGGAAATGGTTCTCTTGTGGTGCTGGAAACAGAAAAATCGTACGGAAGTAAGGAAAGTGGGGCAACGACTACAAAAAATGGTTATAGCTATGATGCCTACCGAAATCTTCTGACAAGTAAAAGTCCGAAAGCTTATTTGAAGAAAAACAATGGAAAAGAAGCATTATTTACTACTACTTATACATATCACGGAACAGAGAGTGGCTATCCGGCAGAGGATACACCGTTTTCTTTGAGTACTGTTGCAACACAGGAGCAGTATGTTTCGGAGAATACGAAAAGTCGTTTGAGCAGTACCATTGACGGCAATGGAATTGATTATGCCAGCATACTGGAGCAGAAAAGTGCAAATGGAGGAGATTATCAAACCATTTCCAAGACGGTTTATGCATACGATTCACAAGGAAATGAAACACAGGGAAAGATTTATCCTTCTTACAGTATCGATGGGGAAAAAGAGGTGATTCAAAACGACTATACCTATAACAACTTGGGACAGCAGATCAAAACCACGGTAACGTTGACATCTGCTAAGAATCCGGCAGACAACCGCAGTTATGTAGAAGAAGAGACTATTTACGATTCCTTTGGAAATGAGATTTCTTATACTGATGAGAATGGGCTGACTTTAAAGACTTCTTATGACCCGGAAACTGGTGAAGAAACAGAAACCGTGAATGCAGTGGGAACCGAGTATGAAACAACTGATAAAGAATATATTTCTGTGGATACATTAAAAACCATGTCACTGGATGACTATGGTCGTGTCAGCATTGATATTAAGGATGCTTTTGGGAATACCGTTATTAGTAAGGATGAAGCTGCCGGCACATGGACAGAAAACGTTTACGATTATGGTAACGATGAGGAAGACAGCGAAGTAGAGGACGACGAAAGCGAAGATAGCGAGGAAGAAGACGATAATGAAGAGGAAAAAGAAGAAATTGCCAACCTGATGGAAGAAAAGACCTATACTTTTAAGCCAGATGAGAAGCGGTTTATCACAAATGAAAACGGGAAAACCGTGGCAAATTTCTATATCACGGGAAAAGGAGAAGCTATCTTAAGCGGAACCAAGCATTTTTATGATACCTTGGGAAATGAAATCGGAAATGCCAAGTTTAGCAATGGAGAACTGGACGCCGCGCACTGTACTTCTTTTAGTTTTAGTAAATCTGAGATCGAAGTAACCGGGGAGGATGACGAGACGCAGACCACTTCTACCAGTTACAGCAAAGAAATCGATCCAGCGGCTTATGATGCTAATGTAGATGTTGATACTTATTATGACCAGTTTAATGATTCCGTATTGAGTGAAAGTATCACAGAGACGGTGACCGACGCAGAGGGAAACATCATTTCCAGCACAAGTACCCATATCCGTGGAGCAAACAAAACAGAGACCGTTACGACTTATGAAAGTGATTCCTTTGGTAGAACGACAAAGGAAAGCACGGTAAATAAAAAATATCAGAATGGCAAGTGGCTTCCGTCTTTTGAAACAGAGGTTCTTTACACATACGATGGAAATGGAAATGCGACTCAGACCGAGACGAAGAGTCGGAAAGAGGGAGAAACCAAGTGGCGGACTCAGACTACTAAGACCGTGTATGATAGCCAGAGACAGGTGACTAGTGAGTATACCCCACGAGGTGTCAAGGAAAATGTGGCGACTAAGTATACTTATGATATTCTTGGGCGCAAAATCAAAGAAGAGCTTCCACAGGAGAAAAAAGATGGAAGTATCAATTATCAGTCAATCACTAGCGAGTATGATATTTCAGGAAACGTGGTTGCAAAAGAAGAACAAATAGAGGATGACAAAGTAGCCAGAACCGAGTATACTTATGATGAGAAGAATAATCTTGTCATGGTAAAAAGTTGCATGGAAAACGATGCAGCGCAGTATATTCAGTATGTCTATGATGAGCAGGGAAATAAAGTGCGTCAGTTTACCGGAATGACAAGTCCGCTTACACTAACCGTATCGGAAGCAGAGACGATTTCTGAGGATGATGATACGTTCTCTTATGCTGGAAAGAATTATGTACTTACCATCGAGGGGAAGAAGAAATCGGATACCATCAGCGAAACAAAATACCAGTATGATGGAAAAAATCAGTTGGTTTCTTTTACTGATTCGGAAGGCAGAACGGAAACCTATACTTATGATGTCAACAGCAACTTAACCAAAACGGTGGACAAGAACGGAAATACGTTGAAAAACATCTATGATTATCAGAACCGTCTGACAGAGGCTGTAGCAAAAGAGAAAAAGACCGGAAAAGAGACGGTACATACATATACCTACAACGCCTACGGTGATGTGGCAACACAGGATGATACTATCTTTGAGTATGGAGATGTATCCGACCAGGTGACAAAAGAAATCACCAAACTGACTAAGAATAAGGACGTGGTAAAGAACTATTCTTATGATAGTGCAGGAAATAAGTCTGCTTTTGATGTTCAGGTAGGTGAGGATACAAAACTTTCTCTGACGTATGAGTATGATGGGGAATCTAAGCTTACCTCGGTAAAAGATGCTGACGGAAATGAAGTGGCAGGGTATGACTATGATACAGATGGCAACCTGTCAGAAAGAAGTGTAGCCGGAGCGGACCTTACTACTGTTTATGCTTATGATTATCAGAATCGTTTAACTACGTTGACGAATCAGACACAAAGTGCCAGAGTCATTTCCAAATATAATTCTGAATACCTTACCAATGGTCAGAAATCAAAAGAAATTTCTATGGTTATGGATAAAGAGGGTAAGAATACTGCCAAAACGGCTACCTATACTTATGACTTGCTTGGTAGAATTACAAAAGAGACAAAAACTGGTAGCGAGGATATTTCCTATACCTATGACAGCCACAACAACCGTAAGGAAATGAAAGTGGGAAACAAGACAACTGCTTACAAATATAACAAAAATGATGAATTACTTCGCACGGATACGCTAAATTCAGAGACTGAGAAGAATGAAGTTGTTATCTGTAAAAACGATAAAAATGGAAATCAGCTGGCTACCGTCAACCGTTATGAGATTCCAAGTGGCATAAATGATGAAAACTACATTGATGTGGATGTGACCTTGGGAGATAATCAGTTGAACGATAATGTAGTTAATCATTACAATGCTTTGAATCAGTTGACAAGGACGTTTACCAAGAACTATAAAGTAAGCTTTACTTATGATGCCGAGGGACTGCGCACCAGTAAGACAGTAAATGGTGAAAAGACGATTTTTGTTTGGGACGGCGACCAGGTAGTAATGGAACTGTCAAAAGGAGGAACTGTACAGAACCGTTATATCCGTGGAAATGACCTTGTTTATGCAGATAAGGGAGAAAGTACAGAAAAGACATACTATGTGACAGATACTCACGGAAATGTAGTGCAGTTGTTGGATGGAACAGGAAGTGTCATAAAGACTTATGAGTATGATTCTTTCGGAAATGAAGTGAACCAGGAGAAGAAAGATGAGAATCCGTTTCGTTATTGTGGTGAGTATTATGATAAGGAGACAGAGGAAGTTTATCTAAGGGCACGGTACTATCTGCCGGTAGTGGGGAGATTTATTACGCGAGATGTGTATACTGGGGAAAGTGACGATCCGCTCAGTTTACATTTGTATATATATTGTGAGAATGATGGAGTGAATTATATTGACTCTACGGGGAATAGTCCTATACCACAACCGGGGCCTGCTCCGGCTCGTCCCCCTAAAAATGCTTACAGTTATGCAAATGCTAGTATTGGACAGAAGGTTGCCGAAGCTTATTTAAAGGCAACTAGATGGAAAAGAGCAACAAAGGAAGAGAGAGTACTTGGCTGGTTAAATTATTATCAAAACACAAAAATTGAAAAAGACTTATTGAAAAATCAATATATAAGTAAGTATATCACAAATCAAGATGGATTAGAAGAACTCAGATTTGGTACTTCAAATATGAAAAACGCAGGATGTGAACTTATAGCAATTTATAATGCAATTCAACTGAAAAGTGGAGTGGAGGTATCTTTATCTGATATAATATTACAATGCGAATTATCAGGCTACACTGCTTTGACAGGTCAATGGGGAACAAATCCTTATAGGGAAGGGAAATTGATTACAAAGTGTGGTATGAATTATTCTGCTATTAGAAAAAGAATCAAATTGAAGATGACAAGGGGAAATATATACATTATTTCTTTTTGGAATAGCCAGAATCTTCTTGATGGAATACATACAATTACGGTAAAGGTATTAAGTGGTAATAAAATGCAAACTTATAATGACGAATATGCAAGTGTTCCAATGATTGTTAGTGGAACATTCAAAGATTTATTAAAAGGTCGTCCATTTATTTGCGCATACAAAATGAAAGACTAACTATTAAAAGTCAAGTCTAAAAATAAAATTTTTTGAATGAATTGCAGAAATGCATTTCAGATATATTTGAACATTGAAAACTGCATGACAAACAGAGTGTCGTTTTCGACACTCAAAAAAGGAGATATTTGCAAAAAAGAATTAAGATGCTTTGTTGTACACCTGCCCTGACTTTTCCATTGCATAAATGACTCGAACCAGTTTTTTGACGGCATGAGATATAGCAACATTGTAATGCTTGCCTTCTGCTCGTTTCTTTGCAAGGTATTCAGCAAACGTTGGATCCCAATGGCAGACATATTTGGTCGCATTGTAAAGGGCATATCGAAGATAGCGAGAACCACGTTTTTCCATATGTGAATAACAGTTATCAAGTTGCCCCGATTGATAGGTGGATGGAGACATTCCAGCGTAAGCAAGTATCTTATCAGCTGAGTTAAAACGATTGAAATCACCGATTTCTGCAATTATCATAGCCCCCATTCTATAACTGATACCGGGAATAGTGAGGATTGGAGAATTGATTTCATCCATAATGGATTTGATTTCGATTTCAATTTCGTCAATTTCAGAAGTTAGTTCCCGAATGAGTTTAATGGTATGCTTTAATTCCAGAGATTTTGCAGGCATATTCGATCCGATTGAATTTCTGGCTGCTTCACGAAAGATGATTGCCATATCTTTACCATATCTACCTTTAGAACTTTCAGAAAGCAGATGTGTAAGTCTGGTAAGATGTGCTGATGCAACAGCATGAGCAGATGGAAATTCGGATAATAAAGCATAAACGGATGCTATGTGAAGCTGAGGAACGAGCTTTTCCAATTCAGGGAAAAGGATACACACAAGTCTGGAAACGGAAGATTTTAGTTTTGCCCGTTCTTTTACTTTGTCAAAACGATAACGAGTTAATGACTTTAGCTCTTCGTTGTGGTAAGATGTATCTGAGTAGGACTTTAAGTTTACATCAGACATGATCATAGAAGCGATGGTATGGGAATCCACTTTATCCGTTTTCGTCTTTCTAAGGCTTAGACTTTTTCTGTAAAGATTTGTATGTAACGGATTGATAACGAAGGTCGGCAAACCATTATTAAGAAGAAATCCCAGAAGATTGTAACTATAGTGTCCAGTGGCTTCCAGTCCTACTTTTACTT
>ERZ827181.1837-NODE-1837-length-20862-cov-20.845485_pt1 | contig 20862 bp, 18 predicted proteins | sample MGYA00519778_ERZ827181 | MGnify/ENA primary metagenome ERZ827181 (study PRJEB31778, sample SAMEA3449273) | human gut metagenome | biome: human gut; feature: human-associated habitat; material: faeces | place: United Kingdom | collected 2010/2012 ...
AAAACTGCTTGACCCCCGCGCCGCTGCGGGCGTCACACTCCAAGACCGAGATTCCCTGGGCCCGAAAGTACGCCCCCCAGACCTTGCTGGCGGCAGGGTCCGCCTGGTCGGCCCGGTTGAGAATGACCACCCGGGGCTTCCCCCCCACCAGCTCGTCCAAGTCCGGGTTCCGGCTGGCAATGGGAATCCGGGCGTCAATGACCTCGGCCACCACGTCCACATATTTGAGATTCTCCCCGATCATCCGCCGGGTTTTGGTCATGTGGCCCGGGTACCATTGGATGTTCACGTTCCTATCCTCTCCCTTCCCTGCCGGGGCAGCTGCCCGCCCTGGAACGGTGTTATTTCATAACTGATTAGTATACACGACTTTCCCCGTTCTGAAAAGGCTTTTCCACAAAAAAGCGGGGAAACCCCCTGGAAAAACGCCCCTGCTCCCTGGTTTTCCGGCGGGCCCGCGTCCAACAAAAAAGGGAGCGCCGGAGCGCTCCCCTTTTCGGAAACTCGTTGGAATTACAGCTTCTCCTTGACCTTGGCAGCCTTACCAACGCGGTCACGCAGATAGTACAGCTTGGCGCGGCGCACGAAGCCGTGGCGGACCACTTCGATGGTGGCGATGGAGGGGGAGTGCACGGGGAACACCTTTTCCACGCCCACGCCGTAGGAGATACGACGGACGGTGAAGGTCTCCTCAATGCCGCCATGTTTCTTGGCAATGACGGTGCCCTCGAAGACCTGGATACGCTCGCGGGCGCCTTCCTTGACCTTCACGTGCACGCGGACGGTATCGCCCACCTGCACCTGGGGGACTTCCTTCTCCAGCTGCTCTTTGTTCAGTGCTTTGATCAGATCCATGGATATTTCCTCCTGTTTATATAGGCGTTCGTGCCGTCATGTATGCGGCGTCCGACTCGTTCCGGACACCGGCGGCAGAGGACCGCCCTTTTTACGCCATGATAGGATATCACATCCGAACCGGTTTTGCAAGCATTTTTTGAGCTTTCCCTGAAAAAAAGAGTCGTCGTCAGGGAAGCAGGTGCATCTTGACGGGGCGGCGTTTTTCCTGTAAAATGGATAAAATAAAAGCATATTCTTTCAGATGAGGTAACGATATGGCAAATGGATTTATTGATAAGGCCCGCATCACCGTCCGGGCCGGCAACGGCGGCAACGGAGCCGTTGCCTTTCACCGGGAAAAATACATCGCCGCAGGCGGCCCCGACGGCGGCGACGGCGGCGACGGCGGCAGCATCATCGTCCGGGTGGACGACAATATGTCCACGCTGATGGACTTCCGCTATAAGCGCAAATATGTGGCGGCCAACGGCGTAGACGGCCAGGGCGGCCGCAAAAGCGGCAAGGACGGCCAGAGTCTGACCATCCGCGTGCCCCGGGGCACCCTGATCCGGGACGCCGAAACCGGCGAGATCATCAAGGATATGTCCGACGACCAGCCCTTTGTGCTGTGCAAGGGCGGCCGGGGCGGCTGGGGCAACCAGCATTTCGCCACCCCCACCCGTCAGGTGCCCCGCTTTGCCAAGGCGGGCCTGCCCGGCGAGAGTCACGACGTGGTGCTGGAGCTGAAGCTGCTGGCGGACGTGGGACTGGTGGGCTTCCCCAACGTGGGAAAGAGCACCCTGCTGAGCGTGGTGTCCAAGGCCCACCCCAAAATCGCCAACTACCACTTCACCACCCTGTACCCCAACCTGGGCGTGGTGTATGTGGACGAGGGCGTGTCCTTCGTCATGGCCGATATCCCCGGCATCATCGAGGGGGCCAGCGAGGGCGCGGGCCTGGGCCACGACTTCCTGCGGCACATCGACCGCTGCCGCCTGCTGGTCCACCTGGTGGACGTGTCCGGCAGCGAGGGCCGGGACCCCATCGCCGACTTTGACGCCATCAACCAGGAGCTGCGGCAGTACAGTCCGGAGCTGGCGGACCGGCCCCAGATCGTGGTGGCCAACAAGACGGACCTGCTGGCGGACCCCGCCCAGCTGGACGCCTTCCGTGCCCATGTGGAGGAGGTGGGCTACACGTTCATGGCCATGTCCGCCGCCACCCACCAGGGTACCCGTGAGCTGGTGCAGGCGATCGCCGCCCGTCTGGCGGAGCTGCCGCCAGTGGCGGTGTACGAGCCGGAGTATGTGCCCCGGCCGCCCCAGATCGACACCTCCGAGCCTCTCAATATCCAGCAGGAGGACAACACCTGGCTGGTGGAGGGCCCGTGGCTGCAGCGGCTGATGGCCAACATCAACTTCTCCGACTACGAAAGCCGTATGTACTTCGACAAGATGCTGCGCCAGTCCGGTCTGTTTGACCAGCTGGAGCGCATGGGCATCCAGGACGGCGACATTGTGTCCATGTACAACCTGGAATTTGAGTATCAGCGCTGAAAAAAGCCGCCGGTTCCTGAACCGGCGGCTTTTTTGGGGCCTCTGATGTTATTTTTGCGATGAAGCGGGATCATTATGCGCCATATGAACGAAACGACTTCATCTCGCTACCTTGTGCGAAATGCGGCAAAAGTCGGAAAATCACCGGAGGGGAATTGTTTCGGTTGCACAACGGAGCGGGATATGTTATACTGACAAAACACGGAAAGGGGGGAATTCCATGAAAAAATTGACGGCGCTTCTGCTGGCGCTGGTGATGGCGCTGTCCCTGACGGCGTGCAGCTTTGTGATGCTGCCGGAGGAGCAGGACCCGCCGGCCGACCCGAAGCAGGAGCAGCAGCTGGCCCGGGAGGATACATACACCACAAAAGAGGATGTGGCGCTGTATATCCACCTGTATGGCCGCCTGCCGGACAATTTCATCACAAAAAAAGAGGCCCAGCAGCTGGGCTGGACCGGAGGCTCCCTGGAGCCCTACGCCCCGGGCTGCTGCATCGGCGGCAGCCGGTTCGGCAATTATGAGGGCCTGCTGCCGGAGGCCGACGGCCGCACCTGGACCGAGTGCGACATCAACACCCTGGGGGCCGATTCCCGGGGAGCGGAGCGCATCGTGTTTTCCAACGACGGCCTGATCTACTACACCGGCGACCACTACAAGACCTTTGAACTGCTGTATGGAGGAGAATGACTATGCAGATCCACCTAAACGGAAATGACATCACCAACCGGGAACAGCTGCACGACGCCCTGTCGGAGGCGCTGGAGCTGCCGGAATGGTACGGCCGCAGCCTGGACGCCCTGTATGACTGCCTGACGGACCTGTCCGTGCCCACCACCATCCATGTGGAGAACTGGCCGGAGGAGGACTATATGCAGCGGGCGCTGGCGGTGCTGCGGGACGCAGCGGAGGAGAACGAGCTGCTTCAGGTGCGCTTGGAGGACTGACCCAGCTTGTGCCGGGTGTACCACAGGGCGCCCAGAATCAGCAACCCGTCTGCGATCAGCAGGGCCCAGAACACCGGATTGCGGAAATCCAGGTTGTTGCCCAGAATGCAGAAGCACACCATGCCCGGCATGATGGCCAGCCACGACGAGGCCAGATACGACCAGTAATTCAGCCGCATCATGCCGAACAGCACCCCCAGCACCTCCATGTTCAGCCCCAGCATATGGATGGCGAAGCAGGAGACGAAGCCGTATTCCTGGGTGGCGGCGAAATATTTCTGGAGCTTGGGGTGCTTGTTCAGCAGGCCCTCCAGGCTCTCGGTGCGGGTGGAGCGGCCGATCCAATAGGAGATGGACAGGCACAGGGCCGTGCCCACGGCGTTGATGGCCAGGGCCGCCGGAAGCGGGAAGATCAGCGACACAACCACCACCAGCGCGTTGTATACCACCACGCCGGAGATGCCCTTCACCGCGAACAGGGCCAGGATCACCGCCACCGCCAGACCGGGCCGGTGGTCCACCAGCTGGGGAATGGTGTTCAGGTCCAGCACGCCTGTCAGCAGCAGGATGCCGAAGCCTGCCGTGCACAGCAGCATCAGCAGGATGGGCAGATAGTCCCGCAGGGTCTTTTTCATGGATGGCATAGCCTCCTTGGATAAAATATAGAAGAATTTATACCATAATTTTGTGAACAAATCAAGTATGCGGCGGGATTTTGAACAAATTCTGAATCCCGGGCAAAGGAATGGTTGACAATTTTCCGGGAATGGTGTAAAATGCCCACATATTGAAAACGGCTGTGATGGGAAGCAGTAGGCGGTCTGCGGATGCCGAGAGAGGGAGCGGTTGGTGGAAGCTCCCGTGAAGCGCCGCCCAAGTCGTTCCGGAGCCTTGGGCTGAACTGACAGTAGGCTGCAACGGTGTGTCCTCCGTTATCGGGACAGGGCGTTTTCTGCGCCCATGAGTGCGGGATTTCCCGAATACAGGTGGTACCACGGACTTTTTACGGTTCGCCCTGTTTTGCCATGGCAAAACGGAGCGGGCCTTTTTGTTTTGCCAAATACTCAGACAAGGAGAATAGCTATGCGAAAAGAATTACCCAAGGTGTACGATCCCCGGCAGGTGGAGCCCCGGATCTACCAGATGTGGATGGACGGCGGCTGCTTCAAGGCGGAGCCGAATCCCGACAAGAAGCCCTTTTCCATCGTGATGCCGCCCCCCAACGTCACCGGCCAGTTGCACATGGGCCACGCCATGGACGCCACCCTGCAGGACATCCTCATCCGCTTCAAGCGGATGCAGGGGTACGAGGCCCTGTGGCTGCCCGGCACGGACCACGCCGGCATCGCCACCCAGATCAAGGTGGAGGAGAACCTGCGCCAGGAGGGCCTGACCCGCTATGACCTGGGCCGGGAGAAGTTCCTGGAGCGCGTGTGGGCCTGGAAGGAGAAGTACGGCAACCGCATTGTGGAGCAGCAGAAGAAGATGGGCTCCTCCTGCGACTGGGACCGGTCCCGCTTCACCATGGACGAGGGCTGCTCCAAGGCCGTCCGGGAGACCTTCTGCGAGCTGTATGACAAGGGTCTGATCTATAAGGGCAGCCGCATCATCAACTGGTGCCCCCACTGCCTGACGGCTCTGTCCGACGCCGAGGTGGAGTACACCGACAAGCCCGGCCACCTGTGGTATATCCGTTACCCCCTGGCCGACGGCAGCGGCGACATCGTGGTGGCCACCACCCGCCCGGAGACCATGATGGGCGACACCGGCGTGGCCGTGAACCCCGAGGACGAGAAGTTCAAGCACCTCATCGGCAAGACCTGCATCCTGCCCATTATGAACCGGGAGATCCCCATCGTGGGCGACGAATACTGCGAGATCGGCTTCGGCACCGGCGCGGTGAAGATGACCCCCGCCCACGACCCCAACGACTTCGAGGTGGGCCTGCGGCACAACCTGGAGGTGATCCGGGTCATCGCCGACGACGGCACCATCAACGAAAACGGCGGCAAGTACAACGGCATGGACCGCTACGAGTGCCGCAAGGCCATCGTCAAGGACCTGGAGGAGCAGGGCTACCTCATCAAGACCGAGGATTATTCCCACAACGTGGGCACCTGCTACCGCTGCCACAACGACGTGGAGCCGCTGATCTCCGCCCAGTGGTTTGTGAAGATGGAGCCCCTGGCCAAGGAGGCCATCCGGGTGGTGAAGGACGGCACCATCAGGTTCGTGCCGGAGCGCTTTACCAAGACCTATACCAACTGGATGGAGAATGTCCATGACTGGTGCATCTCCCGCCAGCTGTGGTGGGGCCACCAGATCCCCGCCTGGACCTGCGACGACTGCGGCCACATCAACGTCAGCCGGGAGGACCCCACCCGCTGCGAAAAGTGCGGCAGCACCCATCTGACCCGGGAGGAGGACGTGCTGGACACCTGGTTCAGCTCCGCTCTGTGGCCCTTCTCCACCCTGGGCTGGCCCGACAGGGACGCCAAGGACCTGCAGTATTGGTACCCCACCTCCGTGCTGGTCACCGGGTATGACATCATCTTCTTCTGGGTGGCCCGCATGATCTTCTCCGGCATGGAGCAGATGAAGCAGGAGCCCTTCAAGACCGTCCTGATTCACGGACTGGTCCGGGATGACAAGGGCCGCAAGATGTCCAAGTCCCTGGGCAACGGCATCGACCCCCTGGAGATGGCGGACAAGTTCGGCGCGGACGCCCTGCGCTTCAACCTGATCACCGGCAACAGCCCCGGCAACGATATGCGCTTCTTCGTGGAGAAGTGCGAGGCGATGCGCAACTTCGCCAATAAGATCTGGAACGCCTCCCGCTATGTGATGATGAACCTGACCATCGACCAGGTGGAGCTGCCGGAGAAGCTGGAGCTGGAGGACAAGTGGGTCCTCAGCAAGCTGAACACCCTGATCCGCGAGGTCACCGACAACATGGAGGCCTATGAGCTGGGCGTGGCCTCCGCCAAGATCTACGACTTCATCTGGGACACCTACTGCGACTGGTATATCGAGCTGACCAAGACCCGCCTGTACGGCGAGGACCAGGAGGCCAAGCTGGCGGCCCAGAACGTGCTGTGCTATGTGCTACTGCGGGTGCTGGAGCTGCTGCATCCCTTCATGCCCTTCATCACCGAGGAGATCTGGCAGGCGCTGCCCCACCAGGGCGAGTATCTGATCCGGGCGCCGTGGCCCACCTATCGGGAGGAGTTCGCCTTCGCCCGGGAGGAGCAGGCCATGGAGGCCGTGAAGGACGCCATTTCCGCCGTCCGTGTCCGCCGGGCCGAGATGAATGTGCCGCCGTCTCGGAAGGCCAAGATCATCATCGCCAGCCAGACCCCGGACATCTACGCCGGCGGCCGGGACTTCATCACCCGACTGGCCTATGCCAGCGAGGTGGAGGTGGGCAGCCAGGCGCCCCAGGACCTGAACGGTATGGTGACGGTGTCCACTCACGATGCCACCATGTACCTGCCTCTGGCGGAGCTGGTGGATATTGAGAAGGAACTGGAGCGCATCCAGAAGGAGCTGACCAAGGCCCGGGAGAACCTGGAGCGCATCGAGAAGAAGCTGCAGAACGAGAGCTTCGTGTCCAAGGCCCCCGAGGCGGTGGTCAACGCCGAGCGGGAGAAGGCCGATAAGGCCCGGGCCCTGATCGCCAAGCTGGAGGAATCCGCCCAGGCCATGCGCGGCTGATTTTTCCCGCCCCGGCGGCTTCCGACAGAAAACGAAATCCCCAATATGATACAATCACCGCAGATCGAATGATCTGCGGTGATTTTTTTCAGGCCCCGAGGGTCTCGGGGCCTGCGGAGAAGATTGTATTCTGAACGCACAAAAACCCTGGAGCACAGGGCGGATGATAAGGGAGTGAATCGGCATGGAAATGACGGTCAGACAGGAGGAACGGTGCCTGGAGATCGCCCTGATCGGGGAGCTGGACCACCACGCCGCCCGGGAGATCGGGGGTCGGCTGGACCGGGCCATCGAGGCGGCGCTGCCGCTGCGGCTGGTGCTGGACTGGTCCGGGGTGACGTTTATGGACAGCTCCGGTATCGCGGTGGTCATGCGGGTCCGGCAGCGCGTGCGGGACCTGGGCGGCGCCGTGACGCTGCGGGGCGTGAGGCCCCAGGCGAGGAAGGTGCTGGACGCCGCGGGCCTGGACCGCTTTGTCACCGTGGAATAGAGAGGAGGTACATAAGATGAAGGCCGAAAACTATGTGACCCTGGAATTTCTCAGCCGCAGCGCCAACGAGGGCTTTGCCCGCATGGCGGCGGCGTCCTTTGCCGCCCAGCTGGACCCGACGCTGGACGAGATCGGGGACATCAAAACCGCCGTCAGCGAGGCGGTGACCAACGCCATCGTCCACGCCTATCCGGACGAGCTGGGGAAAATCGTGATGAAGCTACGCATTCTGGAAGGCGGCGTGCTGGAGCTGACGGTGCGGGACTGGGGCCGGGGCATCGACGACATCCGCCAGGCCCGGCAGCCGCTGTTCACCACCGGCGGCCAGGAGCGCAGCGGCATGGGCTTTACCATCATGGAGAGCTTTATGGACCGGCTGACGGTGAAGTCCGCGCCGGGGAAGGGCACCACCGTGTCCATGCGCAAGCGCATCGCCCCGCGCCTGTCCGGCCGGCGATGAGCGGCGGGCAGCTGTTCACGCTGCTGGACCGGGCCCAAAACGGCGACGACGAGGCCTGCGAGCAGGTGCTGCTGGAAAACAGCGGACTGATCTGGAGCATTGTGCGGCGGTATTATGGCTGTGGGGTGGAGACGGACGACCTGTATCAGCTGGGATGCATTGGATTCATCAAAGCTGTAAAGGGGTTTGACCTGACGTACGGAACGCAGTTTTCCACCTATGCTGTCCCGAAAATCGCTGGGGAGATACGGCGTTTTTTGCGGGACAACGGCGCGATAAAGGTGGGACGGAGCATCCGGGAAAAGGGGCAGGCCCTGGCCGCGGCCCGGGAGCGGCTGCGGCACCGGCTGGGCCGGGATCCACGGCTGTCGGAGCTGGCGGAGGAGACGGGGCTGACGCCGGAGGAGATCGCTAGCGTTGAGCTGGCCACCGGCGCGCCGGAATCCCTGCAGCAGGAGACGGCGGAGGGGCTAACCCTGGAGTCCACCCTGGGCACCGACAGCCCGGAGGAGCGCATGGTGGAGCACATCGCCCTGCGGGAGGCCATCGATCAGCTGCCGGAGCGGGAGAAAATGACCATTCTGCTGCGCTTCTTCAAGGGGCTGACCCAGGAGCAGACGGCCCGGATCCTGGGGGTGTCCCAGGTGCAGATATCCCGGCTGGAGCGCCGGGGGCTGGCAGATCTCCGGCGGCTGCTGGACGGTTGAGGCCCTCGTAGTCCACCGGAAGAAATTCCGTCATGACACCCCGATACCGCTTGGGGAGAAACGAGTTCTGACAGCGGGGGTTGGTCCGCTCCCGGATGGATACGGTGCGGAAAAACTCCTGCCACAGGGCTCGGTATTGAAGCTCCTCCGAGCCGGGCAGCTCCAGCGTCAGGCTTTCCACCGGGACGATGCGGCGCTGGCCCTTGGTGTACAGCAGCAGCTCCCGGTGGGCGCGGTCGTACAGGAAGAAGGACTCCCCGGCCATGCGGCTGCAGAAGTGGTTGGCCAGTAGAGGAAGCACCCGGTTCCTCGGCTCGATCTCGCCGCCCAGGATGCCGTTGTAATCGGAAAAACGCACGAAGCCCCGCAGCTTTTCCAGTTCACCGCCCAGGTGACGCAGGGCACAGGCGATGGGGTAGTACACATCGTCGGCCTTGCTGCGCATAAAGCCGGGCCCCTGATCGTACAGCTTGCGGATGAAGGCGTACAGGCGAAGCTCCTTGTCCTCCAGACAGGTCAGCCAGGCCCGGCGCAGGACCTTCAGAGCCGGAGGGGACAGGCGCTGCAAACTGTCATACACCCGCTGGCTATGGTCCCGGCGGGTAACCACCACCCGCACCGGATACAGGGAGACGCATTCCTCATCGCTGTAAAAGGCGATGGGGAATTCTTTATGGGCATAGCTGTCGAACACGCAGCACAGGAAGCCGGGGAAGCTGCCATCATATTGAAAAATCACATCCTCCATGGCGTCACCCGGCATCGAACAGCGACAGCTGCCGACATTCCTGGGGCGGCAGCTGGCCCCGCTCCATGGCCTCCAGCTGGCGGGACAGGGTGGCGGCAGAGAAGTGAAGCCCCGGGCGCATACGGCCGCCGCAGGTGACGAAGAACTGCGCCCGCTTCAGCACCACGCCCAGCTTGGGCAGGTCCTCCAGCCGCAGAGGAGTCTGCCGACGGGCGGAGACGATGCGCCGGGCGCTGACCGGTCCGATGCCCGGCACCCGCAGCAGAGTCTCCAGGTCCGCCTTGCGGATCTCCACCGGGAACTGCTCCAGGTGGCACAGGGCCCAATGGCACTTGGGGTCCAGCAGGGGATTGAAGTCCGGGTGGGCCTCGTCCAGCAGCTCTTGGGCCTTAAAGCCGTAAAACCGCAGCAGCCAGTCCGCCTGGTATAGCCGGTGCTCCCGCAGCAGGGGCGGCTTGGTGTCCAGAGAGGGCAGAAGGGCGTTTTCCACCACCGGAACATAGGCGGAGTAGAACACGCGTTTCAATCTGTATTTTTGGTACAGGGATTCTGTCAGGTGCAGAATATGCCGGTCCGTGTCCCGGGTAGCGCCGACGATGAGCTGGGTGCTCTGGCCCGCCGGGGCAAAGACCGGGGCGTGCTTATACTGCACCAGCTCCGCCTTGCTCTGGGCGGTCCGGTCCCGGATGAGGGCCATAGGCCGCAGGATGGCCTGCTTGTTTTTATCCGGGGCCAGGGTCTGCAGCCCCTCCTGGGAGGGAAGCTCGATATTGACGCTGAGCCGGTCCGCCAGCAGGCCCAGCTGCTGCACCAGCTCCGGGGACGTGCCGGGGATGGCTTTGGCGTGGATATATCCGTTGAACCGGTATTCCTGCCGCAGCAGGCGCAGACACTCGATCATCTGTTCGGTGGTGTAGTCGGGGCTGCGCAGGACGCCGGAGGACAGGAACAGGCCCTCGATATAATTGCGCCGGTAGAAACCGATGGTCAGCTCCGCCAGCTCCCGGGGGGTGAAGGCCGCCCGGCGGGTATCGTGGGACCGGCGGTTGACGCAGTATTTGCAGTCGTAGACGCAACGGTTGGTCATCAGCACCTTCAGCAGGGTGATGCAGCGCCCGTCGGCAGAGAAGCTGTGGCAGCAGCCTGCCAGGGAGGAGCTGGTGTTGCCGATCATGCCCGGCCGGGAGCCCCGGCGAACGCCGCTGGAGGTGCAGGCCGCGTCATATTTGGCCGCATCGGCCAGGATGGCCAGCTTATCCAGCAGTTCCATGACCGGCGGCCTCAGGCGGTGCGGCGGCGAGGACGGGGCTGGTCAATCCAGTCCGCCAGACGGATAACCCCGGCGGAGAAAGCACCGGCACCCAGCAGCATCACAATAAATCCAAAAGTCGTCATAGGGAACGCCTCCAAAACATTTGTTCTATCGGTATTATAAATCGAACAGACGTTCTTGTCAAGAGATAATCGAACAAAAATTCGACAAACTTTGCAGAGCGGTTGACCGGAGGCGAAAATTGTATTAAAATGAGAGACAAGAATACAGACAGGGGAAGGAACACTATGAACGACCTGGAGAAACGATTTATTGAGGCCCGGACAAGGGCCATTGCCACGGATTATGCGCACCTGAATCCCCGGCAGCTGGAGGGGGTTCTGACCACCGAGGGGCCGCTGCTGCTGCTGGCGGGGGCCGGGTCCGGCAAGACCACGGTGCTGATCAACCGGGTGGCGAACCTCCTGCGCTATGGCCGGGGCAGCGACACAGATGAGATACCGCTGCCCATTTCCCGGGACGAGGTGGAATTTCTGGAGCAGTATGCCGCCCGGCCGGACCCGGAGCAGCGGCCGCTGATGCAGTATCTCTGCGCCGTGGAGCCTGCCCGCCCCTGGGAGGTGCTGGCCATCACCTTCACCAACAAGGCCGCCAACGAGCTGAAGGACCGGCTGGAGAAGATGCTGGGGGAGGAGGCCCGGGACGTGTGGGCCGCCACCTTCCACTCGGCCTGTGTCCGCATCCTGCGCCGGGACATCGACAAAATCGGCTTCGACCGCAGCTTTACCATTTACGACACCGACGACAGCAAGCGGGTCATCAAGGACATCCTCAAGGAGATGGGGCTGGAGGAAAAGACCTTCCCGGTGCGGGAGGTGCTGTCGGTGATCTCCAACGCCAAGGACGCCATGATGATGCCCGAGGAGTTCAGCCAGCTGTGGGAACAGCGGGGCGACTGGAGACGGGTGCGGATGGGCCGGGTCTATGCCGCCTATAACCGCCGCCTGCGGGACGCCAATGCCCTGGACTTTGACGACATCATCCTGCACACGGTTGAGCTTTTGCAGTCGGACCGCCAGACCCTGGAATATTACCGGAACAAGTTCCGCTATGTCCTCATCGACGAGTATCAGGACACCAACCACATGCAGTATATGCTGGCCAGCCTGCTGGCCGGGGGACGGAAGAACATCTGCGTGGTAGGCGACGACGACCAGAGCATCTATCGCTTCCGGGGGGCCAACATCGAGAACATCCTCAGCTTTGAAAAGCAGTACGCCGGGGCCAGGACCATCCGGCTGGAGCAGAACTACCGCTCCACCCAGAATATTCTGGACGCCGCCAACGCCGTGATCCGCCACAACGTGGGCCGCAAGGGCAAGACCCTGTGGACCGAGAACGGGGCGGGGGAGGTGGTCACCGTGAAGACCTGCTTCAATGAGGGAGACGAGGCCAACTATGTGGTGGGGCAGATCATGATGAACTATCGCCGGGGGGTGAACTGGAAGGACAACGCCGTGCTGTACCGCATGAACGCCCAGTCCAACGCCCTGGAGTATGCCTTCAAGCGCAACGGCGTGCCCTATAAGATCATCGGCGGCACCAAGTTCTTCGACCGGGCCGAGGTGAAGGACATGCTGGCGTATCTGTGCGTCATCAACAACCCCGCCGACGACCTGCGGCTGCGGCGGATCGTCAACGTGCCCGCCCGGAAGATCGGCGCGGCCACCATGGACAAGGCCCAGGTCATCGCCACGGAGGAGAGTCTGCCGCTGATGGAGGTTCTGCGGCGGGCGGGAGACTATCCCCAGCTGAAGGCAAGTGCTGGCAAGCTGACGGCCTTTACAGCAATGATCGACGAAATGCGCCGTCAGGCGGACGATATGGGCCTGGTGGAGTTCTATGAATATGTGTGCCGCCGCAGCGGCTATGTGGGGATGCTCCAGGAGAAGAACGATATGGAGAGCCGGGGCCGCCTGGAAAACGTGGAGGAGCTCAGCTCCAGCATCCAGGCCTTCCTGGAAAACGATCCGGAGAATCCCACATTGTCGGGCTTCCTGGACGAGGTGGCCCTGTATACGGACCTGGACAGCCAGGAGGCCGGGGACAACTGCGTGACGCTGATGACCATGCACAGCGCCAAGGGACTGGAGTTTCCCAGCGTGTTCGTGGTGGGCATGGAGGATGGGCTTTTCCCGGGGAATCGCGCCATGGGAGAGCCGGAGGAAATGGAGGAGGAGCGGCGGCTGTGCTATGTGGCCATGACCCGGGCCAAGGAGAAGCTGACCCTGACCAACGCCCGGCAGCGGATGCTGTTCGGCCGCACCACTCCCTGCATGCCCTCCCGGTTTCTGAAGGAGATCCCGGAGGAGAACATGGAGTGGCTGGGGAAGCCCGAGCCCCGTCCGACGTCCTCCTGGGACGATTTCGGCGATGGGCCTGCCTATGCGCCGCAGAGGGAGGCGCGGCACGGTGCGGAGCGTCCGGCACACCCGGAGCGCCCGGTGCGTCCGGCGGCTGCATCCGCACCGCTGCTGCAGCTGCAGCCCGGCGACGGGGTGCGGCACAGCGCCTTCGGCCAGGGGATGGTCCTGAGCGTGCGGCCCATGGGCGGCGACGCCCTGGTGGAGGTGGCTTTCGACCGGGTGGGCACCAAGAGGCTCATGCTGAAGGCCGCAGGTGCGCACTTGGCAAAGCTGTAAAGCTATTTCGCATTACAGGAAAAGTTAAAAATCCCCTGGCGCTTACGCGCCAGGGGATCGTTGAAACGGGGATTTACTTGGCCAGGATCTTCTTCAGATGGGCAAAGCGGGGCAGGGAGTCCACCTTGGGCAGGTCCGGCTCGCCCTGGATCAGGGGCAGCGCGTACTCCACAAACTGGTGGTTCACGCCGTTGCCGGCCTCGTTGATCCACTCCCGGGGAACCTTCTTTTCGGTGTTGGCCACCTCCATCAGGGGGATGAGCTTGGTCTTGCAGGCGTACTTGCCATCCCGGATGCCGCGCTCAAAGCCGATCATGCGGCCGTTGATGCCGTTGATGGCGTTTTCCACGGCGGCCTTGCCGGCCATGTAGGACTCCTCAATATCGGTTTCGGAGGCCAGATGTGCGCCGCAGCGCTGCAGCAGGTTCAGCTCGATGCCCCGGACCTTGGCGCCGGTTTCCTCCTTCAGCACCTGGGCCAGCATGGCGGCCAGACCGCCCAGCTGGGCATGGCCGAAGCCGTCGTTGGCGGCAACCTTGGCCTCGGAGACGAAGCCGCCGTCCTCATAGTGGATGCCCTCGGACACAGCCACGATGCAGGAGCCCTTTTCGGCGTATACGCGCTTGACATCCTCAATAAACTGGGTCATGCTGAAGTCCACCTCGGGCAGGTAGACCAAGTCGGGGCCTGCGCCGTATTCACCGGCCAGGGCGGCGGCGGCCGTCAGCCAGCCGGCGTGGCGGCCCATGATCTCCATAACCACGATCATGCCGGTATCGTACACGTGGGCGTCCAGGTTCACCTCCATCAGGGAGGTGGCGATGTACTTGGCGGCGGAGGCGTAGCCGGGGCAGTGATCCGTGCCGAACAGGTCGTTGTCGATGGTCTTGGGAACGCCCATGACTCGGCATTCGTAGCCCACGGACTGCATATACTGATTGATCTTGTTGCAGGTGTCCATGGAGTCGTTGCCGCCGTTATAGAAGAAGTAGCGGACATTGTGCTTCTTGAACACCTCCAGGATCCGGCGATAATCGGTGTCGTCCACCTCGGGATCGGCGATCTTATAGCGGCAGGAGCCCAGGGCGGAGGAGGGGGTGTATTTCAGAAGACGCAGCTCCTCGGGATCCTCCAGACCCATGTCGAACAGACGGTCGCTGAGAACGCCCTTGATGCCGTGCTCCGCGCCCAGCACCTGGGTGATGACACCGGATTTCAGGGCCGTGTCAATGACGCCGTAGGCACTGGCGTTGATCACAGACGTGGGCCCGCCGGACTGACCGATGATACAGGCACCTTTTAATTCTTTCATGATTGACTACCTCCCAGTAGAATTTTCTTGCCGTGCGGAATATTTTATCATAAAAGATTGATAAAGTAAACCATCGGGGCTTGCAAAAAAGAAAAAATGTGGTACAATGCATATGTACATCTTATCCCAATCATTCCATACAAGTCAAGACCAAATTTTCAAAAGGAGCGATTTATTATGCCACTGGTTACAACAAAGGAAATGTTCGAGAAGGCCTATAACGGCGGTTACGCCATCGGCGCCTTCAACGTGAACAACATGGAGATCATTCAGGGCATCACCGAGGCCGCTGCCGAGCTGAAGGCCCCCCTGATCCTGCAGGTGTCCAAGGGCGCCCGGGCCTATGCCAACCGCACCTATCTGAAGAAGCTGGTGGAGGCCGCCGTCATCGAGACCGGCCTGCCCATCGCCCTGCATCTGGACCACGGCGACAGCTTCGAGCTGTGCAAGTCCTGCATTGAGGACGGCTTCACTTCCGTGATGATCGACGCCTCCTCCAAGCCCTTTGCCGAGAACATTGCCCTGACCCGTCAGGTGGTGGAGTATGCCCATGACCACGGCGTGGTGGTGGAGGCCGAGCTGGGCACCCTGGCCGGCATCGAGGATGAGGTCAACGTGTCCGCCGAGGATTCCTCCTATACCCACCCTGAGGAGGTGGAGGAGTTCGTGTCCAAGACCGGGTGCGACTCTCTGGCCATCGCCATCGGCACCAGCCACGGCGCTTATAAGTTCAAGCCCGGCACCAAGCCCCAGCTGCGCTTCGACGTGCTGGAGGAGGTCTCCCGCCGTCTGCCCGGCTTCCCCATCGTGCTGCACGGATCTTCCTCCGTGCCCCAGGACCTGGTGGCCAAGGTAAACCAGTATGGCGGCAATATGCCCGGCGCCATCGGCGTGCCCGAGGATCAGCTGCGCAAGGCTGCCTCCCTGGCCGTGTGCAAGATCAACATCGACTCCGATCTGCGTCTGGCCATGACCGCCTCCATCCGGGAGCACTTCGCTCTGCATCCGGCGGACTTTGACCCCCGGCAGTATCTGAAGCCCGCACGCCAGGCCATCAAGGAGCTGGTGGCCCACAAGATCGTGGACGTTCTGGGCTGCGACGGCAAGGCATTCTGAGAGATAAGGACCCCATTTGCGTCCCCCCTGTGACCCCACCGGTGCCCAGGGGGGCGCATTTTCAGGATTGCCACCCCAACAGAGCAGAGAGGAAAGACCATGAGAAAGACAAAAATCGTATGCACCCTGGGTCCGGCCACCGACAGGGAGGGGGTGCTGCGGCAGATGCTGCAGGCGGGCATGAACGTGGCCCGGTTCAATTTCTCCCACGGCAGCTATGACGAGCATCAGCGCCGACTGGACCAGCTGGTGGCCCTGCGGGAGGAGCTTCATCTGCCGGTGGCCGCCATGCTGGACACCAAGGGGCCGGAGGTGCGGCTGAGGAGCTTTCAGAACGGGCCGGTGCAGCTGAAAACCGGCCAGAGCTTTACCCTGACCACCGACGACGTTCCCGGCGACGAGAGCCGGTGCTCCATCACCTATGCCCAGCTGCCCCAGGACGTGAAGCCCGGGGACACCATCCTGCTGGACGACGGACTGGTGCGGCTGACGGTGCTGGAGACCACCGAACGGGAGATCCGGTGCCGGGTGGAGAACGACGGCGTGATGAAGGACAAGAAGGGCGTCAACGTTCCCGGCGTGTCCCTGTCCATGCCGTATATGAACCAGCGGGACCGGGAGGATATCCTGTTCGGTATCCGGCAGGGGTTCGATTTCATCGCCGCCAGCTTTGTCCGGTCTGCCGCCGATATCCGGGAGATCCGGCACATTCTGGATAAGAATTACTCCAGGATCCGGATCATCGCCAAAATCGAGAACCAGGAGGGCGTCAGCAATCTGGCGGACATCCTGTCCGTGGCTGACGGCATCATGGTGGCCCGGGGGGACATGGGCGTGGAGATCGACTTCACGGAGATTCCCGCTATCCAGAAGAACATCATTGCCCAGTGCGTGGCCGCCGGGAAGCCCGTGATCACCGCCACCCAGATGCTGGACTCCATGATTGAGAATCCCCGGCCCACCCGGGCGGAGATCACCGACGTGGCCAACGCCATCTATGACGGCACCAGCGCCATTATGCTCTCCGGCGAGACGGCGGCAGGGAAGTACCCGGTGGAGGCCGTTCAGACCATGGACGCCATCGCCCGGAAAACCGAAAGCAACATCGACCGCATCTGTCCCGCCAAGACGCCCAAGCGCACCCGACTGTCCATCACCGCCGCCACGGCCCACGCCGCCTGCACCACGGCGGAGGACATCGGCGCGGACGCCATCCTGACCGTCAGCCAGCGGGGCATTACCGCCCAGATGGTCAGCCGCTTCCGGCCTGCCGCCACGGTGGTGGCCCTGCTGCTGGACCCCCAGGTCCAGCGCCAGATGGCCCTGTACTGGGGCCTGGTGCCCATTACCATGCCCCGGGCCAGCAGCACCGATCAGCTGGTAGACCTGGCCATCCAGTCCGCCCAGGAGGCGGGGCTGGTGAAGCACGGGGATCTGGTGGTGGTCACCGCAGGCGTGCCGGTGGGAATTTCTGGCACCACCAATATGATCCGCATCGCCCAGGTGGGCGGCTCCCTGGTCAACGCCATCGGCGTGGGCAGCCAGATCGCCTCCGGTCCGCTGTGTATCTGCCGGACACTGGAGGATATTCCGGAGAAGTTCCACCCCGGCGACGTGCTGGTGGTGCCCTATACCAACAACGAGGTACTGCCCTGGCTGCGGCAGGCTGCGGCCATCGTCAGTGAGGAGGCCAGCGCCGACTGTCACACGGCCACCGTGGGACTGCTGCTGAATAAGCCCGTCATCGTGGCGGCCTCGGACGCCACCCGCCGCCTGAAGGACGGCACCTTCGTGTCCGTGGACTGCGCCCGGGGAATCGTGCAGGTCATTCCCCAATAATCATATCAGGACAGAAAAATCGGGAGAAATCAGACGATTTCTCCCGATTTTTGCATCGAATGAGGTTACAGAGTCTCCCGGATGCGGTCGGCGATCTGGTCGGCGGTGAGTCCATACTCCCGCAGAACGTCGGCAGCCTTGCCGGACTGGCCGAACTGATCGTTGACGCCGATCTTGCGGAACTTGCAGCTGACCTTGCCCATGAGCACGTCGGCCACGGCGTCGCCCAGGCCGCCGATGACGCTGTGCTCCTCCACGGTGACCACATTGCCGCACTTTTCGGCCCACTGGGTGACGCAGGCGGCGTCAATGGGCTTGATGGTGTGGACGTTGATGACCGCGATGTGGATGCCCTGGGCCTCCAGCAGCCTGGCGGCCGCCAACGTCTCGCTGACCATCAGGCCGCAGGCAAACACGGCGGCGTCGGTGCCCTCCCGCAGGACGTTGGCCTTGCCGATCTCAAAGGGATAATCCTCCTCGAACACGGGGGTGGCCAGACGGGCCAGACGCATATAGGCCGGACCCCGGAACTCCGCCAGGGCCAGGGTGGCCTTCCGGGCCTCCTTGGCATCGGCGGGAACGATGACGGTCATGCCGGGGATCAGGCGCATAAGACCGATGTCCTCGATGGCCTGGTGGCTGCCGCCGTCCTCGCCCACGGACACGCCGGCGTGGGAGCAGCAGATCTTCACGTTGAACTTGGGATAGGCGATGGAGTTGCGGATCTGTTCATAGGCCCGTCCTGCGCCGAACATAGCAAACGTAGAGCAGAAGGGAACCAGCCCCATGGTAGACAGGCCTGCGGCGATGTTCATCATGTCCGCCTCGGCAATGCCGCAGTCGAAGAAGCGCTGGGGATAGGCGGCCTTGAAATGCTTGGTCATGGTGGCGCCGGCCAGGTCGGCGTCCAGCACCACCACCTGCTCATTGGCGGCGCCCAGCTCTACCAGAGCCTTGCCGTAGGCTTCACGGGTTGCGATTTTTTCACTCATGGTCTCAGTCCTCCAATTCCTTCAAAGCCTGCCGGCGCTGCTCCTCGTTGGGGGCCTTGCCGTGCCAGCCCACCTGGTTCTCCATGAAGGAGACACCCTTGCCCTTGACGGTGTGGGCCAGGATGCACTTGGGCTTGCCGGGGACGGCGGGGGCGCTGAGGGCCGCCTCAATGGTGTCCATGTCGTGGCCGTCGATCTCATGCAGGTCCAGGCCGAAGGCCCGGAGCTTGGCGGGCAGGTCGCCCAGGGACATGACCTCATCGTTGGTGCCGTCGATCTGCAGGCCGTTGTTGTCGATGATGATGGCCAGGTTATCCAGATGATAGTGGGCCGCTGCCATGAAGGACTCCCAAATCTGGCCCTCCTGGCACTCGCCGTCGCCCAGCAGGGTATAGACCTTGCAGTCCTTATGCTGCACCTTGGCACCCAGGGCCATGCCCACGGCGATGGAACAGCCCTGGCCCAGGGAGCCGGTGGCGGCGTCCACGCCGGGGACCTTCTTGCTGTCGGGGTGACCCTGGAGAATGCTGTGGAGCTGGCGGAAATTGGCATATTCGCTGCGATCAATAAAACCAAGGCTGGCCAAAACCGCGTAGTAGCAAGGGGCGCTGTGGCCCTTGCTGAGCACAAAGCGGTCCCGTCCATCCCACTTGGGATTCGTGGGGTCCAGCCGCATGTGGTTATAAAAAACGCTGGTCATAACCTCCACGGCAGAAAGGGACCCACCGGGATGCCCACTGCCGGCATTGGCCGTCATGGTGATGATGTCGCGGCGCACCTGCCTGCAGATTTTGGAAAGTTCAGCCGTATTCATGAGAAACCTCCAATTCAATATAATGCATACAAAAATATGGTACATCATTTAAAGAATAAAGTCAAGATTTGACCGTGTCTGCCCGCATAATATTTCCGGCAGCAGGGAGGAGTGTAAAGGAAGAGTGGTTAATCCTCGATTTTTCCTTTGATTTTAACGCGTGACAAGGGGTTTGCCTTTGCGGCAATTCGAAGAGCTTCGTTGTCAATATGCGTATAAATCTCCGTGGTATTCAGGTGTTCGTGCCCCAAAACCTCCTGCACGGCCTTCACATCCACGCCGTTTTGCAGCATGAGAGTAGCAGTGGTATGGCGCAGCTTGTGTGCGGAATACATCTGGCTGTCCAACCCGGCGTCTGCCAGGTGTTTTTTTACCAGGTTGTGTACGGTGGCCCTGCTGATTCTTTGATGATTACGGGAAACAAACAGAGCATCCTGATCTTTTCCGCCAATAACAGGCCTTACCTTCAGATATGCGTCCAGCGCATCCTTGCAGGCTTCATTCAGGTAGACAATGCGTACTTTGTTGCCTTTGCCCAGCACTCTGAGCTGTTCTCCTCGAACATCCGTTAGATTCAGGCCGATGAGCTCGGAGATCCGCAGCCCGCAGTTCAGGAAAAAGGTGAGGATGCAAAGGTCACGTTCCCGATTCAGTCCGTCCACGTTTTCCAAAAGCTGTATGCTTTCATCCAGAGTTAGGTAGTGGGGAAGGGATTTTCTTATTTTCGGCGAATCAATATCCCGGATTGGGTTTTCCGGAAGAAGGTGAACCTTGTTGCATAGATAGTTAAAAAATGAACGAAGTGTAGCAACTTTCCGGGCCCGGGATGCCGCCGAAAGACCTTTGGCAGAATTTTCGCTATTGGGCCGCTGAGGCCGCTCACGGCTGAGGTATGCCAGGTAGCTGTAAACGTCTGTCAGCGTGATGGATCGGATAAACTCAATTCCAATGTCACGAATGTCGATCTGATCCAATTCATAACCTGAAAGCTTCGGCTCGCGGAGCTGCTACCGCAGAAAGTTGCGAAGATCCAAATAGTATTCATCAACGGTTTTTTGTGAGTGTGCCTTAACCGTCTCGTGGTAAGATAAAAACTCCAGCAGGATCCTGGGCGAATCCGCGCGGTAATCCATAGCCATATAGGTAAACCTCCGGATTATTTATATCATTTGTGCTATATGTTCTATTTAATAGTATATCATGTTATATTTCATTTTTCCAGCCATATGTACTATTCTCCTCCCTCCAATTAAACAAAATTTTTATTTTGTTTAATTGACAGTGTGAAAAGAAATGGGGGCTGCTGTGGCTCCCCCGGCTGGATTCAATTCTACCATGCAGCTTCCCAGTAGTTACG